>ERZ780080.159-NODE-159-length-22460-cov-9.106_pt1 | contig 22460 bp, 18 predicted proteins | sample MGYA00511175_ERZ780080 | MGnify/ENA primary metagenome ERZ780080 (study PRJEB29588, sample SAMEA2148733) | human gut metagenome | biome: human gut; feature: human-associated habitat; material: faeces | place: Denmark | collected 2008/2010 ...
CGGCTCCGAAGCGGTTCCCGGCGGAAACGCAGGAACTCGCTTCGCTCAAACAGCCTGCGTTTCTTCTCGCCGCTCTCCGCTCCTCCGCTTTTTCGCCCCCAAACTAAGGCCGGAACCATCTTCCTCTGTAGGGACGTGAATTGTCCCCCCGAATGTATTTCACCCCATAACTTTTCCCGATTCAATCCCCACTACTACCATCCCTTGTACGAAACCTATACAATCACAGATGTAGGGACGCACGGTCCGTGCGTCCTAAAAACCAACCAGCTATACACTGGCTTTTAAATCATCCCCACACATGAAGTTAGTTGACGAATGATTAAGCCATCTCTGTTTTTCATTATTCATTATTAATTATTAATTATTCATTCAATTGACTTAAATCAATAAATCAGGGAGATAATGCAGAATTTCCACGGGTGATGCATTCGGTTTTTCCGAAAAGTGATACCTTTGCACCGTAATCAAAAACAAAACTCCCTTTTACTTATTCTCACACAGGCACTACTCCATAGGTCAAAGATATACTTCACATTTCAACGGGTAAGTGAATCACTCCAAGATATTTCAGGTAATAGTTTTTAGGAAGGGAAAAAGATTTTTTCAGGACTCGTTTTCAGGATAACATTTTCAGGATAACTCACACATCGGCATTCTTTCTTCAATAGGTATTGAGCCTTGGCCGGCCATTCGTATATCGGTAGTATCACAACACGTTAACTAGACAACTTTTATATATTATCTCCACTACACAAACCGTCATTTACACGCAGGACGTTGTTGGCTCAATACGACTTCTATATCTCATGAAACGCTCTTCCCGAAAGTCTGGATGATTTTTCGGAAAGGGCGTTTTTCGGTTTGATGCTCTTTTACTTTTTCAAGGTGCTTTTACTTTTTCTTTTGGGCGTCCAAAAGAAAAAGATAACAAAAAGAAAAAACGCCGGCTTCCGTTTGGGGACGGCTCCGAAGCGGTTCCCGGCGGAAACGCAGGAACTCGCTTCGCTCAAACAGCCTGCGTTTCTTCTCGCCGCTCTCCGCTCCTCCGCTTTTTCGCCCCCAAACTAAGGCCGGAACCATTTCTCTCTGTAGGGACGCACGGTCCGTGCGTCCTAAATACCAACCAACTATACACAGGCTTTTAAATCATCCCCACACAAGAGGTCAGTTGACGAATGGACAAGGTCTCCCCGTTATTCATTATTCATTATTAATTGATTACGATTTCATCGGTAAAGAGCCAGGCTCCCGGACGAGGATTCTTCACGGCATGTACACGGACGTAACGGGCCTCTCCCTGGCACACCGTACCGTATTCTTTCAAGAGCAGCTTGGGCACGTCGTCGGGGATGTCGCACCATGCGGTTCCGGCGGGTGTGAACGTCTTTCCGTCTACCGACAGAGACACCTCCACCTTTTGCGGCACGTGTACCCAGGCACCCGGCGAATGCATGAATGTGGCCCCCACATAGTGTACCGGCTGCACCTTCCCCAAGTCGACGGTTACATCGAAATCCTCCAGCGTACCCTGCCATTTCTTGTCGTCGTAGGTCCATCCGCCGCAGATACCGTCGGTCAGGGTCGTCTCTCCGGCGGCCGGATATTGCGGGCTATAGGGCAGGTTGTAGATCACCTTACATCCCTTACCCAGATGCGTAACCGGAGCCAGACTCTCACGCCGTTCCCCGTATTCATTCGCCAGGTCGAAGGTCGTGTATCCCTGTGCCCGGAGCAGGTCAATCAGCCCGAGGGAACGGTTGCGGAAATCTTCGTACTCCTTCTGTTCCGGCCGGCTCCAGCCGATTTCCGCAATGGCGAATGCCCGCGGATAATACATGTATTCCGCATGGTCATCCTCCGTGATGTATTCCGACCACAGGTTCCCCTGAAGCCCCAGCAGATGATCCGCCTCTTCTTCCGTCAGGCCCTCCTCCACCGGTTCGTAGCCATAGACCTTCTCCAGCGGGCTGTACCCACCGATGGAGACCGGTTCCTTGAAGGGCGCGTCCTGCGCATAGTCCAGGTAGCAGGTACTTCCCGGTGTCATGATGACATCGTGTCCCGACTTCAGCGCCCGGATACCGCCTTCCGTTCCCCGCCAGGACATCACCGTAGCGTTCGGTGCCAGTCCCCCTTGCAGGATTTCGTCGAAACCGATCATCTTCCTCCCCTTCGAATTGATGAACGCCTCGATGCGGTGAATCAGGTAGCTCTGCAATTCGTCCACATCCTTCAGCCCTTCCTCCTTCATCCTCCGCTGGCAATCCGGACAAGTCTTCCAACTGCCCTTTCCCGCCTCGTCTCCCCCGATGTGGATATACTCCGAGGGGAACAGGTCGATGACCTCCGTCAGCACATTCTCCAGGAAAGTGAAGGTAGCCTCCTTGCCCACACAGAAGTCGCTATGCCGGTAAGGCTCGCCCGTACACGAGAGTTCCGGATAAGCCGTCAGCACCTCTTCGCTATGTCCCGGCATCTCGATTTCCGGAATCACCTGGATGTGCCGTTCTTCGGCGTATGCCAGCAGTTGGCGGATATCCTCCTTCGTGTAATACCCCCCGTAGGCTCCCGGCGTATCCTGCTCACAATACCTGGTACCGGCCTCGCACCAGTCCATCCACGAGCGGTTGGGCCGCCATGCCGCGAACTCCGTCAGGCGCGGATAACGGTCAATCTCCAGGCGCCATCCGGTGCCGTTGGTCAGGTGCAGGTGCATCTTGTTCAGCTTGAGCAGCGCCATGGCATCCATCTGTTTCATCAGGAATTCCTTGGAGCGGAAATGTCGGGACACGTCGAAGTGCAGTCCCCGGTATACGAAGCGCGGCCGGTCGTCCACCGTACAGCACACCAGCCGGCGGTTCCTCCCCTCCTCCGTCATTTGCAGGAGGGTCTGTAGGGCATAGAAGGCACCGGCCTCGCCGGCAGCCCGTACCGTAATCCGTTTCGGGGTAATCTGTAGGGAATATCCTTCTTCGGGACGACCGGTGGGCTGTGTCCCCTTCTTCTGTTTCTTGTCCACGATCTTTATCACCACATCGGCCTTTCCCGCCTTCTCCACCGGTATCCATTTCAGGGGACCCTGCTCCAGGTAGCCGGTCAGTTGTTCCGCCCGCTCACCTTCGATGTAGCAGGTCATACCCTGTTCGGGAACGATAAACACCCCCTGTTCCAGTTCGATGTTCACAGGTATCGGAATCACCCGAAGCGGTGTTCCGGCCACGGAGGTTTCCCCTTCCGCCGCATAGACAGCCAGCGCCAATCCTACTGCTGCCAAGCTTGTAAAGATTCTATTCATAGTATGCTAGATTAACAAGGATATTCGGATGTGTAAATATAATGGATTTTATCCGTATAACTCAAGTTTCTGATTTAGCTTTTAGGCAGTTTGTGCATATGCCTGTAGTGCTTCCAGCCTCTTGTTGTTCTCGATAAGCTGCCGCATCAGCGTGTCCTCATCTGCTCCAGTGAGTTCTGCAACTATGCCCACCACTTCAACAATTATTAGCCATATTTTCTCTACAACAGTCAGTTCGTAGGCTCCTGTATACACATCCTTGAAAAGTCCTCCTATGGTTTCGTAATCCAGACTCCTTTTCAGTAAGGCCAACAAATTATACCGTATCATGACCAGCGAAACATGTGCCAGTTGGGCGGTAAAGTCCCGTGCGGAGCAATCTGCCAGTCCCAGCAGGCGTTTGCTATCGGCAAAGAAGACTTCAATGGCCCAACGCATGGCGTAGATTTCGTATGCGCGCATGAAATCAACCGATGTATCGGTAGTGAGCAGCATTCTCCACCCCTCAGCTTTGCCGCGCCGGCAGAAGAACAGACGGACCTGCCGTGTGCCCAGCTTCACATCGGTCATGGCATAGTGAATACGGCAACGTCTGCTGTACCTTATCTGTCTTGAGGATGAAAGCCTGCCGAGAATGGCTCTGGCTGAAAGGTCTCCCCATGAGGTGGAATACTTTGTATTACCCATTTTCGCCATGCCAAGCAGATGAAACTTCTTATGACAGCTGCATACAAAATCCACAAGCCTGGTATTTGTAAACCAGCTGTCAACCAGCAGATAATCAAAAGGAATCCTGTAGCGGATAGCGGCCTTGACCATCTCTATCAGCTTCTCGCCCTTACCCATGAAGTATTCTTCCTTACGTCCGGCTGCGTGGGAGCCGGCATCGCGTTTACGCTCATAGCGTCTTTTGCGTTGTTCGGCCGTCATCCCCTGTTCCTTGCCTTCCACTTTACCCTTCTCGCCATGAAGGGAAACGTCGAGCATGAACTGGGTGCGACCATCGCTCCAGCACAGCATGAGGGCCTTATACCCGAGAATACACTTCTGATGGATATGAGAGAAAATCTTGCCTATTGCCTCCATCCGGAATCCTGTCTTGGGCAGATCGGAATCATCAGCTATAAGAACAGCCGGAAGATGACTCTTCTTGAAATCCTTACGGCAGGTGATGGAGGAGACAAGCGTAACGGACATACGGTAAATCAGCCTGCGCCAATTGATATGGTCCTGTGCCATGAATGAGTAGAACACATCCTTTTTGCCGCCAAACATACGATTGAGTATGGAGTTCTTATAATGTGAGAAACCTTTTATGGCAAAGAATGGCATCAGTACGATAAGTTGGAATACCTGTAGATTGGTCAGTTGGCAGTTGCTCCTTTTATTACCGCCCAGACTGCGGTTGTCAAAACGGAGGGAGACAAGAAGGTTGGAAAACATATCCATGATGGAATTTTTTCGTTTTTTCACTGAAAAAATTCTTGAGTTCTGACGGAATATTAGTATATTTGCTCATGGCTTTGAGATGTGAAATTAGTCGTTTGGGCACTACTAATTTACTCAATTTCTGTTATATACAGAAATTCTTAAAGCCTTTTTTATTTACTTCTCATCGAAATATTCTAAATCCGAAACTTGAGACAATAATAGCATGAACAGAAAATGTAACCGGTATATTTCCTTCGTATTTCTATTCTGCCTATTTCCTTTACAAAACATGGCGCAAACGGTCATTGAGCCGGATGCAGAAAACACCAACTGGTACATCGGCATCCAAGGGGGTGTGCCCTTCGGAGTAAGCACATTCAGCAGTTTTGGAGCCGACAAGACCCGTGCAGGATATGATATCGGCCTTTACGCGGGCTACCGGTTCAACCCGGTACTGTCACTGGAGGCACAAACAGCATGGGGGAAAATAGGTCAGAGTGCACAGGATTGTTGTGCCTCTTATTGGCTTGGAAATGATTTCAACCGTTACGAAGTGCCCGTAGCCGGCATAAACGGGTGGAGTTATGAGAATTTGAAAACTGATATCGCCACACAGCGATACGGTCTGCAACTGAACGTGAACCTGCTCGGTTTCTTTGCCCGAACCAAAGAAAGCAGGTGGTCACTGGATATTTCCCCGTCATTGGCTGCAATAGGCACGAAATCTTCCATACAAACAATCACGGACGGAAATGATATAAGGAAGAATCAGACGAACTGGCATTTAGGTGCCGGTGGAAATCTGCAAGCCGGATATCGCATCACGCACAACTTGAACATCGGGGTTTATACGGGTATCACCTATCTTACCGGAGACCCGATGGATGCCATGCCCGACTACCTGCACAAAAACAACTTCATCTGGGAAAGCGGACTAAGGCTTGGATGGACTTTCGGAAGAAAGAAAACTACCTCAAAACCCGTCACGACCGTATTCACCCCCAAAGAACAAGTGGAAGAAGCCGCTCGACCATCCAGCGAACCGGTTAAAAGAGAGCAGCAAGAAAACATTGAGACCGCTCCTGTCGGAGAAGTACAAACAGAGGTGACAGCGACAGAAGAAGCCGCAGACACCATTATCCTGTTTCCCTCCGTTCATTTCCCGTTCAACAGCACTGTGATCAGTGAAGCGGAAGAAAAGAATGCACAGCATATTCTTGAAGTGTTAGAAACCCATCCGGACATTCATGTCACTATTACCGGATGGTGCGACACGAGAGGCAGCCAAAATGTAAACGCCCGCATTTCGCTGCAACGTGCTGAAGCACTGAAAGCATGGCTTGTGAAAAGGGGCATCCACTCCGCACGCATCCGAACAGTCGGAAGAGGCAGCGACTTTAAAGCCGTAAACCCGGAAGCCGCACGCCGCGCTGATACACAAGAACAAGAAAAGGAGGATAACAGATTATGAAGACAAGAACGATATATAATACACTGATGTGTATGCTGCTCATCACATTTTTTACGGCTTGCGATAAGGACGCACACGAGAATGAATATCTGCTTCCTGAAGGAAAAGGCGCACTGATTATCGGATTTGAGCAAAATACAGAGGACATAACGATTGAAGATTTAACAATCTATCTGTTTGGCGAAGACGGACAAACGGAGTTCTGCCAGACATATACAGACCCTCGTGAACTGGCATCCGAACATATTGCCCTCGATGCCGGGAATTATACACTTTTAGCAGTTGCCAATTCGGAAGGCAAAAATTCAAATGAGACAAAAACCGAAGCACTGCCGCAGGAAACCACCCTGCCCGACCTTGCTGAATGGCTGAGCGAACATGCTGCTGACTTCCCGAACCTGATGACCGCCTCTACGCAAACAGAAGTCAAAACCGGAGTGGCAAACCGGCTGTTACTGCAACTGCAAAAAGGAACGGAAGGCATACACCTCAGCACGCTTGCCCTGCGGCTCACCCTACCGGAACCGGATATGCCCGCCTACACCTCCACACGCGCCAAAGACGGCGAAAACACTCCACTGCGTTGTGTGGCGGAAGTCTATCAGACAGGAACGGACAACCTCATTCATCACCGCGAATGGAATTCCTCGATGCAGCCGGACGGCACCTATCTTGCCGAGCTTTCGCTGATGCCGGGTGACTACGACCTGCGACTGTGGGCAGACTGGGGCGGCGGCTATTACCATACCGATGACCTGAGTGCCGTAACCGTGCTGACCGACAACTATGTGGCAGGAGAAGAGACCGACAAGAAAGACGCCTACTATACGGCATCCGTTCTGAACATAGGCGAAGACAACACGGAACAAGCCATCACCCTGACCCGTCCTTTTGCCCGCTACCGCCTCATAGCCAACGATGTGGAAGGCTATCTCAACCTGATAGCCAATGGCGAGGACTATCCTCCGGTGGAAGACTTGCAGGTTCATATCACTTACGAGGGCTTCTTCCCCACAGGATTCGATGTAGCCACAGGCAAGCCGAACGATGCGCTCAACACCGGCATCCATTATACGACCGCTCCCGTAGCGGCAACAAGCTATCCGGAAGCTGAAGCCCGTCAGATAGGGTCGGATTTCGTGCTGACCAACGGCGAGAAATCATTTGTGACTGTCACCATACAAATGATAGACCCACGTACCGGCGAAGCCATCAGCACCGTTTCGGGCATACAAATCCCCTATAGGCGCGGACACCTCACTACCGTCACCGGACGTTTCCTCACTGCCGGAAAGACCACCGGAGGAGTAGAGGTGGATGACGATTGGGAAAATGACATAACCATTGATTTCTAATGAAACAAGTATTTACTGACAAAAAAATAACCAGATAATGAAACAACTGACAGCTATATTCACCTTGCTTACTGCACTGCTGCTCGCCACCTCTTGCAGCAAGGAGGAACTACCGGGCGGCGAAAGCACGGAAGAAGCGGGAGAGATGCAGACCTATACCATCAGCGTATCTGCCGACTTGGCAATAGAAGGAGATGCGGAAACCCGCTCGGAAGGAACAGAGGCGGAACAACCCACGCGCTGCTTCATGCAAGTCTTAGGGAGGGACTATTATGTCATACCAAGCGTACCCGATGCGGAGGGTAAATGTTATTTCTCTATAACATTGCCGTCGAACACAACCCAGACTTTTATGTTTTGGGCAGACAATAGTAACCGCACAAGTTTGACAGACCTTACCGCCGTACCTTACACCCAAGGAACCGTGGCTTATACCGCAAAAGAAGTCTGCACGCCGGAGGAGATACTCAGCAAGGGAACCATCAGTCTGAAGCATATCGTTGCCAAGGTGTCTTTGCGACATAACGGGGATAATACATTCTCACCCAAAAAGGACGATGTGATGACGGTTACGCTGCCTTGCGCAACCACTTACGATGTTTCCAACCAGACCGCAACGGTAAGCGGCACATACGAATTTACACATACATTTACAGAGGACAGCGAGATAACCGGAGAAAGCGACTTATGCAGCCTCTATGTGCTTGCCCCATCCGATGCCAATGATGTGAACATCTCTTTCCACAATCACCAGTTGAGCATCAGCGGCATATCCATGCCGGCTGATACCCATATCACCCTCAGCGGGGACTTTTCATCAAAAAATGACAAGTGGGAGGTTTCTGAGGACAGTAGAGCAGAAGCCTTTCAATCCTGCTTTTTCAACGAGGACGGTTCATTAAAAGGGGAAGATAAGGAGGCTTATCATCATTTCTTTTCAGACGAAAGCACCATAGAACGATTCTTTAATGATATTTTGGGTATGGATAAAGGTCCCTATTATGGAAGTTTGTTTGGACATACAATTAGAATTTCTGACCTCCCAGGAGTCCGTCTAGAGATGTATGTGGATGATAATCATATTGTTATTTGGTATGGCGATGTATATCAGGGACTTGATCCAAAATTTGAAGTCCCCACATTCGACAAAGACTGGTAGAAGGCTTTGCTTAAACAGTAACATATTGTAATATAATTCAAGTAACAAATAATTTAACAGATACAAAAAAATGAACAAGAAACTTTCGACCCTGATACTTGCAGCCGCAGCGTTGTTGGTATCGTGCAGTCAGGACGAACTGCAAAACACAGTAAACAACAACGAGGGCATGAAGCCCATGACTATCTCCGTTGCCCTTCCGGACGGGATGTCAACACGCGCCGTAGCAACCGATGATGCGACAGATGCGCACTGCTTCCTACAGATTCTGGACGGGAACGGGACAGATTTGGACGGCGGCTATTCCGCCGTGCAGAAAATGAGCAAGACAAGCGGCGGCTACACCGCTACCGTCTATCTGAAAGAAGATGCGACTTACGACTTCCTCTTCTGGGCAACTTCGGAAAGTAACGCCAGCACACCGGCTGACCTGCGCAATGTCTCTTATACCAATGGCGAAACCTTGGTATGGGCAGGCAGGGCACTTGACCGGCAATGGAGCGCAGACGGCGTAACCTGTAAGTTGGAACATGCCGTGTCGCGCATCACGCTGCAAACGACCGGGAACTTAACCGTGAACGACTTACAAACGCTCACCCTTGCCGTACCTTCCACTTTCACCGCATACAATGTGGAGGAAATGGCACCGGTTGGAACCACCAAGCAGAATTATACTTACAGCTTTGGAACCATTAATATAAGTAATGAAAGCCTAAGCAATCCGGTAGCTATCGGCCATTTTTATGCCCTTGTCGATGGCGAGCCGCAAACTCTGACCTTGCAATACAATGGGCCATTGGATAATGCCCCGAAAGAAATAAGCAATGTGCCTTTGGCTCCCAACACGCATGTGGTATTGAGTGGTGATGTAGCAAATTCCGGACTTACATCGGGCAACATCACCGCTACGGTTGATAATGATTGGTCAGACGATACCCAGAACTTCTAATGAGGAAAGCCATCCGGAGAATACTGTTCTATATCCGCTATGAAATGACCAGTGATGTCAAGATGCGGATAGAAATGACAAGTATCGTTTGCGTGATACTTTCCAGTCTTGGCGTTATCAGCTACCAGTTTTATCATTTACATAAACTGGAAGAAGAGATAACAAGAGAAAGAGCAGAATTCTTTGAAACGATGAAGCAACTCAATACAACTGAAACGCCTTCCATAATGAAGAAACGAACTTTTGTATTTACACCTCCAAAGAGTACAAAGGTCTTTCGCATAAGCAGCTTCCCCAAGAGACCAGAAGACCATATGAAACAACAGTAACATTCTATAGAAATCCTCGCGGTTGAATTATCCGCGAGGATTTTTTTATGTCCGCATAACTTTCGGAAAAAATAAACGTCATACGGAAAATCCAGACTATCTGCAATCCGATCGTCACTTAACTTTGATTTGAACAGTAACATCAAATCATCATAGTTATGGCACAAGTAGAGAAACTCACTCCGCTTATCCTGAAATGGGAAGGAGGATTTGTAAATGACCCCGATGACTTGGGAGGCGCAACGAACAAAGGAGTGACCTTGAAAACGTATCAGACTTATCGGAAAGCCAAGGGTCATCCGGTTACTACCATTGATGACCTGAAGAAACTGACAAGAGAAGAGTGGACAGACATTATGAAAGGCTCTTACTGGAACAGATGGAAAGCTGATGAGATAAAGAACCAATCCATCGCCAATATCCTAGTGGATTGGGTATGGGCTTCTGGCATATATGGTATCAAAATTCCGCAAGAAATATTAGAGGTAACAGCAGACGGTATTGTCGGGAAAAACACACTTGCCGCACTCAATGCCTACGAGCCGCAAGCTGAACTATTCGGACGCATCAAACAGGCAAGATATGATTATATAGAACGTATCTGTGAAAAAAGACCTGCCAACAAAAAGTTCAGGAACGGTTGGAGGAACCGCATCAAGGAATTCAAATTCTCAGAGTAAACATTCATTGCTTCACATACGAGAATATACACAAACTTTCTTTCATTACTTCCTTATATCATGCCGATAACCATCCTAAACACTACCATTCCGGACTATCCAGAGAAAAGCCACACAGAATCTTGCTATCTTTTCTGCTGCAATTTTCTCCTGCACAGAGAGGACAAGGACAACAAGACCTATTATATCTCTGACATGCTGCCTCCTAAAGAATTTCTTATCGAGACAATGCAACGCCTAGACTTACATCGCATCCCCATAGGAAGCAGCATCTATCCCGGAGACCTTATCCTTATCAGCCAATACAACCCAACCGTAGAAAACATACAACATGCCTTCATTGCATTGGAAGAAAATATCTGGTTCGGTACGGATCACAATCGTTTCATCTCCCACATCAAGCACTGGCCGTTCAACGACAGGTTGAATGAGAGGGATGCAATCACTCCGTGGATGCTTCATGCGGATATGCGGCAATACAGCATCGGAAGATACTTATTTGATGTATGGAGGAAGTAGATTTACTTTCGGAAAGAATATATGGCATTTGGAAAACGGTACATTTGAGAAAGTAGGAATCATCGTACATTTGAGACGTAAGCTTACCGAGAATGAAAATATAGGCGGGTTCCGAAAAGCCTTGGATAGAGTAGGAATAATTTGATTTGGATAATTATGTGTAAAGCAACTTTAGGTTTGGAATTAGAAGTTAGCAATCTTTATGCTTATATAAATAAAGGTACTCAAGTTTCGGATTTAGAATATTCCAATGAGAAATTAATAAAAAAGACTTTGAGAATTTCTATACACAACAGAAATTGAGCAAATTAGGAGTAGTCAAACAACTAATTACACATCTCAAAGCTATAAGCAAATATACGAATATTCCGTCAGAACTCAAGAGTTTCTTCAGTGAAAAACGAAAAGTTCCATCATGAATATGTTTTCTAACTTTATTATTTTCTTCTGTTTTGACAACCACTGTCTGGACAGCAATAAAAGAAGCAACTGCCAATTGACCAATCTATACATATATTCCATTATCGTGCTGATTCCATTCTTTACTATAAAAGGTTTTTCACATTATGAAGAATCTATACTTAACCATATGTTTGGCGGTAGAAGGATGCGTTCTACTCATTCATGGCACAGGATGTAAAGTATGAAACAATAAATATTGTCAAGATACAACCATAAAAAGGTACCGTAAACTTCTCCTTAAGGTTCACAAGGTTCAAAGGTTCACTCGAGTGACCCTCTACCGTACAAAGTGAGCGTTCCATAGTATTTCCTCTTGGGAAAGGTCCTAAACAGCCTCAAAATATAGGAAAAGGCTTTCCGAAGTTTCCCCTATCCGCTTTAGGTGACGGATTTCAGGTCAACTGAAATCAAGAGAAATCGGCATTTGTAACATTGTAAATATATTTGTACACGCATGCACATATTCACCTGTCAATAAGAACCTCCGAAGAATAGTGGAAAATCTGAATTGAAAAATCACAACAAAAGCACTAATTTACTCATTTACATAAACTTATCATTTCTATGTTCGGGAAAGAGTCACTCAAGTGAACCTTTGAACCTTGTGAGCCTTGAACCTGTCGGAAACATCTAACCACACTTTTCAACAATGTAATTATTTTATACCAAAAAATCTGGAATTTATCCGACAAAGCCAACTTTTATGACGCTAGCTGGTATCTATCCTAAACTGGCGGAAAGACAAAAGAGCGGATTCCACAACCATATCCAAAATGTTAAAGGCAGAAAACGTCTGTCCGTCTATACAAAAACATGAGTACGTTTTCATTTGTTTGTACGTTCGTCCTCATCAACGGGAAAGCCCGAAAATTTTCAGTTAAAATGTTAACAGACCGGTTACTGACGGAACAGACAGAGAGTCTGAAGGGAAATGGGGAAGCGGACGGAGAAAAAATCTGTGACAGAAACGGCCGATTCTATCCGGCATATAGCAGAAAACCCTATCTTTGCAACCATGAAAAACAATCTATTCAAAAACAAGAAAATACGCATAGGGGCAGCCGTAGTCATCGGGGTGGTTGCCCTGCTGCTCATCTTCCGGCCGAAACCGCGCGTGAACGATTCGCTGGACGAGGTGGAAGTGACGGACTCGGTGGAGGTACAGGAAATAGTCTGCAAATACGGCATCCCCGTAGACAGGTATGACATCAATTACGGCATCGTCAAGCCGGGACAGAACCTCTCCGTCATCCTGGGAGACCACGGGGTATCGACGGAAACCATCCACGAACTGAACCAGAAATCGGAAGGGGTGTTCGATGTGAGGAAGGTGCGCGACGGGCAATCGTACGCCGTATTCTGCCGGAAGGACAGCACGCGGCAGGTACGCTTCTTCGTCTACGAGGAGAACCCGAAATCGTACATCGTGTTCGACCTGCGCGACCAACGCCGGGTATACCGAGGAGAAAACCCCGTGGAATGGCAACGGAAGGAAATCAGAGGCAAGGTGGAATCGTCGTTGTGGGTGGCCATGCAGAAACTGGACACCTCTCCCCTGCTCGCCATGGAGCTTTCGAACATCTACGGATGGACCATCGACTTCTTCAGCCTGCAGAAGGAGGACGAGTTCCGGGTGATCTATGAACAGGAATGCGTGGAGGGCAAGGAGCTGGACAACTTCCACATCCTGGCGGCCTCGTTCCGCTACTCGGACAGTGTGTATTACGCCATCCCCTTCGTACAGGACGGCGAAGAGCTGTATTACGGTGCCACGGGCAACAGCCTGGAGGGGGCGTTCCTGAAGGCTCCGCTGGACTTCTACCGCATCACCTCGCGCTTCTCGAACAGCCGGTTCCACCCGGTACTGCGCCGCTACCGTGCCCACCACGGGGTGGACTATGCGGCTCCCACGGGGACTCCGGTGTATGCCATCGGTAACGGAAAGGTCATCGCGAAGGGCTATCAGGCCAACGGGGGCGGAAACTTCCTGAAGATAAGGCACAACAGTGTATACGTCACTACCTACATGCACCTGTCACGCTTCGCCAAGGGCATCAAGGTGGGCTCGGAAGTGAAGCAGAAGGAGGTGATAGGCTACGTGGGGTCTACAGGGCTGTCGACGGGTCCGCACCTGGATTTCCGGGTGTTCGAGAACGGCAAGCCCATCAACCCGCTGCTCATCAAGTCGCAACCGAAGAAGCCTATCAGCCCGGCCAACATGCCGGCTTTCGAGGTGCTGCGAGACTCGCTGGTGAAACGCCTCTCGGGACTGGACTCGCTGGCGACGGATTCCATCTGATCATTTATACCGGACATCGGGACGGACCGGGTGTCACGGCAGAACCATTTTTTTTGGGGGGGAGACAGGATGCTGGCTCCCCTTTTTTTGTCGCCCTGCCTACCTCTGACACATGCCGCTAAAGGAATATTATCTTTTATTCAGATAAATCCATTCTTTTTATCAGAAAGTTCTGCTATTTTTACACCCGACACAAATGACTAGCAGATGCATTGTCCGGACTATTTACCGACAGGTACTTACCGGCAACCGATGAACGGGTCTGACGGACCGACGGTCGGACACGACCGGGATACATGAAAACTAAACCTGAAGGACGGACACGCCGAAGTGCCGTCCGCTGATTAATAACCTTAACTAACAAAGCCATGCCAAAGAAGCAAATGAAAGGGTCTGCCCAGGAGCGCAGACTGAGAGAATGGAGGCTTTACCTGCGCGAGTGCGGTAAAGGGGTGTTGAACGGTCGGCGGAGAAACGCATCCGGACGACAAACACTTTTACCAACCTTAACCTTATTATCAAAACCTCTACAACCTACATGCTATGAAAAAATCGCTACATCATTCTACGATTATCACCTTATTGTTCCTGCTACTGCTGTCGGTCACCGCCTGTAAGGATACGGACGAGCTGCCCGACGAAACGCCGACGGTTCCCGATACGGACATCGCCGTGGTGCAGGATACGGCGGTCAAGCCGACGGGAGGAAAGGCCAGCGAATGCCAGCCGGGACAGGACATCGACAATACCTGGGACGGCAAATACTCTTCGGACGGGGGTGTACCCTACCATTCCGTCTGGAACCAGTCGGCCGCCTTCCCGGTGACCCTGGAATATTATTTCGAAGAGGGGACCGAGATAGACTACCTTATCTATTATACGCGCTCGGGCAACGGGAACTTCGGCGAACTGGACCTGCTGATAGCCACGGATGCCGAACACTCGGACTGGAAGCCTTACGGATCGTACAACTTCCGCATGCAGAACGCGCCCTCGAAAATCACCTTCAAGGAGACCCAGAAGCTGACGGGCATCAGGTTCGTCGTGAAATCGGGGGCCGGCAACTTCGTGAGCTGCGACGAGATGGAGTTCTACCGCTACAACCAGCAGAACGACATGGAGAAGCAACTGCTGGGGGTATTCAGCGACATCACCTGCTCGGACCTGAAGGAGGGGGTGACGGAGAAGGAGATAAACGCCTTGCCGGAGTATTTCGCTGCACTGGCCAAAGCCCTGCGCGACAATACCTACGACAGCCATGAACGGGAGTTCCGCATCCGTACCTATGCCCCGTACAGCATCGCCGAGGAATGGGCGGAGAAGCTGATGACCCGCAAATACGGGAACCTGGACAACCCGACGGGCATCTCGGTGCAGGAGGGCGACGAAATCATGGTGCTGGTGGGCGACACACACGGCCAACAGATTTCCCTGCAGAGCATCTGGGAGAGCGGCGAGGAATACAGGCAGACCAACGTGAGCGGAGACATCTATTTCCTGCGGCCGGGGGTGAACAAGCTCACCATGCGCAACCAGGGACAGCTCTTCGTGATGTATAACACGGACCTGACCGCCCCGGAAGCACAGCCCGTGAAGATACACATCCTGCCGGGTAGCGGTACGGTAACGGGCTTCTTCGACCTGAAGGAACACCAGACGGACGAGAAATATGCCGAGCTGCTGAGCAAGGCCACCCACAAGTATTTCTGCGTGCGCGGCGAACGCATCATGTTCTACTTCCATACGGACAAGATGCGGGAGTTCGTGCCGACCCAGATCCTGTCGGCCATCCACCTGTGGGACGACATCATCGGCTGGGAACAGGAGCTGATGGGCATCGAGGACGTGCATCCCTCGCAGATGAACAACCACCTGTTCGCCATCTCGCCCGAGGGCAGCTACATGTGGGCTACGGACTACTGCATCGGATTCGTACACACGTACCTGAACAACATCCTGCTGAAGGAGAACGTCATGGCGGCCAAGGACAACGCGTGGGGTCCGGCCCACGAAATCGGCCACATCCACCAGGCGGCCATCAACTGGCCGGGAAGCACGGAATCGTCGAACAACCTGTTCTCCAACTATGTGCTCTACCGCCTGGGGAAATACTGCTCAAGGGGAAGCGAACTGGACGACCTGGCGGATTCGCGCTTCGTATACCACAAGGCCTGGTACAACATGGGCGATGCCACCCACCAGAGCGAGGACACGGAGATACACATGCGCATGAACTGGCAGCTCTGGAACTATTACCACCGTTGCGGACACAAGAAGGATTTCTGGCAGACGCTGTTCAAGCTGCTGCGTGCCGACCGCATCGTGGAGAGTGACCCGGGTGCCGCCCAACTGAAGTTCGCCATGCGGGCGAGCGAGGCGGCCGGAGAGGACCTGACGGACTTCTTCGACCTGTGGGGATTCTTCATTCCGGGCGAGGACACCATCGACCAGTACGGAACCTGGAACTACCGGGTGACGGAGGCGATGATACAGGAGGCGAAGGACTACATGAAGCAGTTCCCGAAACCGAAGCACGCGTTCCAGTACATCGAGGACCGCAAGGAGGGCGATACGGGACTGGACATCACGGCGCCGGACACGGGCTACTATACCCAGTTTGAGGGCGACGTGAAGCCGGTAAGCACCGCCGTCTGCCATACCGTGTCCGGACGGACGTATACGGTGACGAACGGCGAGAACGCGGTGGCCTTCGAGCTGCGCAAGGGTGGCGCCGACGGCGAACTGGTGTATTTCTTCAACCGGTTCTCCTACACCATCCCCGAGGGCGTGGATCTGACGGGGACCGGGCTGTTTGCCGTACAGGCGGACGGCAAACGGATAGAGGTTCCGCGGCAGAAATAAACGGTTCTGTAACCGAAAACACTGAATACCTACCAATCAATCACTTGCAGAGGCTGTATCCGCATTGCGGAGGCAGCCTCTGCTACGTTAACCCCCTACCCGCCCCTTACGGGAACGACCCGGAGACTCCCGGCGTGAAGATACCCAACCGCCGGACTTGCCAGACACCGGAACGCAAAGATCCATAAAAAAAGTATAAAAGCGGGGGACTTTCCGCGGTCCGCATGCAGTAAAACGGGAAGGAAAGCATTCTAAGGGCAAAGGCGGCCGGTCCGCCTGACAAACATATCCGGGGAAAGGCACCTGTGTAGCCTCTCTCCATTCACCAAAAACAGAAGAAATGATGAAAAAGATTTTAGTATTGACTTGTATGGCATTGGGTATGATGTCGTGCGAGAAAGACCCCGACCTGGGGCAACTGGACACAAACATGGTAGTCTATACGGACTACGACAGTAAAACGGATTTCGGCAAGTTCCAGACGTATTTCCTGCCGGACAGCATCCTGGAGGCCGGAAGCCATCACGCTACCTACTGGAAGGACGAGAACGCGCAAAAGATCATCGCCGCCGTAGAAGCCGAAATGAACAGCCGCGGATACCGACGCATCACCGACCCGGCACAGAAGGCGGATGCCGACCTGGGTGTACAGCTTTCGTACATCGCCCAGCAGGTGAACGTCACTACCGGCTGGTGGGGAGGCTGGTGGGACTACGGGTTCTGGGGCCCCTGGTGGGGAGGCTGGTACTACCCGTACACCGTAAGCTACAGCTATGACACCAACTCGCTGGTGATGGAAATGGTGGACTTGTCCGATGGCGGCAAAGAAGGGGACGAAAAGGCCCAGTTGCCCGTGGTATGGTACGCCCACTCATCCGGCTACCAATACTATTCCGGCTATAACATCCAGCTGATGACGGAAGCCGTAGACCAGGCATTCAAACAATCACCTTACATTCAGTCCAACAACTAAGAAACGGAGGCAAACAATGAAAACAACCTTTACGAAAACCATACTGAGGACACTGGTACTGGCAGGCTGCATGCTGCTGACCGTCCTCCCGCAGGCACAGGCACAATGCTGCGCCTCACAACGGAAAGTACACTTCGCCATCGACTGGCAGATGAACGCTCCCCTGTCCACCGACTTCGCCGATAAGATCAGCGGCTGGGGTATGAACCTGGAAGGGGCTTACGACGTGACTCCCAACTTCTCGGTCGGAGCCTTCGTTTCGTTCCACACCAACCACCGCTATGTGGGCCGCCAGACCCTTCACCTCTCCCCGACCGAAAGCCTGACCACCGACCAGCAACGTTCGGCCTTCCAGGTGCCTTTCGGTATTGCGGGCGCCTACACGTTCTGCAACGGCTCGCATGTCCGTCCGTACGTGGGCGTCAAGCTAGGTACCATGTTCGCCCGGAATACGACCTATTTCGGCACAGGAGGTCTCTACGACAAGAGCTGGGGCTTCTATGCATCGCCGGAAATCGGCCTGAAAATCTATCCGAACCGGGAAAAGAACTGGGGATTCCACGTAGCCGCCTATTACAGCTATGCCACCAACCGCACAGAGACGCTGACGGGAGACATCGACGGACAAGGCAACGTAGGTTTCCGCCTCGGTATCCTGTTCTGATGACATCCCTGTCCGCCGTCTGATACCTACAGACGACACGGACAGAATAGTCCGCAAGTGCTGCCGTATGCCGGGAGCGCCTGCGGATTTTTTTTGGCTTCTTCCGGAAGCCGGGAGGAAGGGCATCCGTAGCCACGACACACTCCAGTAGCCGGGGAAATGTTAAAAATACCGGGAAGATGCAATTTCGTGTGATGAAAGGATAAAGTAAATGTTTTTTTCTAATTTTGTCGCGAAAGAATCTTCCGCTCAAGACAAACGGAATGTTACCGTTTCCGCAATTTTGGAAGATTTTGGCAAACAAAAATAAAATGTGAAAAACTATTATACTATCAATATATGGAAAGCATATTATTTTTGGGATTCACCTTGAATGCGTGGATCGTGATTGTAACGGTTCTGCTGGTATTCATTTTGATGCTATGCACCAAACTGCCCACAGATTTCGTTTTTCTGGGCGCCATGACGGTGCTGATGGTGACGGGCACCTTGCCTGTGAACGAAGTACTTGCGGGATTTTCGTCTTCGTCGGTCGTTCTTGTAGGAGCGTTGTTTGTGGTCATTGCGGGACTTGTCCATACGGGCACCATGCAATGGATTGTGAAGTACGCGCTGGGAACACCCAAATCATTAAAGATGGCCATCCTGCAACTGATGGTTCCGGTGGCCGTACTAAGTTCTTTCCTGAGCAACACGACCGTGGTAGCCATTTTCATCAAGGTGGTAAAAATCTGGTCCAAGAAGCTGAACATCGCTCCCTCCAAATTGCTGATACCGTTGAGCTATGCTTCGGGGATGGGAGGAATCTGTACCCTTATCGGTACGCCGCCCAACCTGTTGATTTCCGGTTTCTATACGGAACAGACCGGTATCCAGCTGAGTATCTTCACTCCGACGCTTGTCGGGCTGTTCTGTCTGGCGGTGGGCATCCTGTCGATGATAGCCATGCAAAAGATGGTACCGGTGCGCAAATCTCCGGAAGACGCATTGGAAGAAACGAATGACTACACGGTGGAACTGCTTGTGCCCTCATCAGCCGAATGTATCGGGAAAACGGTGAAGGAAGCCGGACTGGACGAAGTGGAAGGAGGACACCTGATTGAAATCATCCGTTTCGACAAGGAGATCATCTCTCCCGTCAATGAAGACGAATAATATATACTGGGAGGTGACCGGTTGATTTTCGCCGGGAAGGTGGATGAAATCCTGAAATTGCGCGATTCGCATCAGTTGGTCAATGCTACCCACCATGTATTCTCTCTGGACGAGATAGACAGTAACCGCAAGTTGCGGATGGCTCATGTGAGATTCACCAGTTCGCTGGTCGGTACCCGGATGGCCGACTCCGATTTTGAGGAGCGGAACAACGTGGTGCTGGTGGCCGTCGCACGTGAAGGGGAACGAATCAACGGTTCTCCACGTGAGATTGTCCTGGAGAAGGGAGATACGCTGTTGCTGGAGTGTCCTCCACATTTCAATGCCGAAGACAACACCTTCAGCTCCAACCTGCAATTCTTTGATACGGATCTGCTTGTGAAGACGGGCAAGAAGACCTTGGTGTCTTCACTCATCCTGTTAGCGATGATTCTGGTTTCCTCGCTGAACGTCATACCGTTGCTGCAAGCCAGTTTCCTGGCCGCCTTTGCCATGATAATCTGCCGTTGCTGCTCCATCGACCAGGCGCGCAAGAGCATAGACTGGGGCCTGCTGATGGTATTTGCCGGTTCTATCAGTCTGGGAAGCGCCATCGAGTACACGGGTATCGCCAACCGGCTGGCCGAAGGCATCCTTTCGGTATGCGGAACCAATCCGATGTATGCTTTGGCCTGCATCTGCCTGCTGGGTACCTTCATTACGGAATTCACCAGCAATACCGCCACGGCGGCTATATTCTTCCCCATCACCTATAACATAGCCACGACACTCAACGTCAACCCGTTGACTTTCTGTGTCGCCCTGATGATTGCCGTATCGTCCAGCTTTGCCACTCCTATCGGTTCGCCGACCCACATGCTGGTGCACGGACCTGGAGGTTACCGGTTCTCCGACTTCATGCGGGTAGGTTTCTTCATGAACCTGATTATATGGGCGGCAAGCCTGTTCATCACCCCGTTGTTATTCCCGCTTTAACCAAAGGATGCCGGGAAGCCTGGAGTTATCCATTTGTAGAAGTTTAATTATAAAAAATAAGATACCGTATGTTGGAAATCAATATCGAACAAAATGCCGACGCGACCTTGGTAGTCATCAAAGGCCGTATGGAAACCGTTGCCGCTCAGGATTCCGAGAACAAGTTCAAATCGCTTGATGAAGCAACGGCAGGAACCATTTACTTGGATTGCAAAGAACTGGAATACATCAGCAGTTCCGGACTCCGGCTGTTCCTGGGGCTTCAAAAGAAGGTGATGAAGAATGGCGGGAAACTGATCTTCCGCCATGTTTCGGAACCAATCCTGAATGTGTTCAAGATTACAGGGATGAGCGCATTCTTCACGGTAGAGAACGAACGCTGAGACCGATTCGGGCATTTTTAAAGGGACGTACGGATGTGCGTCCCTTTAAAATATCCTTGAATGGATAGTTACCGGAAATAAAAAAAGCCTTGATTTCGTTGAAAACCAAGGCTTTAGGCGGTGCGTACGGGACTTTAACTTACACAATCAAGAAATCTCATAAAACTGCAATATACTGATAATAATCAAGTTATTACAAATCTACTATATTACTAAATATCATTAAATACCTTTTGCTATTCCAATTATTGGGTGTATATTTGGGTGTTGAATTTCAAACGCACCCAATTATGAATATCAAACGAAACATCATTTTTGCTCTGGAAAGCCGGAAGAAAAACGGAGTGCCAATCGTGGAGAATGTTCCTATCCGTATGCGTGTGGTTTTCGCCAGCCACCGCATCGAGTTCACAACGGGCTACCGCATAGATGTCGCCAAATGGGATGCCGACAAGCAGCGTGTAAAGAACGGCTGCACCAACAAGCTGAAGCAAAGCGCATCGGAAATCAATGCGGACTTGCTGAAATACTACACCGAAATCCAAAATATCTTCAAGGAGTTCGAGGTGCAGGGATTCATGCCCACTACCGAGCAGGTAAAGGATGCGTTCAACAGATTGCATGATGGAAAAAAGGAAGAGGAGGAAGCCCCGGTGGTGTTTCTCCCTTTGGAGGTGTTTGACGAGTTCATCAAGGAGTGCGGCACGCAAAACGGCTGGTCTGATGCCACCTATGAGAAATTTGCCGCAGTAAGGAAGCACCTTGAAAAGTTTGACAAGGGACTGACTTTTGAATCGTTGGACGAACCCAAGCTGACAAAGTATGTGAATTTCCTGAAAGACACCGAAGACATGCGGAACACATCCATCATGAAACAGGTCGCTTACCTGAAATGGTTCCTGCGCTGGTGTACCAAGAAAGGGTATTGCATGAACAATGCCTATGAGGATTTCAACCCTAAATTGCGGAGCACTCCGAAGAAAGTGATATTCCTCACATGGGACGAACTTAACCAACTCAAAAACTATCAGATACCCGAAACCAAGCAATATCTGGAACGGGTGAGGGACGTTTTTCTGTTCTGCTGCTTCACCGGACTCCGATATTCAGATGTGCATAACCTGAAGAAAAGCGACATCAGGGACGGATATATAGAAATCACCACGGTAAAGACCGCCGAAAGGCTTATCATCGAGCTGAACAACCACAGCAAGACGATACTTGATAAATATAAAGATGTGGAGTTTGAGGGGCATAAGGCTCTTCCGGTCATCAGTAACCAGAAGATGAACGATTATTTGAAGGAGTTGGGCGAGCTTGCCGGAATCAACGAGCCTGTGAGCGAAACCTATTACAAAGGGAGCAGACGCATAGACACCATTACGCCCAAATACGCATTGCTGGGCACCCATGCCGGAAGAAGGACTTTCATCTGCAATGCCTTGGCTCTCGGCATTCCGGCTCAGGTGGTCATGAAATGGACGGGACACAGCGAC
>ERZ780080.176-NODE-176-length-20704-cov-14.3569_pt1 | contig 20704 bp, 14 predicted proteins | sample MGYA00511175_ERZ780080 | MGnify/ENA primary metagenome ERZ780080 (study PRJEB29588, sample SAMEA2148733) | human gut metagenome | biome: human gut; feature: human-associated habitat; material: faeces | place: Denmark | collected 2008/2010 ...
AACAATCAGCCCTGCGCACTGGCTGTTATTTCTGTTCTCGAACGATGCAAAATTAGGTAGGGTTATGAGTGGTAAGGATGGGGACGGTACAAACTGAATATCATTGTATCTTATTGAATATCAGAAAACAAAAATACCACTCAAAAATTATTTTGAGTGGTAAAAGTGGAACTTTCGTAAAGTATCAGGATATATCACGGATTATCTGAATATATGTTCCATTTCCTTGGCGAAATTTTGGTTGTTGTCACTGGGGAAATCTGAAACAGGCTCCTTGTACTTGGATTTGTAGTAGCTGTCGTCAATATCCAGCAGTTTCAGTATTCTGTCTTTCCATTTGTCCCTGTCCTGTTTGGAGAGTTTCTCGCTCATCAGGAATATCAGATAGCATACACGTATTTTCTCTCTCGGTTTTATTTTCAGCTTACAGTTGCAGGGGTGAAGATTCATATTGGCATAGAAATCTGGTGCGGAAATTTCTTCGAACTGCTCTCCTTCGCACACCTCATGAATGAGCGAAAGTAATTTCATGCTGAAATATTCCTGTTGTTCTTCTGTCGTTTCCTGCTGACTGATTGGCTCGCTTGATTTATTCTCTTGCTTTCCGTCAGGAATGTATTTCTTCAATATATCCAGAAAAAGGCAGCTTTGACGGTATATGTCCGCACAACAGTTCTTCATATATTGGAATGCCTCTGTTCTTGTAGCCTTTTGCTGGTCATAGAGTTTGTTCAGTTTGGCTTTTTCCCTGTCATATTCAGCCTTGCAGCGTTCATATTCTTTCTCTGCCTGTTTTTCCTCTTCGGCTGTATGCTCCCTGTAACCAATGGAATCATACCTGTTGTTGGCTTCATTCAGCGGCTTGCTCAGACTTCTTGTAACATCCAGCTGGGCTTCAATTTCCTGAGAATACCTTTCCATGTGCTGATAGCAAGCACGTTCTATGGCTCTGTCACTTAACGGGCGTATCTCATAAGCCTGTATGCTCTTTTCTATTTCAGTTTTCAGGCTGTTGAGTATCAAGGTGTATTGCTCTTTTTGCTTGTCAAGCACCAGTTCAAGGATAGCGGCTTCAAAAGATTTCATGTCATTATACTCCTGATAGAAATCCGATATGAATTTCTGCCTGTCAAAAGAAAAAGCGTAATTATCTATATAGTCTCTGTATATTCTGTTGAGTTCTCCATATTGGGGAATCATCGTCTGTATCTTTCCTGCCATATACTTTATATTATGGGTTCTTGTCCTTGTCAAGGAATAAGGTCAGTTCTTCTTCCATTTCTTCTATACTCGGTAGGGCAGATTTCAGATTTTCGGGTACTGCCTTGCTCAATTGATAGTCGCTGATACCTATCGGCTGGTCATATCCAGCCAAGGCATATTGTGCCACGACCTCATCCTTACCCCTGCACAGCAAAAGACCGATGGTCTTGTTATCATTTTCTCCCCTCAGTTTATCATCTACAACATTGATATAGAAATTTAACTGCCCTGCATATTCCGGTTTGAATGGCGTTGCTTTCAATTCCACGACGACATAGGCGTGGAGCTTGATATTATATAGGATCAGGTCGGCGAAAAAGTCACTGTCCCCAATCTGGAAATGTTTCTGTCTGGCAACGAAAGCAAAGCCGTTACCCATTTCCAGCAAGTAACGGGTTACATGCTTTACCAGCTGTTCTTCTATATCCCTTTCGTCAGCCTTTTCCTTTGCTCCTGCCAAGTCAAAGATATACGGGTCTTTTAACAGATAATTGGCAAGATCGCTTTGAGGTGCCGGAAGTGTGGCAGTGAAGTTGTTTACCTTGTTACTCTTGATTTGTCTGTCATACAGATTACTTTCAATCTGCATTTTCAGCACATTACTGCTCCAACCCATTTCTACAGATTGTTTCATATACCAATACCTTACGCCCAATGGTAGCGGATTATTGAGTATGACCATATGGCTTGCCCAATTTATTCTTGCAATCGGTGACGCCAAGAATAAATCTTCTATATCCTCTATTTTTATTTTATAGATGGTTGCTACTGTTTTTGCTACATTCTGAAATTGCGCAGGAACCTCCTGCGTAATTTCTAAAGATTGATTATCTGCTGATTGTATTTGCGCAGTAAGCTCCTGCGTAAATTGCCCGCTGTTGAGTTTAAGGACTTCATTAGTAATGTTTTGAATATTAGGGACTGACAGTATTGAATCTGCTTCAATAAAGCTACGAAGTACATTTAACGGATATAAACGGGCAAACTGGCACATATAAGTAAGATTACGCTCCGAATATCCTTTCTTTTCAGGATAGTTGAACCGGATTGCCTGTGCCAACTTCTTGATAATTTTACCACCCCAGCCATGCAGGTTTTGCTGGTACAGTATATAATTGCCCATTTTCCAGTAATGGAACAACATCTGGGCATTGGCAGCTGTAATGAGACGGACTTGCGCCTGTTCTATTTCCGAACCGACAGCATGGACAAAAGCGTCAAAATTCCTTTTATCTATATTATGATTATTGTTACTTTCCATATTAATAAATCTTGTTCTGACAAAGATAACTTTAATAATGATAATCTATGAAACTGATTGATACTTTTATAGTTGGTTAAACTTGTTCATTGCATTAGCCTTAATATCATCGGCTATGTCAATGTAGGGCTTCATGGCTTTATAATCACTGTGTCCTGTCCATTTCATTACAACCTGTGCCGGAATACCGAGAGCCAGCGCATTACAGATGAATGTTCTTCTTCCTGCATGAGTGCTGAGCAATGCGTATTTCGGGGTGACTTCATCTATACGCTCATTCCCTTTATAGTAAGTTTCACGTATAGGTTCGTTAATTTCTGCCAGTTCTCCCAGTTCTTTCAGATAATCATTCATCTTCTGATTGCTGATGACTGGCAGTGCCATGTGATTTTCAAAATGAATGTCCTTGTATTTTTCAAGTATGGCTTTACTGTACTTGTTCAGTTCAATACTCAGACTGTCTGCCGTTTTAACGGTGGTAACTTCTATGTGGTCGGACTTAACATCACTTCGCTTTAAGTTACGGACATCCGAATATCGCAGACTTGTGAAGCAACAGAAGAGGAAAACATCCCGAACACGCTCCAGATATTGCTTGTCTTTCGGTATTTGATAATCTTTAAGTTTGTTCAGCTCATCCCATGTAAGAAAGATTACCTTCTTGGAAGTGGTTTTCAGTTTAGGTTTGAATGTGTCGTATGCGATATTCTGGTTATATCCCTTTTTGAAACTCCACCGTAAAAACCATTTGAGAAATCCCATTTGCTTGCCGATGGTACTGTTCCTCATATCCTTTTTGTCTCGCAGGAAATTGACATACTCGTTCAAACCGAACTCATCGAAATACTCAAAGGTCACATCTTCCTTGAACTCCTTGAGGTGATTTTTAACGGCTGCAAACTTTTCGTATGTGGATTCAGTCCAGTTATTCTGGTTGCCGCATTCCTTTACAAATTCATCGAATACCTCCCAAAAACTTATCTTTACGTCTTCCTGGTCTTCACTTGTATCTTTCATCCGCAGGTTGAATGCGTCCTTTAGCTGTTGGGTAGTGGGCATGGCTTCCTGTACCTCAAATTCCTTGAACACGTTTTGAATTTCGGTATAGTATTTCAGCAGATCGGCATTGATTTCAGATGCACTTTGCTTTAGTTTGTTGGTACACCCGTTCTTCACTCGCTGCTTGTCAGCATCCCACTTGGCTACATCAATGCGGTAACCCGTTGTAAACTCAATGCGCTGACTTGCGTATATGACACGCATACGGATAGGCACGTTCTCCACGATTGGCACACCGTTCTTCTTCCGGCTTTCCAATGCAAAAATGATGTTTCGTTTGATATTCATAATTGGGTATGTTTGAAATTCTACACCCAAATATACACCCAATATTTGGAATAGCAAAAGATATTCAGAAAGATTTAGATTTACTATGTACTCTAAATAGTGCTTGATTATCAATAACTTGCAATTTTATGATATTTCTTGAATGTGTAGGTTCGAGAGCCTGTCTCTCCGCTGAAACCTAAGACATTAGGTAGTCAAATTAAGACAAGTCCCGTAAAATCAACGTTTTACGGGACTTTTTCTATTTATCCGGTGGACAACCGAAAGACATTCAAATGCCCACTTCAGACAAAGTTCCGTTACAAAATCGTTACAGGAAAATCGGGAAAATCTTCTGTAACGATTTTCGATGTAAGTCCTTGATTTGTCGCTCATTGACGTTCAAATGTCTGCTTGTAACCCAATTATTAATTATTCCTTTGCAGAGGGAAGTCATTACACCCACTGTAACGGAGCTAAATTAAAAAAGGATATGAGTAAGAGTACATTTAAGATTCTGTTCTATCTAAGAAAGAACTATCTGAACAAGGAAGGAAAAGCGGGTATTATGATTCGTCTGTCGCTTAACGGTGAAATTTCTCAATTCAGCTCAAAGCTGGATATAGAACCTGATAAATGGGATACCACATTGGGCAAGGCGAAAGGAAATACACAAAAAGCCCGCCAGTTGAATGAAACATTGGAGGACATCCGTGCTTCGCTGAAAAACCACTACCGGGATATTGAAGTGCATGAGTCATTCGTAACGGTAGAAAAAATACGCAATGCGTTTTTGGGAATAACGGCGAAACAAAGAACACTGCTGGAACTTTTCAAGAAACACAATGAGGATGCAAGAAAACTGGTCGGCATCAGCAAGACTCCTGCCACCCTCGCGAAGTATGACCGCTGCTACCGGAGGCTGGAGGAATTTATGAAAGTGAAATACAATATTTCGGATATATCACTGAAGGAAATCGGCCATATGTTCATTACGGACTTCGAGAACTATCTGAGAACGGAAAGCAAATGCAATGAGAATACTACGGCAAAATTCATGCAGACTTTCAAGATGATTGTAATCATCGCCAAAAACAACGGTTGGATTTATACTGACCCGTTTTCAAATTATAAAATCAGACTGAAACGTGTGGACAGAGGTTATCTGACGGATGCGGAACTGCAAAAGATAATGAAGAAGAAGTTTCCGACTAAAAGACTGGAACAGGTACGGGACGTGTTCCTGTTCTCCTGTTACACGGGATTATCATATGTGGACGTGAAGGAACTGAAGGCAAGCGACATCAGAATCTCGTTTGACGGGAAGCCGTGGATCATGACGCACCGTCATAAGACAGATACTCCGGTAAACGTACCGCTGCTGAAAATACCCCAAGCGATACTCCAGAAATATGAAGGTCAGCTCCCCAAAGGTCAGTTGCTGCCTGTACTGAGCAATCAAAAACTTAATTCTTACTTAAAAGAGATTGCGGATTTGTGCGGAATTAAAAAAAATATTACCTTTCACCTGGCACGTCACACATTTGCTACGACCACTACTCTGGCTAAAGGCGTGCCGATTGAAACGGTGTCGAAAATGCTGGGGCATACGAACATTGAAACGACACAAATCTATGCCCGCATAACCAATGAGAAGATAAGAAAGGATATGGAGGTCCTTGCGGGAAAACTGGATGCCATGTTATGACCTCCATGCTGAGATTCCATATATAATGTATAAAAGCAACTAGTATGGTGAGATTTGGCAATTTTGAAGTGGAATATAACCGCAATGCACCTGATAAGGTGAGCGTAAGGATAGAAACGGACGACAAGGGCGAGGTATGGTTGCCGAAATGCGACATCGCACGGGCGTATGGCGTGTTTGTACAGTCGGTAAATGCCGGACTGAAATCCCTTGCAAAAACCAGTGACTTTGATGAATACCGGGATGTGCGGGTGGAACATTTCACCTATAACGGGAAAGATTGCAGTGTGGACCTCTACAGTCTGGCAACCATCATTGCACTGGGATTCCGCATGAAGGGACTGAAATGCGAGGCATTCAGAAAGTGGGCTGCAAGACGGCTGGCAGAATCATTTGAAAAGAAGAAAAATACGGTGATTCTCTGCATGAGCGGCGAAAAGAGAAACAGCTGGAACTGAAAGCCGCAGGATATGGCGGATATACGTGTCGGGATAGTCTCCCCTGTTCGGGAGGCTGTCCCGACACGTGTTTTATATAAGTTAAAAAATATAAAACCGCAAACGCGCTTATCCGTAAACCGATAATAATGTGTAACTTATGTCCCTCTTAAACCTGTAATTAAAGACAGAAACGGTATGGTGGAAGAATTTGACCTGCTTGAAGAGGTGGAAGTGCAGTTCTGCGATGAGGAATGCACGGAGTCGGTATGGCACGGAGTGAATTACAGCGAGAGCCTGTTCTGCAGGGAGAAACCGAAGTCGGAACTGACGGTAGTCATCAGAGAGGAAGGCATGATGTACTTCCTGACTGCGGACATAAAGGAGTTTGCCGGCCTGTGCCGGAAACACGGGTGGTACATCGTCTCGCACCAACGGTTCAGCGAGGCGATGGAAATCGGCATGTGCCTGATGGAAGCCGGGAAACATGCGGGATGGTATTCGCTGGGCAGGTCGAAGGAATGGAATGCCATGATGAGGGATGTGCTGAACTTTACGTTTGAAAGGGAGAAGAAAATGGACTTCTACCCGTACGAAACGATGTTCAAGGGAGAAGTTCTTATAGACGGGTGCAGGTGTCACTACCTGCATGACTATTACCCAACGAAGATTGAAAAGACGAATGCACACCAAAAACGGGTAAGCAACCTGATATTCCGTTTTAAGGAAGGAGGACACTGTGGCGAGCTGGTCGCACGGATACTGGCACTGTGTCTGAAACATGTGGGATTCAACGGAACGAAGGAAGACACGGTACTGATACCTATACCCGCATCAACAAGGGAAAGACAGCGGAAACGCTTCCCGGTGGTATGCTACTACCTGTCGGAATGGCTGGGCATTACGGACGGTTTCAAGGCCATCTGGATAGAGGAAGACCGTGAGCAGCTGAAAGGAAAGGGAAAAGATAAGGACATACTGCGGAACCTGCAATTCACACGGCGGTATATCAGAGGAAAGAATGTTGTCCTGCTGGATGATGTACTCACGACCGGGGAGAGCTTCAGGCAACTGCAACGAAAGATGAAACAACTGGGGGCATTGTCGGTTATCGGGGTGTTTCTGGGGAAAACTATATAATAATTATGAAGTATGGGAAATGAAGAAATTATTAAATTTTTGAATGAATATGTAGAAATTCCAAATCCTCAATATGCTGTCATGTTAAAAGGAGCCTGGGGATGTGGTAAGACCTTTTTTATTCAACAATGGATTAAAACATTAAAGAATAATGATGTAGAAAAAGACAAGTTGAATTGGAAGCCTATCTATATATCATTGTTTGGTCTTAAAGAGGTTCAACAAGTAACTGAAAGTATAAATAAGGAAATCTATCCCTGGCTATACAGCAAAGGGGCAAAATTTATCAAGAATTTCCTAAAAGCCGCATCAAAAATAGTACTGAGATATGATATAGATGCGGATGGTAATGGGAAAAATGAAGGAAGCGCAACTTTAAATTTAGATTCTATCTTGTTGTTAAAGGAAGATAATAACGAAATAAAGGGTAATAAGATTCTCATTTTCGATGATTTTGAAAGATGCAATATCAACTTTGAAACTTTATTGGGCTACATAAATTATTTTTCAGAACATTGCAAATGTAAGATAATCATTATCGGGGATGAATCCAAACTGAGAATAAAAGAAAGCGAGAACGGAGAATTGAAATTCAAGGACTTTAAAGAAAAAACAATAGGCAGGACTTTTGAGATAAAAACAAACATTAGTGAAACTGTGGATTTTTTCATTAATGAAATAACTTCTAATAATCGGAATTTATTATCGGAAAACAAAGAATTGATCATACAAATATTCAAAGCCTCAGATTCTCATAATTTAAGAATTTTACGTCAATGTTTGAATGACTATAGCAGAATTGTTATGGCCTTACCTGAGCATTACCATGAATCTTCCAAATATCATCAAATTATAAGTTCTTTACTGGCTAACTTCATTGCTGTATATTGCGAATATAAAAGTGGAAATACAGATATTGCTGAAATATTTAATGAAATGGCAACGGTATCTGATAATAATTCAGAAACCTATCAGAAAAGGGAAAAAATATTATCAAAGTACCGTTTTATTGGAATGGGGCAAAACTTGGGAATATTAGATGAATTTATTGTTGGAAGAATAATCCATTATTTGAATAGTGGCTTCTTTGACACTGAATATATGCAACATTTTTTTGATATAGATGATGCAGATATTAAAAGTTGGGAACATTTGTATGATTATTGGCGATTAAGCAATTATGAATATAGAAAATATTGTGATGAAACCATTACCTATTATTCGGAAAATAAATGTGAGAATTTAAAAGAATTATTTGTTATTATCAGTGTTTTATCCGTACTAAGTCATACCCATCTTTTATCAGTTTCTGAAGAGGAAATCATAGATATAGGAAAAAGAAACATAGACAGGCTTATGGAAAATATCCATGAAATGGAAGATTTGGATAAGAGTAATAAAATGGTACATTTAGGATTAAGGTCTCATCCCAATCTAAAAGGAAAGGAACTGCAGAATAAATTATATCAGTATTTTAATGAAATTCTTAAATATAAAATAGAACAATGTCCTAATAATATATCTGTTATATTAGAAAATTTAAGTGACGAAAATTGTGATAATCTCGGAAGAATGCTTAATGTTTTCGTACCTATAAAAAACGTGCCGTATATAGCTACTCCATTCTTTAAATTTGCAGACCCACAAAAAGTGGCTAATCGAATTATGGGATTATCCAATGAATCCAAAAATACATTCTATCAGTTTCTGCTTTACAGATATGATGTATTGTTTAATGGTGATAATAAATATATGGAAGAAGAAATACCTAACTTGGAATTAATTGGAGAGGCTCTAAAAGAAAAAGCAGAACAGACAGAACTGATAGAGAAGTTTTCTCTAAATCAAATTATATCAGTGATTGAAAAAATAGTAGAACAGTCAAAACAGGAATAATAAGAATCATCTTATAGAAGCCTAACATATCAGGCGGCTTCATCCGTGCTTCAGTGCCGGATGGAGCCGCTTTTTTTGTGCCCGTATGTGGGGAAAACGGGGATTACGGAAGAAAAATAAGGAAAATCATTCCCTACTATGGAAATACTATGGATTGTGCCTGCGTGGAGTTGCGCACCTTTGCAGCGTAACCAATACGGAAGGATATGGAAATAATAACGATGGACAATGAGGTCGTGAAGACGATGATGGAGAAGATAGACCGCATAGCGGACTATGTTTTCAAGAAATACAACGTGCCGAAGGAGGAAGCGGAAATCCTGCTGACGAGCGAGGAGGCGGCGGACCTGCTGAAAATCAGCACGAGAACACTGCAACGGATGCGAAAGGACAAGACTATTCCCTACATGATGGTGAGAAGCAAGTGCCGGTACAGACTGACGGATCTGGAGGAATGCGTGAGACGGAAAATCGTACACTGCAATCCCAAGACGCTGGAGGAGTTCAAGCATAACTACCTGATGACAAGAAAGGAGGCGGATGATGGAAGGGATTGGTAAGGAAATGTTCGAGGAATGGATGAAGCGCCTCATGGAACGGATTGACCGGCTGGACAGCATCATATCGGTACTGATAAACAAGGAAGCGGCAGGCGTGAAGTATATGGATGGAGAACGGCTGTATGACAATCAGGACCTGTGCGAGATGCTGAGAACGAGCAAACGGTCGCTACAGCGGTTCCGCAGCGAATACGGACTGCGCTACCAGAAAATCAGCCGCAAGACCTACTACAAGGAATCGGACGTGCTGGAGTTTATCAGCCGGAACATGGAAGAGGTGACGCTGGACGGCAAAAAGGTGCTGAAAGTGAAGGAAGGAACGGGAAAGAAAGCTCCGGGCAAAACGGCGAAAGGGAAAAAAGGAGGCAGAAGGAATACCGGGTCTGCAAACGCACGTGAAACGGAGGCGAAAAGAGAAACCGGAAGTGGATGGTGAACCGGATGTAAACGGGAAACTGAGGGTGAGCCTGATGCGAACCGGGACTGAAAGGTGAACGGGAAACCGGAACGAAAAGATAAACAGACCTGCACGGGAACACCGGCGGGACTATCATCAAACAATAAAAAAAATCAATCAATGGAACAGAAAAAGAAAAAGCAAGAGGATGTACTGGTCGTCCGCGACGAGAAGACGGGCGAAATCAGTGTGGTTGCCGGACTGGATGCCAGGGGCTATCCCAAGAGGGCACAGGCAAAGGCGGAACACTCGCAGGAGTTTTTGCGCTTTGACCGCCACGGGGATGCGATAGACAATTTCATGAGAAATTTCTACCGCCAGTGTAAGGAGCCGACGCGATTCGGTTTCTACAGGGTGGCAGCGGAGACGGTGGAAGCTCTGCTTCCGGTTATCAAGGACCTGCTGAAAGACCCTGTGGCGAACGCTGACCTGCTCGCACCGCACAAAGTGGATACATCGGCGTACCAGCAGGCTGAGGAACAGCAGGCTAATGAGGAGGCGAAAAAAGAAAATTCCGAAACGGAGGCTGAAGAACAACAGACTGCGGAAGAGGTGAAAAAAGAAAATGCCGAAACGGAGACTGAGGAACAGCAGGCTGCGGAGGAGGTGAAAAGAGAAAATGCCGAAACGGAGACTGAGGAACAGCAGACTACGGAAGAGGTGAAAAAAGAAAATACTGAAACGGAGACTGAGGAACAGCAGGCTGCGGAGGAGGTGAAAAGAGAAAATACTGAAACGGAGACTGAGGAACAGCAGGCTGCGGAGGAGGCGAAAAGAGAAAATGGCGAAACGGAGACTGAGGAACAGCAGGCTGCGGAAGAGGTGAAAAGAGAAAATGGCGAAACGGAGACTGAGGAACAGCAGGCTGAGGAGGAGGTGAAAAAAGAAAATACGGAAGAAAACAATGTGGAACAGAAAACGGACGAAAAAATGGAAGAAATGAAACAGAAAAATCAGGAACAGCAGCCGCAGGCGGCGGAAACGCAGACGGCACAGGGACAGCAGCCTGCACAGGAAGGGCAAGCGCAGGCAAAACCGGAGAAACCGAACCTGATTGCGGACAGCGATGTGGACTGGAAGGAACTGGAGCAGTTCGGTGTGAAAAAGGAAAACCTGTCTGAAAAGGACATGAAAGCCCTGATGAACTACGGGAAGACAAGGCTGGTGACGGTGGAACCGGTGCTGGGCGGAGAACGCTACGAGCTGCAGGCCCGACTTTCGTTGCAGAAAGCGGAGGACGGAAAACTGAAACTTACCCCCCACTTCGTACGCCATGAGCCGAGACTCGACGTGCCATACAACGGCTATACATTTACGGACGAGGACAAGCAGGCACTGAAACAGACGGGTAACCTGGGCAAGCTGGTGAACGTTGCCGATACGAAGACCGGAGAGATGCGCCTGGCGTATGTCAGCATCGACCGACTGACGAATGAGATAGTGGACGTACCGACGAACAAGGTGCGCATCCCGAACCGGATCGGACTGACGGAACTGTCGAAGGCGGAACAGGAAATCCTGCGTGCGGGGCTGGCACTGCCCAAGGAGGTGACACTGAAGGGCGGGCGCAAGTTCGAGGCCATGCTACAGGTGAACGCTGAGAAGCGCGACGTGGAGTTTGTGCCGGAGCATCTGTGGCAAGGACAGTCGCAGCGACGCGGAAACGGACAGGAGAAAAAACAGAAAAGTCCGGAAGCCCCGGATGCTACCGGACAGCAACAGAAGGAAGACGGGAATCAGGAGAACGGACAGCGGCGCAACCGCTCGTGGACGAACGAGGACGGAAGCATACGTCCGATAGGCAAATGGAAGGACGACAAATTCACGGAACAGCAGAAGGCGGACTATGTGGCGGGCAAGGTCGTGGTGCTTGCCAACGCGAAGGATGACAAGGGACAGCCCTGCACAAAATACCTGAAGTTCGACCGTGAGAAAGGCAGACCGCTGACCTATTCGGAAAACCCTGACCTGGCACAGACCGTTGCCCCGTCGAACGAGAGCCGCACACAGCTTGCGGTGAACAACGAGGGCAAGACGAACGAGGCCACCAGACATGTGAAGGAGCCGCTTCAGCAGGGACAGACCGCCCCGAAGGACGACACCCAGAAACAACAGCAGGAAAAACCGAAGAAGAGCAAAGGCATGAAGGTATCCTGAGTGCCACCACTAAATCCATTACAAGAGAATAAACAACGGATTGAAACGGGGCCTCATGCGCCATGTACCGCATATCCCACGGATAACCGGCGTACCCCGTTCCACTCCACAAGGAACAAAAGTATCAATGATTAAAACAGAAAATGTATGATTACCATATTGGCAGAAAAACCGAGCGTGGCGCGTGAGATAGCACGCATCGCCGGAGCAACAAGAAAGGAAGAAGGATTTTATACAGGAAACGGCTACCATGTGACATGGGCACTGGGACATCTGGTACAGCCTGCCCTGCCTGAGGGCTACGGCTTCAAGGGATTCAGCAGGGACAGCCTGCCGGTGATACCGGAGGAGTTCATGCTGATACCCCGCCAGGTAAAGACGGACAAGGGCTACAAGGCGGACGCGGCAGCGGTGAAACAGATAAAGGTGATAACGAAACTGTGGAACGAGAGCGACGGCATAATAGTGGCAACGGACTGCGCACGCGAAGGGGAACTGATATTCAGATACCTGTATGCCTATACGGGCTGTACGCTGCCCTTCCGCCGCCTGTGGATAAGCTCGCTTACGGACACCGCCATCCGCAAGGGATTGAAGGAACTGAAGGACGGGCATGAATATGACGACCTGTATCTGGCGGCAAAGGCACGCAGCGAGGCGGACTGGCTGGTGGGCATCAACGGCACGCAGGCACTGACCGTAGCCGCCGGACGGGGCACGTATTCGGTGGGACGCGTGCAGACACCCACGCTGGGTATGGTCTGCAAGAGGTACTGGGAGAACAGACGCTTTACACCGGAACCGGTACACCAGCTGCATTTCTCGGTGACACCGGCGGGTACGGATACGGTAGTGAAGTTTTCCTCGGTAAAGAAATGGCAGGACAAGGAAGAGGCGGCTGCATCATACAATGAGGTAAAGGCGAAGATGTGCGCCACCGTCACCAAGGTGGAAAAGAAGGAGAAGGTGGAGAACCCGCCGCTGCTGTACGACCTTACCACACTGCAGAAGGAGGCGAACACGAAACACGGATTCACGGCGGAACAGACGCTGGAGCTGGTACAGAAGCTCTATGAAGCGAAGCTCGTCACCTATCCGAGAACATCGAGCCGCCATATTCCGGAAGATGTGTTTGCTGAAATACCGCTGCTGTTTGAACGGCTGGCAGGACACTCCGCCCTTGCGGAGAAAATCGGGGAACTGGGAGAACTGAACCGCCGTTGTGTGGATGCCTCGAAAGTGACTGACCACCATGCCCTGCTGGTGACACCCAACCGCCCGCTTGCCCTGTACAAGAACGAGCAGATCATCTACGACATGATTGCCGGACGCATGGTAGAGGCATTTTCGGAGGAATGTGTGAAGGATACGGCTACCGTAGTAGCGGAGGTGGTGCCGGACGCAGGCGAAAGATGCGAGAGCCTGACATTTGAGGCGAAAGGCTGCATCGTGCGCAAGGCAGGCTGGCGCGGCGTGTACGGAGAGTACGGCGAGGACAGCGGGAATACGGCATTGCCGGACTGGGCGGAAGGCGACACACTGGTGATGGCGGGATGCTCGATGAGTTCGGGCATGACCCGACCGAAACCGCTGCATACGGAAAGTTCGCTGCTGGCAGCGATGGAGACCGCCGGACGCGACGATGTGGAGGACGAGGAGGCACGCCAGGCCCTGAAGGACTGCGGTATCGGCACACCCGCCACACGTGCCGCAATCATCGAAACGCTGCTCAGAAGGGAATACATGGTGCGTGTGAAGAAATCGCTGGTGCCGACGGAGAAAGGGCTTGCCCTGTATTCCATTGTCAAGGAGATGGATATCGCCAATGTGGAGATGACTGGACGCTGGGAAGCGGAACTGGCAAAGATAGAACAGGGAAAGACACCACATGAGGCTTTTATGAGGGACATAGAAAGCTATACCCGCAAGATTACCACGGACCTGCTTGCGTGTGACCGCATTTTCGGGCACAAGGCATCGGGCTGTACCTGCCCCAAATGCGGTAAGGGCACGATGCAGTTCTACGGCAAGGTTGTGCGCTGCGACAATCCGGACTGCCTGCTGCCCGTGTTCCGCCAGATAGCCGGAAAGACGCTCACCGACGAGGAAATGACCGGTCTGCTGACGGAAGGAAAGACGGCGATGCTCGGCGGGTTCAAGAGCAAGCAGGGCAAGCCTTTCAGCGCTGCGGTGACTTTTGATGCGGAGTTCAACACGAAGCTGGTGTTTGCGGAGAGCAAAGGCGAAAGAAAAGGTACGAAAACGAAAGGAAGAAGAAAATAATGAGTAATTTTGCCACTGATTCATGTCATAATCTGTTTCAACCTGGTTGTACTTTTTATTTACATGGATTTAGTGGTGGCACCCGGAGGGATACCGGGTGCCTTTTTCTAATCTTCCATCCAGCGATATTTGCGCGTGTATCCACCCTCCGTTTCAAAAATGCGGTCATCATCTGATAATACGCTTTTCAATATATGTCCAGCATCTTTGGCTGCTTGCTCAAAAGCGTAATCATGAGGTTTGCCAGCATTTATGTAACGGAAATACAATACTCCAAGTGGATAATGTTCCCAATAATAATTATCTCCACCGATAAAATCTCTTGCTGAGAACCATTCTCCCTTGCGATTTTTACACCAGCAATAAACGGCTCCTTGTAAAAAATCTCTTATACGCTGCATGTCGCTTGCGCTGATTCCATGAACAACTTTAATGGTTGTATTATCTCCTTTAAGCATATGGTTTTATATAAAAAATCTAATTGCAAAGTTATCAATAAATCCACTAAATCCATCATAAAATGAAACAGAACAAGAAAACCGCTCCGGCGGAGCTGTCCTACTACGGGCTGTATCTGCTGGACTATCTGAGAAAATATCATCCGGACAAAGTATCAGACGCCCCATTCATTGCAGGAAGGGAGGAAGCCGCCTCGGAAACATTCGAAAAGGAAAGGACGGCGGGAAGTACGGTGGAAGCCGCACAGGAGGAAGCCATGCGCGTCCTGCTCGAAGGGCTGCACTTCTCCCCCTATGCACTGCTGCTTGAGGTGGTGGAAAACGAGTTTTCCGAAGAGGTGCAGGAACAGGAACGCGAGGCATTCTGCCGGGAGATATTCCCGCATCTGAAAAACCTGTTTGCCGGCTATCCCACAACGGACGACACATTCGCCCTGTCGCCCGAACACGACCTGCTCTATACGGAGCTGACGGGTGCGATAATGCTTTATCTGGAGGCTTATGGCGTTTAACAAGAAGCAGAGGCTCAGGGAAAACATCGAGGCGATACGGACGGCATTCACACTGGAGAAGGAACAGCGCACGCCCACCGCACGGGAAAGGGCGCTGCTGGAGAGGTACTGCGGCTTCGGGGGACTGAAGTGCATACTGAATCCCGCCAGGGAACTGACGGATGCCGTACACTGGGCGAAATCAGACCTCGAACTGTTTGCCCCGACGGTGGAGCTGCACCGTCTGATACGGGAGAACAGCCGGGACGAAACGGAGTACAGGCGGTATGTGGACTCGCTGAAGGCATCGGTGCTGACGGCATTCTATACGCCGCAGGCCATTGCGGACACCATAGCAGACGTGCTGCACGACCGCAAGGTACGCCCAAGGCTGGTGCTGGAGCCGTCGGCGGGTATGGGCGCATTCATCAGCCCGGTATTGTCGAACAATCCGCAGGCGGAGGTGATGGCATTTGAGAAAGACCTGCTGACGGGCAAGATGCTCGGACACCTGTACCCGCAGCAGAAGATACGCACGGAGGGTTTCGAGAAAATAGAAAAGCCGTTTCTGAACCATTTTGACCTTGCCATCTCCAATATCCCTTTCGGGGATTTCGGAGTGTTTGATGCGGAGTTCAGCCGCAGCGCATCCTTCGGCAGACGTTCGGCACAGAAAGCCATCCATGACTATTTCTTTCTGAAAGGTCTGGATGCTGTGCGTGACGGCGGCATCGTGGCGTTCGTCACCTCGCAGGGGGTACTGAACAGTTCGAGGGTTTCCGTCAGGAACGAGATGTTCAGCAAGGCGAATCTGTTATCGGCAATACGACTGCCAAACAACCTGTTTACCGACAATGCAGGCACGGAAGCCGGCAGTGACCTGATCATCCTGCAAAAAGACCTGCAAAAGAAGGGACTGACACAGGAGGAACGGGTGCTGACCATCATACAGACGGAACATAACGGCGGACTGACGGACAACGCCTATTTCGCCTACCACACGGAGCGTATCATACATACCGATGCGAAGAGGGGTACCGACCCGTACGGAAAACCGGCGATGGTATATACGCACAGCGGAGGTGTGGAGGGCATTGCCATAGACCTGTACAGGATGCTGTCGGAAGACCTGTCTGCACGGCTGGACATGGAACGCTACAACGGCATGGGGCATGAAAGAGAGGATGTGCGGCAGAACATTGCCGTACAGACTGAGGGTATTGAGGCGAAAAGAGAGAACTCTGCTTCGGCTACGGGTGAACTGGAGGAGGTGAAAAGAGAAAATATCCATCCGGCTGAGGGTGAACGGACGGAGGTGAAAAGAGAGAACTCCGCTTCGGCTGCGGGTGAGCTGGAGGAGGCGAAAAGAGAAAGCGGATTGCCGGATGCTGGTGTAGCGGACGGGACAAAACGGGAAGAAAACAGTGTGCAGCCGAAAGTGCAAGTGATGACCGGCATGTCGCAAGAAGCGCAAAGCAGGCAGACGGGAGGAACGGTAATGGACCTGTATGACCTGTTCGGCTATACGCAGGAGGAAAGACGGATGGCTGAACAGGGCCTGAAACCGGACAGGAAGAAAGGCGGAAAGTACAAAGGGAAGAAACCCGTGCAGCCGACACTGTTCTCCCTGCCAGTGGAGAATACGGAAAGGACAACGGATAAGGGAAATGCGGAAGCGGTTACCGGCATCACCCCGGAAGAGGCACGCGAAATGGACGAAATCATACGCGGCGGAACGGATGCGCCGACGGCTGCCGAAACGGAGGCGGCTGTCCCGACAACGGAAAAGACGGGGCCCGGCACCGCAACGGAAGAATCCTATGACCCGGAAGATGAAGTGTACCGCAGTCTGGACTGGGAAACGAACCCGCCCATCAACGGATTTTATGAAATGATGATGGACCTCACGCCGGAACGACGTGCGGAACTGCGCCGGCTGGGAAAGACGAAGATGGAGGCCAACACCGCCAGACAAGCGGCCGGAACAACGGAGGCGAAAAGAGAAAAAGCCGATGCGGGGAAAACGGCGGAAACGCAGGATACTACTGCTACGGTAGTCTATCCGGTGGAAAACGGATTCGAGGCGGAAAGAAAGCGCCGGATTGCGGAGGTGGAAGAAGCCATGCGCCGTGAGGAAGCCGCCATGACACCGGAAGAGCGGCAGCGCAAACGGGAGGAGGAAATGATGCCGCGCCCGTTCAAGGGCATACTGGAGCCGCACCTGAAGGACGGCTCGCTGGCATGGGAATACACGGCAGGCGTACGATTCCAGGTGGGCGTGCTGAAGGATGTCACCCGCTACGGCGCCACATTCCAGCCGCTGGACATGGACGGGATGCAGGCACAGAAGGCACAGCTATACATAGACCTGCGCAACACCTACGAGCGGCTCTATGCCTACGAAGCGGAGAAGCACGAGGAGAATGAAATGCTGCGCCGTCACCTGAACACCTACTATGACGAGTTCGTGATGCGGTACGGCTGCCTGAACGCCAAGCAGAACGTGAAGCTGCTGATGATGGATGCCTCCGGGCGCAACATGCTGGCACTGGAACGCAGCGAGGGCGGCACGATGGTGAAGGCGGACATATTCGACCGCCCCGTTTCCTTTTCGCAGGAAACGGCAGTCGCCGCGGAATCGCCGGAGGAAGCCCTGTCCGCCTCGCTGAACCTGTATGGCGGAGTAAACCTGCCCTACATGGAATCCATCTGCGACATGCCGCAGGCGGACATGCTGGAAGCACTGAAAGGACGGGTGTTCTACAACCCGCTGGCAGAGGGCTACGAGATAGCCGACCGCTTCATAGCCGGGAATGTGGTACAGAAGGCCGCCGATGTGGAGGAATGGATAAGCGGACACGGGGAGCACGGGATGCTGCCGCAGGCAAGGGAGTCGCTGGAAGCGCTGAAAGAAGCCATGCCGGAACAGATTCCGTTTGAGGAACTGGACTTCAACTTCGGGGAACGATGGATACCCACGGGCGTGTATGCCGCCTACATGAGCCGTCTGTTTGACACGGACGTGCGGATAAGTTACTCGGAGAGTCTTGACGAGTATTCGGTGGCGTGCGGCCACAGGACGATGAAAATCACCGACGAGTTTCTGGTGAAGGGGTACTACCGCCACTATGACGGGATGCACCTGCTGAAACACGCCCTGCACAACACCTGCCCCGACATGATGAAGAAGGTCGGCGAGGACGAGAACGGAAACGACATCAAGGCACGCGACAGTGAGGGCATCCAACTCGCCAACGCAAAGATTGACGAAATCCGCAACGGCTTTACTGAGTGGCTGGAGGAACAGTCGCCACAGTTCAAGGAGCGTCTGACAACCATGTATAACCGGAAGTTCAACTGCTTCGTTCGACCGAAATATGACGGCTCGCACCAGACATTTCCCGACCTGAACATGAAGGGGCTGGAAAGCCGGGGCGTGAAAAGTATCTACCCATCACAGAAGGATTGTGTCTGGATGCTGAAACAGAACGGAGGCGGGATCTGCGACCATGAGGTTGGAACCGGCAAGACGCTGATAATGTGCATCGCAGCACATGAAATGAAACGTCTCCGGCTTGCCCACAAACCGATGATTATCGGGCTGAAGGCGAATGTCTCCGAAATTGCGGCGACCTATCAGACAGCCTATCCGAACGCACGTATCCTGTATGCCTCGGAAAAGGACTTTTCAGCTGTCAACCGCGTGCGGTTCTTCAACAACATCAAGAATAATGACTATGACTGCATCATCATGTCGCACGACCAGTTCGGAAAAATCCCGCAGTCGCCGGAACTGCAACAACGCATCCTGCAGGAAGAACTGGATACGGTGGAGGAAAATCTGGAAGTGCTGCGCTCGCAGGGCAAGGACGTGTCGCGTGCGATGCTGAGAGGACTGGAGAAACGCAAGTTCAACCTGCAAGCCAAGCTGGACAAGGTGGAACACGCGATAAAGTCGAGGACGGACGATGTGGTGGACTTCAGGCAGATGGGCATCGACCATATTTTCATAGACGAGTCGCACCAGTTCAAGAACCTGACGTTCAACACAAGGCATGACCGTGTGGCGGGTCTGGGCAACTCGGAAGGCAGCCAGAAGGCACTGAACCTGCTGTTTGCCATCCGCACCATTCAGGAGCGGACGGGAAAGGATCTGGGAGCGACGTTTCTGTCGGGCACGACCATCAGCAACTCGCTGACGGAGCTGTACCTGCTTTTCAAGTATCTGCGTCCGAAGGAGCTGGAAAGGCAGGACATCCGATGCTTTGACGCATGGGCGGCAATCTTCGCCAAGAAGACGACGGATTTCGAGTTCAATGTGACGAACAACATCGTGCAGAAGGAACGCTTCCGCTACTTCATCAAGGTGCCGGAGCTGGCGGCGTTCTACAACGAGATAACGGACTACCGCACGGCGGAGGATGTGGGCGTGGACCGTCCGCACAAGAACGAGATACTGCACAACATACCACCCACACCCGACCAGGAACATTTCATCAAACAACTGATGGAATTTGCCAAGACTGGCGATGCCACACTGCTCGGCAGATTGCCGTTGTCGGAAACGGAGGAAAAGGCGAAGATGCTCATCGCCACGGACTACGCAAGGAAGATGGCACTGGACATGCGCATGATAGACCCGGCGTATGAAGACCACCCGGACAACAAGGCGAGCCACTGCGCAAGGATGATAGCGGAATACTACCGCAGGTATGATGCACAGAAAGGAACACAGTTCGTGTTTTCGGACCTGGGGACGTACCAGTCGGGACAATGGAGCGTATATACCGAGATAAAGCGCAAGCTGGTGGAAGACCACGGCATACCGGCACACGAGATACGCTTCATACAGGAATGCAAGAGCGAGAAGTCAAGGAAAGCGGTGATCGAAGCGATGAACGAGGGATATGTGCGCGTGCTGTTCGGCTCGACCTCGATGCTCGGCACGGGCGTGAACGCCCAGCGCAGGGCGGTGGCCATCCACCACCTGGACACGCCGTGGGTGCGACATGAAGTCGCATAGATAATTGTTGGAATGATACTTACGGGTATCAGCTTTAACCCGCTGTTCCGTCAGCGGTAGCCTACCGACCGATGCACCTTAATGTTGTATTAAGCGGTCGGGACGAAGTACACTTTCGCAAGACAAGACAGAACCGTGAGGGGAAGTCAAGTACGGTTAGTATCATACCGTAGAGTGGCGAGGCTGGATAGTATGGTTAGCGCAAGCGAACTGTTAGTAAACTTCGTAATTTCACGAAAGAGTG
>ERZ780080.186-NODE-186-length-19938-cov-3.92159_pt1 | contig 19938 bp, 17 predicted proteins | sample MGYA00511175_ERZ780080 | MGnify/ENA primary metagenome ERZ780080 (study PRJEB29588, sample SAMEA2148733) | human gut metagenome | biome: human gut; feature: human-associated habitat; material: faeces | place: Denmark | collected 2008/2010 ...
AAAAGAACAGGTACTGTGATTTCAAGCCCTTGAACTCAATCGGACGGCCTGCTCCCTTGTTGATACGGTAATCCATGGCTTACAGGAAGAAGGAACGGAGAATGGTGGCGGCCACAATCAGGAAGATGCAGGCGAAGAACCAGCTCGCCGCAGTCTTGGATGTATCCGGGTCACCGCTGCTGAACTTGCCGTACGTCTTGATACCGCCGACCAGACCGAGTACCGCTCCGATGGCATAACACAATTTGGTGGCCGGATCGAAATACGAGGTCATAAGGCTGGTGGCCTCATTGATGCCGGCAAGACCCTGTCCCTGTGCGAAAGCACCTGCAGCTGCCAACACACACAATACTGAAAATAGGATTCTTCTCTTCATTGTCGAATCATTTTGGGGTTTGACATAAATGTTGAATTAGAGTGCAAATATATAAGGCTTAAACAGCTGTGATACAATACCGTCACCAGGTGTCACCAGATGTCATCAGATGTCAATAAAAGATTCTTATGGCTCAAATACTTCTTCAAAATACATCTATCAAATAAGCTACAATAGTCTACTAACGAACAATTTTAAAACACACTACATTTGTTTAATTACTAGTTCTCTATAATAGGACTTATATAGAATAAGGAACATATATTGACTAATCCTCATTCAAAATATCGCCTAATAAATTATTGTTAGAAAATAATACAAAAGCTCCTACCAACGGATTCCATAATGATACATTTGCAATGTTCGATAAATAATATTTTTGTTTAATTTAAAATGTAAAGAAATGAAAACAAAAGAATTTTCAAAGGAAAAAGATGTGAGAGAAGAAAATGATGCACTCAAGGAAGAAAAACTTACAGAGCAAGAGAAGGAACAGTTGGAAGGAGGTATGAAAGCTGAAGATATAACTTCAAATACCCAGGATCCAGATGTAAATATCATCAATTGCCACGGATGTTGATTTCTGCAGTATTTATTATGTAATTTAATCATGGGAAGGATAGAATGTCCTTCCCATTTTTCTAGGGATATGAAAGATAGTAGATATAATATTTTTTTTGAATACAACCATAAGATAATTGGTTTTAATACACTTTACAATACTTGTCTGACATTGACACCTGAAGTGTATGGATTGTTAAAAGAAAAGTTTTTCCTAAATCTGAGTATGGCAGCGTTATGCAGTGAAAAGATTAATAAGTTATTGTCTGACAATAAATTTATTATTGATGAAAACATTGATGAAATTTCAATTATCAATGATATCTTAAAGCAAAGCAATGCCGACAATTCTTTACTTTATATTATCATAAACCCAACTTTAAATTGTAACTTCAATTGCTGGTACTGTTACGAGACTCATGTTAGAAAAAGTAAGATATCTGCTACTACTATTCAAAGTATCAGCAAGTATATAAAAAATGAATTTGACACAAATAATGAGTTGAAAACTATTAGAATAGATTGGTTTGGAGGGGAACCTCTTATTTATAAAGATATCATATATACTTTTCTTTCTGAATTGCAAGAAATGACTAGAGATTCTAACATAAATATAGTCTCCAACTTTACAACAAACGGTTATCTAATTACAGATAAGTTCTTGGATTTTTGTCAAGAACATCATGTAAAACGATTTCAAATAACCCTAGATGGTAATAGGATGAGTCATAACGAGGTGAAATTTCTTAAAGGGAACCATAATACTTATGATCAAATACTACAGAACATTAAGTTGTGCCTTAAAAAAGGATTTGAAGTTTCTGTTAGATATAATATATCTCAAAAGACAGAAATTATCTATCAGGAAATCATATCAGATTTTAGTGACTTGAAAAAGAATGAAGTTCAAAATCTGAGATTTTCGATTCATGCAGTCTGGCAAGATTCTGACAAGCAGGAAGTATTAACCAAAGTTGATGAGATTGTTTCTAAACTTAGAGAACATAATTATAAATGCGTAACTCCTGATTCATGTCCAAATACTATTTTTGATCCATGTTATGCCGATAAGAAGAATCAATTTATAGTAAACTATGATGCTCATGTTTTTAAATGTACGGCAAGAAACTTTTCAACATTCCCCAATGAAGGAATTCTTTTGGAGAATGGAACAATCCAATGGCTAAGAAAAGAACAGGATACAGAATCTATTTCGAATAGTACGAAATGTTTGTCTTGTTCAATTTTTCCAATATGTAACAGAGGCTGTTATCAAAAAAGAAAGGAAGTAGGTGCAGAATATTGTTTTTATGGTACAAACGCTCAGAAAATGGAACATGCTAAAAGAATTATTATTGAGAAACTCTATTGGAATCATTTAAATATTTAATCATAATTCAAATCAGTCATCTTGATATTAATTCTTTGCTGTTTATCTTTCAGATACTCAAAATTTGTATGAACAACAAATCATCAAGGCTCATCAAATTCAATGTCAACCAATATGGACTCCGATAAAAATAATCTAAGAGAGAAAATTCGGATTTTTGGCTATAAACGAGAATTAAGCGTATGACCCCATACAGAATCCTCCCTATAACCCTTTGTTGATTCAATATCAGGGGAATAGGAGGGGGAATTCTGTATAAAAGATATATCTGAAGAATTATTACATAGCAATACCAGTTTCCCGGTCCACATTATTCATGGTTTTGGCTCCTGCATTGTGTTTCTTTCCTACACTGAAATCCCATGACAGAGTGAGTAGGAACATATTTCCGTTATCCTTTATGAACGACCAGGTTTCTTTCCGTATCCCATTACTCAGCAATTTGGTGCCACCGCTCCACCCCTTGGATTGAAAAGGATAAAGCATGCCCGCACCCACATTGAAACTCTTGATTTTGTATGAACATTGAAGCATGCAGTTTTTCTCACCGTAACTGACCGTTTCCCCGAACAAGGTATTGTAACGGCTGGAGACAACCGCATAAGCCGAGAACTTTTTATAGGTGAATGACAGGTTGCCACCACCATACCATGCGTTAAAGGTATGCAAATATGTATTTCCTTTCGATTCGTATCTGTTCATACCACCATAGATACTGAGCGAAAGTAGGTCAGGAATAATGTTCACATTGGCATAAAGCTGTCCATTCATTCTTGAAAATCGGTCCTGGTTATCTACCCCATATTCAAAGACGCAGCTGCCGTCCGGTTGCGATACCATGCTCACCTGTTCCATAATCGGATTCTTGCTGAAATAATAGCTACCTTTCAACTGCAAGTCCATCCATTTGTTGCCCCATGAAAGTTGCAACGTATTGCTGTAAGAACGGTATGGCTTCAGATTGGGATTTCCCCGGTTGACCTCTATATCCGTAAGCTGCTGGTGGATGTCACTGAGCGATGACAGTGACGGGATATTGGGTGTACTGGAAAATACATATTTAAGGGCGACTCCTTCAAAAAGCTTGTAGGATAGTGATGCCGAAGGACGGAACATATAGAATGAGTATCCTTTTCCAGACTCATCATAGCTTTGCCTTGAAAGACCTGCACCCAACAGGTAGTTTAATTTCTTCCATTTTCCATTTATCTGCAGATAGCCGTACAAGTCCGAACTGTGCATTTCATCTGTCTGGCTTACATCACCCACATACTTGTTGTTGGTATATGCCAATGTATATTTCAGTCCGCCACTTAAGGCCACGTTCTTGAAGCTTTTCTTGTAAATACCCTCTCCAATGAGCGAATATCTTTTTCCGTCCGTACTATAGATATATTCCGAATATGGAGCGCCGCCTTCGGTAAGTGCTTCATTGTAATTCCTTTCATAGTCGGAACTGATATAGGTTCCTACCACATTCAACACGAGTTCCTGATCCTTGGGCAGCAAGACCTTTCCGTACAAGTCCAGTGAGGGAGAATTGGAATTGTTGATTTTTCTTGTAAAACTGTAGATGTCGTTTTCGCCTTCTTCCTGTATAACCTGCCCATAATCATTATGCGGAGAGCGGAAAAGGTTGTCTGTGAAAGAGGCATTGAACACATATTTTTCCGGTTTGGTTAGGTTATAATTCAGTTCCAAATTGTGGTCGGCGTAATTGAAAGGAGTGGTGACGCCTTTCAGGTTACGGTCACGATTCCCCTCCGGAAGTCTGAAAGACTGAGTTTCATTCACAAAACGGTCATCATAGTCTCGATAGCTCACATAGTAGTTGAAGCCAAACTCCGAGAGCTTATGATTGACCTTGATATACACATTGTCATTGCCGAAACCGGTAGTAACTGCATTGGTCAGATTGAATCCTCCTGCAACGCCCGATTCCCTGTGCTTCACTACATAGTTGATGACGGCTTCCACATCCGTATTCGCATAGCGCATATCGGGATTGTCAATGTATTCTACCCGAAGGACTTCATCCGGCCTCAGAGCCTGAACCTGTGCGGTGGATGCTTCAATGTCGTTGATTCTCAACTGTACGCTTCCTCCGCTTACGGTTGAAATGTTCCTTTCAATACTGTTCACCTTCAGTCCCGGAAGCTGCATGTGCTCCAGCAATTCATAACCGGATGTAGCCGCTCTAATCTGTCTGGACGAAGGGATGACAATCTGCCTATCTATTTTTTCCACCACATTACTGCCTGTGACAGTTACCCCCTGCAAAGCAACGGCATCCTGCACCAACTGAATATCACCCAGGTTTATTTTTCTATCCAGTTTCTCCAGCAATATGAACTGAGGCTGGTAGCCTATGTATGATACCTGCAACAAATAGCTTCGGGAAGACAAGTCCTTCAAGAAAAAGTTTCCCTTGTCGTCCGATGTGCCCCCTGAAACAAAAGCCGAATCCGGCAGCGACAACAATACGACATTGGCGTAGGGCAACGGCTGGCTGTTTTCGTCCATCAACTTTCCGCTTACGGTCTGTGCTGATACTCCGATTGAAGTAAGGACACAAGCCGATATGAACAATGTTCTAACTCTTTTCATTTTTATATTTATGGTCTTATTTATAGTCTTTATGGTTTTACATACGGCTCTTCTGCCCGCTTCCGGCTCCTGTTCCTTTGTATTTGCTCTTCGCGGCATTAAACTTGTAACGTAAAGTAATACCGATATTTCTGCGTGTTTCCATCTTGATTGTCATCAGTCGATTCCCGCTATAGAGTGTTCCTCTTGCCTGATATGAGTTGAAAAGGTCATTGGCTTTCAGTTGAACTGAAAGACGGTCTTTAAAAAAACTTTTGTAAATACCTACATTGGCAAACCAGCTCCATTCCTCAATCTTGGTATTTTCGTTATCTCCCGGAGTATCCACTCCAAAATCTATGTCAAGGCTGATGCCCAAAGGTAACTTGAAATTGTTATTCCAAGCAAAGTTCAATAGAGGATTGCTGAAGTTCTCCGTTCCATTAGGGGTTTCAACTTTATACCATTGCTGGAGCAAGAGAAAATTGAATTGTGGAGACCATAATCCGACAGTTGGAGACAAGGTCAGTGTGGTATATAGCTTGTCGGAATCATACATATTGTAGAACGAATGTAACGAAACGGTTGGATTGTCGTCCGAATAGGCTCTGCTCAACTGTGTAATGGCATCTTTACCATGTATATATCGTGAATTAAGATAAATACATTTGTATGACACATTCAGTGTAAGACGATTTATCAAAGAAGGTCGCAGCAGAGGGTTGCCGCCTTCGTATGTATATCGATTGCCATACATAATATCACTTCTCAGCATCCAATATGAAGGGCGATATATGCTTCCGGTATAGCTCAACTGTGTCTGTACTTTTCCTATCGGAAGATTGAAAGATATGGAAGGAAACACATTGTCGTATGTTCTGCTTTGATCGTCCATATACTTGCCATCCTCGTAATAGCCGGAAGCCAGATGCTCATATCGTACACCTATCTGGGTCTGTAGTCTACCGAATTTACGGGCATATTCCAAAAAAGCGGAAGCAGAGTTCTCCTTGATACTACTGTTATTGTCATTTAGGATTCCTTCCAAATTCATGTATGAGTTGTCCCGATTGGTATAGGTATATTCCCCACCAAATGACAAATTACCTCCCCATAATGGATGTCCGAATACCAGTTTGGTAGCGTAAAGTGTATTATTGGTAAGATTATTTGTTGTAACGGTCTGTTTTTGCATAGTACCTCCTGCCGGAGTGAATTGTTCTAGCATTTCTTGTGGGTTCTTTGTGTCCGACCAGAAACCGTCAGCATTCAAGTCTATGCTCCAGTCTCCTATACGCCCGTTATAGTAAGCATTGAGGGTATGTTTGGTTTCGTGCGTATTTCTCCATCCGTTGGTATGATTCTCTTCAAAAAGGATGTTGTCTTGATATACAATAGTATTCATGGGATCTACCGTTTCATTGAGTTCCGGAATACGGTCAAAGTCATAGCGTGCACCCAATGAATGGTTTTCATTGAATTGATAATTCAGTGCCAGCATGGCAGAAATATCATTCATGTCATATATTGTACTGAGATATGAGTCCTGTATCCATGTTTTATCCAATAAAGTTTTCTGTGTTATGGTCTTGTGGTCTTCAGTATATCCTTTCTTACCATAAAGCATACCCGAAAGATCAAACCCTCCTTTTCTATAATTGAAGTTGTATTGATCCAATACGTTCCATCCATAACCGTAGCCTGTATAAAAACGATTGTTAAAACCAAATCCTTCACCCTGCGGTTTCTTTGTCTGAATACGTATAACCGCATTGACTGTCGCATCGTATCGCGCTCCCGGATTGTTTACTACTTCCACGCTTTTGATATTGTTGGAAGCAAGCTGGTCAAGCTCGGATTTATCTCTTACTTTACGTCCATTGATATATATTTCAGGAGTTCCTGCACCAAACACATTTATGTTTCCATCATTAGCTGACACACCAGGAATTTTATTTAGCAGATCATTTCCTGTTCCTGCATTTTCAAGTATACTGCCTGCTACAGCAGTTATCATAGCATCTCCTTTTACACGTGTTTTAGGCAAATCAGCTTTTACAACGACTTCACCAAGTTGTTGTGTATCTGATACAAGCTGTACAATACCTAAATTAGTAGGAACAGTAGGTTTATAAACCGTTTCATATCCAATGGAAGATATTTTCACTATCTGGTTTTCAGAGGTGGATTCCAAGCTGAAAAAACCATCTTCGCCACTGATTGTCCCACTCACAAATGTCGAATCCGGCAACAAGAGCAACACAACATTAGCGTATGGCAATGGATTACCATTTTCTTCAACCAACTTTCCTGTTATTATTTGTGAGTTAGCTGTCAATGACGTAACAGCAAACAATGTGAAAAAGAATTCTCTCATAATTATTAAGTACTTTAATTCATAATATTATATTCTGTTCTATCTTTAGGGATTTAGGACATCTTGGATCTGGATATTCAAATTTATCATTTCCATAAACTTTTACAATATCGGAATAACAAATTCTTTTGTTAAAACCAGACTTACATTCATTAAACACTTTACATTCAACACAATTATTATTTTCCTTATGGATGGTCATCTCTTGATGACAAGAAAATAAGTTTAAAGCTTTTGATGAATTCCATATATCATATAATGATTGCTGACGAATATTACCTAAAATAAAAGGAGGACTATCATATAACATTTCACAAATTGTAACAATACCATTTGACAATATAGCTACGGAATAAGTATTGGCATTACATATTTGATTTTCACTTACAAATTCATGTACATCAGAATATGGCTGGAGAGAATATTCCTTATCACTCATTTTGTTATAGCGTATTTGCAGATTCGTCCTATTTAATTGTTCATGAGTGAATTTATAAACTTCAATCAAATCATTGTCAGAAGGTCTATAATTATCATAATCTGATTTAAATGCCGAATAAAATGCTGGAGTTAAAACCCAAGAAACCACACATTTTTGAGAGTTTATAAAATTATACAATTTGCGAATTTCCTGTACATTTGCATTATATTTGGTAAGAACTGTTCTGATATTAACCTTTATGCCAAGCTCAGAACAATACTCCAACATTTTCTGTATCTTGCCATTATAACCATCTTTTACTTGTAGAAGGCTTTGTAAAGTTTCAGAAACAATTGAATCTAAAGATATTTGTAATGTCTCAATTTTTCCTATTTCCTTCAAATAATAAATATCCTCTCTTGATAATGGAACTTTAGTACTCAGTATTGAAGAATAGTTATAAAGTCCAAGCCTGGAAATTATCTTTTTCCATTCTGGAAAAGCAAAAACATCTCCTCCCGATAATACTAAGTTCAGAACACCAATCTCATGTGCTTCATCAAGAACTTTAAGTATTTCATTAGCAGAAAGATCATCTGTCCTATTTCTATCTGCATAACAATAGATACAATTAGTATAACATTTGGTTGTTATCATAAAGTTGACACTTAAAGGCACACTCGGTCTATGAGGGATAAAATCATCAAAAGGAGAGAAATCTGCTTTCTGAATTTTTCTAGCTTTAATAGCGCATGGGGTATTTATTAAGAAATATGGAGGAAATGAAATAGTATACCCATGATATTTCCATCCGACTTGTTCCGGATTATTCAACAACCTTTTTATAAAGGTATCAATAGTATTTATAGGTAATGATATTTTATCAGCAATCTGTTTTTCGGCCTGTTCCAAATCATTACCATCTATATTATATAATATATATCCAATCATAGGAGGCAATATTCCTACAAAACCACTAATACCTTTTCCTTCTTCATGTATAGAGACTGCTTTGGATAATATATAAGAACATTCTTTGGTATTTACGAGAAAATAGTGAGGATTTATATAAATAGATGACATAATATCTAACATTTTATGAGATACAAAAAAGATTTCAAGAAAAAAGATTTGGAATAAATATAATTATTTATTCCAAATCCGATTTTAGTTCTCAAGTACACCAATTAAAGTTGTTTGAGAGATTCTTCTTTTTGAGAAAAAACAATTTGTGCAGCACCTCCATTATCGCAAACGCAAGAACCGCCTTCAGTTTTCTCCATTTCAGAATTCAGCAAAGTTTCCATTTCCTTTGACTGACTTTTTTCCTGATCATTTTCCTGTTTTTTCAAGTTTTCCTTATTCATGACTCAAAATTTTAAATGTTAAACATTATTTTATCTATCACATTACAAATGTATCCCTTCACAATCCGATACTAGGAGTTTTTACAAGAAAAAAAATAATTAATACCCTATATAATTTTTCATTTTATCAGCCATTCTACATCTAGGATCAGGGTAATCATAATTGTTTTTCCCATATGCCTTCATTATATCCACCCAACAACGGTTATTAGACCTAAAGCACTCTTGATTCTGAACACACCCAAAGCATTTGCTTGATGGAGAAATGTCTTTCCAGGCTTCATAGTATAAATACCGTGCACGTTCCGAGTTCCATACCTCACTTAAACTTTCTTTGTTCACATCTCCTATAATAAAATAAGGATGCCAATAAATCTGCTCGCATATACTTACTTTACCATCCGGCAATATAAAAAAATGAGTGCTCAAAGCGGAACACCTGCTTCCATTGAAGCTATTGCTTCCACCGTCATCCGAATAATATTTCTGAGTTAATATATCCTTATCAATGGCAATATTTAATTTTGAGTTCTTAATAGCATACTCTTCTATTTGTTTAAAAAGTTCATTCAGTTGTTTATATGAAGGCTTTAATAAGCGGAAATCCTCCACACGAGGATTCAACGAGTTGTGAACAGGAACTATATTCCATGTAGTAATATTCTTCAAACAAGACAGAAAATCATACAATTCTTTCAGCAAATCAAAATCGGAATTATATGTTGTCAAAACTGTTGATACCTGATACTTCAGGCCACTATCATCCAATAACATAATTCCTTTTTTAACCAATTCAAGGTAATTATCGGAAACATTCAAAGATTTTTTCAATATGTCATTATTGATTGTATCCAAAGACAACTGTATGATTCCTTTATAACCGGTTGACAACAAGCGGTTTACTATCTCTTGAGTTAAAGGTACTTTCGTAGATATATATTCCGGCTCAACATTACAATCCACAGCCTTCTTCAAAATTATATGCCAATCAGGATGTAAAAAGACCTCTCCTCCAATCAAATTTACATGTTTCATATGCAACTTTCCGGCTTCTTCTATAAGTTCACATATACGCGATGTCCCTAATCGCTCCATTATTGAAGTCCTGGCATCTGCATAGCAATAACAACAAGCGGTAACACATTTATTGGTCAACATAATCGTAATTGACAAAGGTGCACTATACAATCTGCGACTGTCAAGATCCAGACTCTGACAGACAAACTCCTGAGGTGACAATTCCTTAAATATGTCGTCTTTCTCAGCCAGAACAATCATATTTTTAGGAAAGGCTATTTCTCTACCATGCCAATATGTACGAAGAGGGTGTGAATTATCTATAAATGGAGCAACATAGTGCTCCATTTCAGATAGTTCACAATGAAAATACTTACTCAGAAGAAGAATATTCTTCTTCAGGTTCCGCCTGTGAGTGAAAAAACTCAGCATCACAGCTTGCAAGGGATGAATAAAAGCATACCAATTACTGCAACTCCTTACATCAGTTCGAGACTTGGAATATAAAAGGATACGCCTTACATCATTCCTTAAATAATATTGCGGATTAAGAATATATACATCACTGTTGTCCATTTTCTTTTTTTATGACAATATTTCTACCACCATAACATCCAAGACCACAGGTTTCTTCCAAATGGTCATTTTCATCTGTATTATCAACCCCTCCTTGAACATCAAACAGTTCATTAAGATTCAACACCTCATCATCACCATTTAAAGAATGATGACCATAATCTGCCACATCAGATTTTTCATTTAATTTCTTTTCAATTTTCTCTTTCATAACTCAATCATTTTAATAGTTGATAAATAGGAGTAAAAATTCGACTTAACACACTTCGACTCGAAGTTATTATTTCTGCCTGACCGGTAAGCCCCACTTCGTAATTGATTTCCTGTTTAGATGTGGTACGCAACCCATAAGGAAGATCAATTTCTATTGCATAATTTTTGGATGAAGGAACATAGGATATTGAACTGACTTCACCTACAAGATACCCATAGCTGCGGGAAGGATATTTTGACAATTCTATATTTACTTTATCACCCTTAGTTATTTCAGCTACCTCATGTTGACCTAACTTCAGATGTCCCTTAGGATGTCCTTTATATTCAGACATAACGGAACAAATCGTATCACCAACAGCCACACGATTGTTTACACTCCAACCCTTACCTAGCAAAACCACCCCTTCACTTGCACTTTTAATTAGATATCTGTTTTCCCATGACTTCAAGCTGTTTACCATCTTCTCATATGCCAATTCCAACAAACGCCTGTTGTGCGCCGTTTCTATCTTATGGTCTAAATCTGACTCAAATATGTTTCGCTTTACACCCAAAATGGCAAGTTCATTTTTTATTGAATCTTTCAGTAATATACGTAATTCCTGATTCAGATACGAAGCCTTGTGATAATATGCATTATACTCGGCATATAAAAGATTTTTACGTACAGCCTCTGTAAACTGTTCGTAAGAAGATGCCATTTCTCCCATTATAAGGTCAAATGGGTAATTTTCCAAATAAGACGGATCATTTGTACGATAATACCATTCCACTTTAGTCAATACCTTACAGAATCTTTTCACATCATCCAATGAAGCCGTATTACGAATGATACCAAGTGTATCGTTTCTATGTACTTTCTCTCCGTCTTCTATGAAGAATTCATCAATAATACCATCCTCATTAGCCGTTATCCATTCTACTTTTGAGAAATCATCAATTGAAACATTGGTAGCCACAACATCAGGATATTTAAAAACAGCACTACCGACCAGAAGGATAATAATTAAACCATAAACAATATAACTGCCTGTATGTATTAACCAGTTAGGCATATCACCTAACATATCATTGGCATCCTCACGTGTATAAAGTTCTATATTATCACCGGAAGATGATTTTTCTGTTTGCTTTTCTTCTTTCATAATAGTATTCACGCATTTAGTTCCAACTGATTTTTTACCAGACGATAATAGTCTCCTTGTTCCACAATAAGAGAATCATGGGTACCCCGTTCCGTAATTACCCCATTTTTCAATACTACTATTTGATCCGCATTACGCACCGTACTTAATCTATGTGCAACAACTACTACAGTCTTATCCTTGAAAAAAAGATTCAGGTTTTCTTGAATTTTCTTTTCGTTATCCGTATCCAACGCATTCGTAGCTTCGTCAAAGAACAAGTAATCAGGATTGCGATAAATTGCACGGGCTATAAGAATACGCTGTTTCTGCCCTTGGCTCAATCCCTGTCCGGTACTTCCAATCCTCGTATTATACCTCAATGGTAATGATTCTATGAATTCTTTTATATTGGCCATTTCAACGGCATACAACAACCGGTCTTTATCTATAACATCGGCATTGGGAGCTATATTGTTTGCAATAGTGTCGCTAAATATATATCCTTCCTGCATGACAACACCACAATGCTTCCTCCACTCTTTAAAACTTATTTTTTGTAAAGAGACATTGCCTATTGCCACATCTCCCTCTGTAGGAGGATAAAAACCCAGCATCAGTTTAATTAATGTGGTTTTTCCACTGCCGCTCAAGCCAACAATTGCAGTTGTCTTTCCTGCCGGAATATCCAAGTCAATGCCCTTTATTATTCTTTTTGACTTTTCAGAACCATACGTAAACTGTATATTCTTCAAATGAATGGAGTCTTTACCGGAAACTTGCCCTACATTACCGGCCAAATCAGATTCCTCATTTTCTTTTCCATGAATTTCTCCCAAACGTTCCAGGCTCAATTGTGCATCTTGGGATTGTTGCATAAAATAGACAAACTGTTCGATAGGTCCCTGCATCTGTCCTATTATATATTGGATAGATAACATAATACCCAAAGTTATATCCCCGTTTAATACAGCCGTAGCAGACATTACAGTTATCAGGATATTCTTGACCTCATTGATTAATACTGCACCAACCTGTTGCCATTGTCCTAAATTCAGGGATTTCAGATTTATACGGAACAATGACGCTTGAATGTTCTCCCACTCCCAACGTTTTTGACGTTCACAGCCCAATAGTTTTATATCTTGCATTCCATAAACCAACTGCATCAGATTATTCTGGTTCAAGGCCATCTGCTCAAAGTTTTTACGATTCAAGTCAGCCCTTTTCCTCATAAACAGTTTTACCCATCCGATATATAGAATACTAAGAATCAAGAATACGGTAAAAATCTTCCAGTCATATACAGCCAGAACACAGCCGAAAATGGTTATTGTAAGTATGGCAAACAATATGCTTAATACAGACTGGGTAAGAAATGATTCAATTGTGCGGTGATCTTCGATACGTCTTATCAAATCTCCCGCCAGTTTGCTGTCAAAGAACCTCATAGGCAACTTCATCAGCTTGGCAAGAAAATCAGAAATCAAAGCCACGTTTATCCGTGTACTTATATGAAGAAGAATACATCGTCGTATCACCTCAATAAGCGTCCGGCTAAATACAAGCATCAATTGAGCTATCAAAATAAGTTCTATGAAATTCATATTCCTGTGCCCTATGCCCTGATCAACTATCGTTTGTGTAAGGAACGGGAATATCAACTGAAGAATGCTACCGCCCAATATACCTAAAAACAACTGCACGATCATTTTCTTATACGGTCGGACATAACGAAGTAGATACCATAACGACAATTTGTCATAACGGATCGGTTCTGTTTCGTAAAACTGTGGGGTAGTTTCTACAAGCATGGCAATACCCTTTTCAATTCCACCCTGCCTAGTGCTAATCCAACACTTCTTCAATTCTCCTTCTTCATATTTCAAAAGTCCGTAAGCGGGATCTGCAATATGAAAAAAAACTTTTCCTTTTGATTTCTCGATACGATACAGGACTACAAAATGCATCTGATTCCAATGTAATATACATGGAAGTTTTGACTGTTGCTTTAGGTTATCTATGGTAGTACGAATTCCTGTCGTACGCAAACCAATACTTTCAGCAGCCTCACTGATGCCCAGCAAATTCACACCTGTGCGCTGTATGAAAGAAGACTCTCTTAATTGCTGAACAGAAAACTTCTTTCCGTAATATCGTGCAATCATACGAAGGCAGGTCGGTCCACAATCCATGCCGTCAAGCTGTCTATAAAATGGAAATTTCATATTTTATTATTTTTATACAAATATCTGGCATATCAGTCCGTTCCTAGGAGACTTAACGCAAAAAAGACATAGTACTTTTTACTATGTCTTTTTTCTTTACTTATGACAAAGGGTTGTTTTCAACACTGAAAAAAAATCTTCACCATCATAAAAATATGTATGTCTATATTTATCATAGGCAATATCAACCTTTAAATCATATCGGAGGTAGTTCAAATATTTTCCTAATTGAGATCGGGATAATCCAACTTTCTTGGCAAAATCCTCCATTGTTCCTGTCGCCTGTCTATAAATATGATTATGAATTAGACAAAGTTTTTCAAACGAAATAAACCTCATACCTTTCTATTTTTTGAATACAGAATAAACCTTATCCATAGGATTAGGACTTGTCAATATTATCATGTAAGTTTCATTATTAAGAAGTTCTACGATAGGAATAATAATTTGAGCAGACTGTTCTTTACTCACACAACCTTCAAGTAATAAACTTCCATCCTCTTTCTGTATTTTATAATACACTATCCTATCAGGTACATCATTATTAATAATGATCAACTCATTAATAATTTCAAAATCAAAAGGAATGCTTCCATTAATAATATTCCGTTCAACGTTCTGTTTAATCCAAACACCTTCAAATGTTTCTGCAGAACCAATTATAGGAATGCTTAAAATGCAAAAAAACAAAAATAAATTTCTCATATAACAACTAACTATTTTGGGTTAATTCAACTAATGCAAAAATAGCTATTTATACAGTTATATATGAAAAAAATATATAGATTCAATATAGACAAATCTGTATCATTATCACTTATAAATCAACAGTTTAGAAACACTTTAAAACATTAATATAGACAACTTATTTTTTAAAACTCCCAAAGCCAAACATCAAGGCTTTTCTCTTTGTGATTTATATTAAATTCAGAAAAAATCTTATTTTTGATACGGTGCTTACTCCTAGAAACAGATGTGGAAGCAATATTCAAGAATATAGATATTTCAGGTATTGAAAAACGTAGCTTAATTAAATTACATAGTACAATTTCATAATCACTTAAAGAAGGAATAGCATTCAATAACCTCTGAGAAAAATTTTGAAAAATATCATTTGAAATAGCGCAAATATCTTTTAATTCTGTATCATTCAAATATACAGGATTCATATGAAGTTTATGTAATACGGGTGATTGTGCCAATAATTGCAAACATAATTCATGTTCTCTTTTTTCCATCATATGAAGTTTATCTGACAATATTTTAATATTAGTCACTTCATAAGAAGAAACAGAATAAAAAGACATCTTTTCATAAAGCAATTGTTTTTCTAGAACCAATTGCTCATTATCTTTCTTAAGATTTTCAACTATTTTACTTTGTTCAATATATAATTCCTCTTTTTGATTGATTTTATTGTATTGCTTCTCAAGTTCTGTAATATATGATTGGTTTTTATCTATTTCCAGCTCCTTTTCATGTAATAGCAAAGCAAATGACATAAGCTCTTCCTCTTTTTTATGTATTATAAGTTTTTTTCGCAGATATATATATATCATTATAATAACCAAAAATAATACCATCACAATAGTAAGCATCCACCAAAAAGTTACATCAGATTTTTCTAATTCAAGCCTTTGTTTTTCAGCTTTTAACTTCTCTGCATCATATTTTTCCTTATATGAAATTATTTCTTTACTTCTATCCAATATCATAATAGAATCTTTATACAAAAGTAAAGAATCACAACAGATTTTCGTATATTGATTATAATTTGGAGCTTCACACAATTTATATAAAACTTCATATACAGATTTTTTTGTATATATATTATCAGTGTACAAAGCTCTCTTTAAATAGAAGTAAGCAGAATCTACTTTATTTAAAGAAAGATAAGTCTGACCCATCAATAATAATTTTTGAGAAGAAAAAGGAAGTTCTTTTGCTATTATCAAAGCTTGACTAAATCGTTGACTATTTGCATAAACCATAGCCAGTTCTAACTGCAATGCATTATAAAAATCATTTTCATTTAACTCTAAAGCCTGCTTAGAAGCAGATTGATAAATATGTATACATTTCTCCACATCTCCACGTAAATAATAACAACGAGCTAAATAGCGCAAAGAAGTCATTTGATAACGTTTATTAGAATCCTTAACTGCATAATCGTAAGCTTGATTACAAGCCTCAAGAGCATAATCAGCAAGGTTTCTATATAAATAAATATTTCCCAAACCCGACATAATAAGATATCCCAATTTATAATCCATGGTTTTCTCCATTTCGGCTTTTGCTTCTAAATAAAACTGAGTGGCTTCTTCTATATTCTCCAAGTCATAATTCACACACCCCATATATAAAGCAGACACAGCCTTTCCTCTAGTATTATTGGTTGTTTTATAATAATCATATGCAACCCTTACTAACGAATCTGAAGATATTTTCATCATTAGCTTATATCGCGCTTGAGTAACAAGTAAACTCCAGAGAGCATTATTCTCCTTATTTTTTTTAGGTGAAGGTACTGACATAGACTGCAAGATACTTAAAGCACTATCAGGATGGTTAAACATAACATTTTCAGCCTGTATAAGCTCAGGTACCATTATGTCATTTACAGATTTTGTATTACATCCAGTATTGATAAAAACTAAAATTACAGAAATTATAATAAATAAATATTTAAAAATCTTTTTCATGCTTATTTTTTCCTGCAAAAATAAACATTATAAGTATATTTTATGGTATTTACACAAGAAAATAGGCATTCTACAAACATACTTACATAATTGACATTCGTTTACTGCAAACTATATTATAAAGTTTTCATAAAACAATCCTCCAATTTTCATTAACCTGCTTATTCTTTTTCATTGACAAATCTCTAGGACTACCGTCTTCATTTAAAAATCTATTAATCAGATTACCGATAAATTCTTTATTATGCACTTGAGAGGAAATAACAGCAAACATATCTGTTTCACGTATAGCATATAATGTACAAGCTGCACGCAACAGTTTCTCCTCATCGTGCCTTGAATCTCCAACATCAAAAAGTACATCTCCCATATTGCTCAAATCAGAAAGTGACATGATTTGTTGCGGAATACTTTCTACAGCAGGAGAACTTTTGTCCAGTTCCTTCTGTTCTTCCCTTAAAAGGGACATTTTCTCTAACGGAAGACTACATTCCACCTCATCCCCATCAACATCTTCTTCCTCACCTATATAGTTACTCTCCAATGGAGTACTTGGAGCTACCATAAGACTTGAATTTCCATCCAGAACAACAAAACGTGTTTCTCCAATAACATCTGCATCACTATCTCCAGATAATACTGGCACATTGGTCTTTTCTCCAGATTTATGGGAACTTAACTTATCATACAGAAAACGACATGTCTCATCTACATATTTTCTGGTATTCCATAATTTAAAAATAAGGTATACAAAACATATTATCCGAACTGACAAATAAACTATTTCTTCCATCTCAAAGGTTTTTTTATTGCATTTTCATTATATATTCCATTAATAATATCCTCATACTGCCGGAGGTGGTCCGAAAGTATATTGTTCACAAATGTAGGAACAGACATTTGTGGAGCTATAACCGGAAGCACTTCCGAAATCATACGATAAAGAGAGTCATGTATATAAGTCTGTCTCCTTGTTCCTGTCAGTCGTTCATTAAGAAAACGTTCACGATAATCATCAAAAGCAGTATGTTCATCATGGGAAATTACTTCACCACTATTATTGGGGGGAACATCAGCTTTTTCCTTCTGCACAACGCCATCCGTATTCTCCAATCTCATATCCATTACAGACGAAGTGTCTCCAGCTACAACTTGTTTGAGAATCTCCTCATTTACACTATAAATCTTTCTGTTTTTACCCACCATACTACATTATAATTTAGAAAACAGATATTTTTCCACTTCAATGGCAAACAAGTCCAAACTACTTCCTTTCAACAAATTAGAGGAAGGAGGAAACAACGTACTCCGAAATATCAGACCATCCTTTCCAATTCCCTTATTGAAACGTTCAAGGCGAGGCAGGACGGTTTCAAATACAGACAGATCCAAACGTTTAAGTATCTCCATATAAGTATTGTATAATTCTCTTGACACACGTTTGTCCATACAGTTCCAAAATATGCGTACATCACGTAAAGGCAACTCGTCATTATGGGTTATCAGTTCACGAATTGCAAGGGCAAAGTTCAAACTACTTTGCATGACCATACGATTTTGGGTAACAGGTACAAACAGATAATCCATATTAACAATAGACTGGAATACTCCGGCAACATTGACTGTTCCGGGAAAATCGACCAACACCATATCGTACACGACTTCTGAATTGTCCAAAAAAGCATAAGCCTTCTGCTTTGCCTCCTCAGGTGTGGACGTTATAATACTATATGCTTTCTTTCCCAAGTTTTCAAACTGCTCCAGCAACCTGCTCTGAAGCTGTTCGTTCTGTTCTACTGTTTTGATATCCCACTCACGTATATCACGTATACTGTGCTGTGGATAATCACAGTCCACTACAAGGACATTCTTTCCTTTCAAATAATGAAAATAACTGGCTAGGAGTATGGTCAGAGTTGACTTTCCGACTCCTCCTTTCTGATTGCCTAAAGCAACGAACAAAGGTTCCTTCTTCATAAATTCCATGAATTTGGGGTTAATAATTTGGTTTATCCTTTAGCATAACATATCAAATAACTCATTGTATTGATACAATATAAGTATCAGAATATCATTTAAGAAATATGACAATACAACCAAACAAGGATTGACTTGACATAACATAGCATGACATACAATCAAAAATGTATCTCATTGGCTTTCTTCCTGAACAGGTGTTCGATTTCATTTCCATATTCTTTCAAATGATGTAACAATACATTATCAAGAAAATCTGGCACACTCATTCCCCTGGCGATGACAGGAAGGACAAGTGAAAGTCGAGAATAGATCTCACTACTGATATAGGTCTGCTTCCTGTGGCAGGTAGTCTTTCTCTTAAGAAACAGCCCTTCATAATCCTTATCTCTTCCTACTGATGAACAACTCTCATCTTTGAGTGGGGAAAAAACAATCTGTTCCACTACAATACCCTTTGAAGTGGAAGGTCTGCCTGATTTCTTCAATAAAGGTCTCTTTTTCATATTTTTCTTAATTTAGAGGTTTGTTGACTAATTATATCCATACATCAAATGGTTAGTAGCATAATATACAGCAATGTATCCAAGCAATAAAATATACAACGCATACCAACAACTATATTAATCATGGTATCAACATAATACGTCATAAAATGGGACAAAACATCCAATGACGCATTGTATCACGACAATAAATATATTAATACAGCAATACATAGCATATCATGCATCATTCAGTATGGTATCGCAATGCTTGTTATCTTACATCGCTTCAAAAATAAAATAATTTTTCCGATACTATATACATCCAAGAGACAGGTGTCATCAAATGTCATCAGATGTCATCAAATGTCAGATAAGCAACTATTTTACAGCATTTTACCATTGGATATTTTTGCAAAGTCTGATTTGTATGATTTTGGAGAAGACTTTCCGTTGGACCACTGCACGCCGCAAGCGCCACGCAGCAATCCGCCGGAGGTGGATTCTCTGTTCAAACGAACAGAGCAAGTTGTGT
>ERZ780080.190-NODE-190-length-19466-cov-9.98017_pt1 | contig 19466 bp, 19 predicted proteins | sample MGYA00511175_ERZ780080 | MGnify/ENA primary metagenome ERZ780080 (study PRJEB29588, sample SAMEA2148733) | human gut metagenome | biome: human gut; feature: human-associated habitat; material: faeces | place: Denmark | collected 2008/2010 ...
GATTTGGCGGTTGTGATGATACTGACCAGCAGTTTGATGAGTTCGATACAGTCCGACTGGATGGAATCGTACGCCGTTTTTTCGATGTAGTTGGATTCCGACAACAGCAGGAGCCAGTAGTCCGTCTCGTTGGCCTCTTTCAACGCGATGCGCAGTTTGTGGGCGAAATCGTTTTTACTTTCGGCAAACTCGGCTTCCCGTATCAGAGCTCCTATGGCCGTACCGCTGCGCAACAGTTGTTTGGACATGACATACTCGTTTTTCTCGGTGGTGAGAAACTGATATGCCTTGATGATGCGCAAGGCAAACTCGGTCGCTTTCCTGTTGATAACGCTGTCGTTTTTCATCTTGTCAAATCCACGGGTAGATGCTTTCCTAAAAAAAGGAACTCATCTACTCGTTTTTCATTTTTCATTATTCATTATTAATTGTTTTCAGGTCTCTTGAAAGTTTCATCGCACAGAAATTCGGACCGCACATAGTGCAGTACTCGCCGTCGGTGTGACGGCCTTCGTTGAAATATTCCAAGGCACGGTCGGGGTCGAGACTCAGGTGGAACTGGTCGCGCCAACGGAACTCGTAACGGGCTTTGCTCAGGGCATTGTCACGGATTTGGGCACCCGGATGACCTTTGGCCAAGTCGGCGGCATGGGCGGCAATCTTGTAGGTGATGACACCGGTACGCACGTCTTCGCGGTTCGGCAGACCGAGGTGTTCCTTCGGAGTAACGTAGCATAGCATGGCGGTACCCAGCCAGCCGATTTGGGTGGCACCGATGGCCGAAGTGATGTGGTCGTAACCCGGAGCAATGTCAGTTACCAGCGGACCGAGGGTATAGAACGGAGCGTTGTGGCAATGCTTGATCTGACGTTCCATGTTTTCCTGAATCTTGTGCAAGGGCACGTGTCCCGGACCTTCGATGAAGGCCTGTACGTTCTTGTCCCAGGCACGGAGTACCAGTTCTCCCAATGTGTCGAGCTCGGCGAACTGGGCTTCGTCGTTCGCGTCGGCGATACAGCCTGGACGCAGACCGTCACCCAAAGATACGGCTACATCATATTGTGCGAGGATGTTGCAGATGTCGTCGAAGTGTTCATAGAGGAACGATTCCTGGTTGTGGATGAGGCACCATTTGCTCATGATGCTTCCGCCACGGCTCACGATACCGCACAGACGTTTGTCGGCCAGGTGTACGTTGTGCAGGCGGATACCGGCATGGATGGTGAAGTAGTCTACACCCTGTTCGCATTGTTCGATAAGGGTGTCCTTGTAGATTTCCCAGGTCAGGTCTTCCACTTTGCCGTTCACTTTCTCCAAGGCCTGGTAGATGGGCACGGTACCTACCGGAACCGGACAGTTACGGACAATCCATTCGCGGGTTTCGTGGATGTTGTCGCCCGTAGAGAGGTCCATCAGGGTATCGCCTCCCCACTTGCAGCTCCATACGGCTTTGTCTACTTCTTCTTCGATGCTTGATGTCGTAGCCGAGTTACCGATGTTGGTGTTGATTTTTACCAAAAAGTTCCGACCGATAATCATCGGTTCACTTTCCGGATGGTTGATGTTGGCAGGCAGAACGGCACGTCCGGCAGCTATTTCGTCGCGTACAAATTCCGGAGTGATGTGAGTATCGATACCCAGTTCCTTGCAGTTCATGTTTTCACGGATGGCAACGTATTCCATTTCCGGAGTTACGATACCCTGTTTGGCATAATACATCTGTGTGCAGCAATGTCCTGCTTTGGCGCGATAGGGGAGAGCGATATGTTCGAAGCGCAGATGGTCGAGCGACTTGTCGTCACGGCGCATCTTTCCGTATTCCGAAGTAATGGACGGCAGTTGTTCCACGTCACCACGTCCGGTAATCCAGCTTTCACGCATACGGGGAAGTCCTTTTTTCAAATCAATGGTGATGGATGGGTCGCTGAACGGACCGCTGGTGTCATAGATGTAGACCGGTGCGTTTGGGGTCATCACTTTCTGACCGTCTACGATGGTTACGGTCGGAGTAAGGTTGACTTTCTGCATTCCTACACGGATGAACGGGAACATCTGTCCTTGCATGTAGGCTTTCTCGGCGTGCGCGTAGGCTTTATCTTTTTCTTTTTCCATGTTATCTGGTTGATTGGGCTGGCAGGGCTTTCCTGCCGGTTAGTAATTAGTAATAAGACGTCGGGATAAATTAAACGTTCAGAAATGCGGTAAGCGGTGAAGAAGCCGATGCTTCCAGGTTGGTGGCCTGAATGCCCAGTCCGGCTTCATAAGCACGGCGTCCGGCAATGACAGCTTCTTTGAAGGCGATGGCCATTTCTACCGGATTACCGGCAACGGCGATGGCTGTGTTGACCAGACAGGCGTCAGCACCCATCTCCATGGCTTCGGCAGCGTGGCTCGGGGCTCCTATGCCTGCATCGACTACTACCGGTACATTGCTCTGCTCGATGATGATGCGCAGGAAATCCCGTGTCTGCAAGCCTTTGTTGGTACCGATAGGAGCTGCCAATGGCATAACGGTAGCGGCTCCTGCCTCTTCCAGACGTTTACACAGGGTAGGGTCTGCCTGGCAATATGGCAGTACCACAAAGCCTAGCTTCACCAGTTCTTCCGTAGCTTTCAATGTTTCGGTAGAGTCCGGTAACAGGTAACGCGGATCCGGATGGATTTCCAGTTTCAGCCAGTTGGTACCGAAGGCTTCGCGAGCCATCTGTGCGGCGAATACGGCTTCTTCGGCGGTACGTACACCCGAGGTGTTCGGCAACAGCTGGATGTGTGGGTGGATGATGTGTTTCAGCATATCGTCTTCCTTGTCACCCAGTTCGATGCGTTTCATGGCTACGGTCACCATTTCGGTGCCGGATGCTTTGATGGCTTCTTCCATCAAGGTATTGGAGTTGAATTTTCCTGTTCCTAAGAAAAGGCGGGACTCAAATTCTTTTCCCGCAATGATCAGTTTCTTCATGCTTTTTATGTTGTTTTTAAGTTTTGATTGAATGTCGGGCTTTTACTTTTTCTTTTTGGCGTCAAAAAGAAAAAGGTAACAAAAAGAAAAAACGCCGCCTCAAAACTGAGGCCGGGATTTTGGGGCTGGCTGTCGCTCTTCGCCTTTGGGCGAAATCGCAGTGTCTTTCTCTTTTCGTCGCGCGAATAAAATCTCTTTTCGTCGCGCGAATAAAATGCTTTTCCGCTTTTCGTTCTTAGAGAAGTTCTAAAATTCTTTGCGCCTAATATGAGCCAATAAAATGAAAGTCATAGAGATAAGTCGTTTCTGACTTTTAACTTTTAACTTTTACTTTTTAACTCCTCGAGGATTTTTCTGGTTTCTTCTGCCGGATTCTCTGCCCGCAGAATAGTTCCGCTCAACGCAATGCCGCTGACTCCTGTCTGCATGATGGCCGGGATATCTTCACAGGTGATACCACCGATGGCCACTATCGGCAGATTGATTCCGTGTTCGTGCATCTGTCGGACGATGTTACGGTAGCCTTCCAGCCCCAGAATGGGACTCAGGTTCTTCTTGGTTGTCGTGAAGCGGAAAGGACCGCAACCGATGTAGTCGGCTCCCGCACGGTAGTGTGAGACCACATCGTCGAACGTGTTTGCCGTACCGCCAATGATGAAGTCCTTTGCTAGGATGTGTCGTGCTTCGGCTATCGGCATGTCATTCTTGCCTAGATGAACTCCGTCGGCTTTCAGTTTCTTCACCAGTTCCACGTCGTCGTCGATGATGAATGTTGCTCCGTAGGTACGGCATAACTCCTGGACACGTACGGCTTCCTGTTCACGCTCTTCCGGCGAAGCATCCTTCATGCGCAACTGAATCCATCGGCAGCCCCCTTCCAAGGCCAGGCGTGCCGAATCGTAATACGAATAACGGTCGGTAAAATGGGTAATGAATTGCAGTTCCATCGGCTTATCCTCCACAAGCGGCTTTGATGATTACCAGGCTGTCATTGGGGTGCAGTACCTGTTCGCTCCATTGGGTACGGGGAATCATGCGGTTGTTTACAGCGATGGCCACTCCCTGGGTCGGGAGTTCCAGTTGGTTGGCCAGATCGGCTACTGTATTGCCTTGTGTGAGCTCGGTCTCTTTGTTGTTTACAGTCAGTTTCATAAGCGTACAATTAAAGGGTATGTAAACCAAAGAGGTAGTCCGTATGGATGGAAAAAAGAAAAGTCATAGCTAACAATCCCTTCGCCGGAATTATCCGTATCAGGTTCGTAGGGTATGATCTCAGCCCGTCGGGTAGGGCACCCCTTTGTTCTACTAGCGGCAAAGGTATAAGAAAAGATTGGAAAACGGTAACAAATCGCCGGATTTAATATTTTTTGAGGGTGGACTAGAGCATGAATCGGTTGATATGAACTGTAACGATAAATCTATCCTGATTTCTATTACGAAGGATAAAAGGTGTAAAACATTTGCTCCTCAGACGGGACCGAAGATTTCAGTTCTGCCTGAGGAGCAAAAATAATTTTTTTTGAAGCAACCGGATTTATTGGGCCGGTTTGACAAATTGAAGCAGGATGGCATACATCCCACTTTGTCTTCCATAAAGCCAGCAGGTGTCTGTCGTCAGGTCGTTGATGACTCTTCTTCTTTTGTGCAATATCATCCATTGGTCGGCCAACGGTTCCCCGGCCAGAACATCGTCCTTCGATTGGGGATAACCCACCTGGGTGCGTATCTCTTCTTTCCACTCTTCCGGTTGGCTTTCCAGATTCCGGTAGCTTTCAGAAAGCAGATACAGTTTTCCCAGACGGTCAGTCAGTTCGTATTTCCATTCTTCCCCCAGAAAGTTGATATCTTCGATAGCTCGTAGACGGCCGGCGAGTCCTGTAGCTTGGGCATCTACCATCCGACGGGCCATGTTCTCGAACAGATTGTCGGCCCGTTCCGGTACATTGACCAGCCCGTTCCGTACCAGGTCCTTCATCCAGGTTTCCAGGTCTTCTATACCGTTCAGCACGTTCTGATGACGTTTTTCCTGCCGCTTGGCTTGTGCGGCCGCATCTACCGGCTTTTCGTCCCGGGCTTTCTGTTCTTTCTTTTCTGCTTTTACTCCCCGTTTGGAAAGCCATGTAGCTACCCAGTCAGGTTCTTCGGCTTGTTCGAACAGTTCCGGTTTGGCGGCGAACAGAAGCAACAGCCCCAATCCGTGTTTACATGGAAATTTCCGGCTGGGACAGGAACATTTGAAAGCAATGTCATTCAGATCGATGGCGGTTTGGTAAGGATTCTTTCCGCTGCCTTGGCAGTGTCCCCATACGGCACGTTCACTGCAGGCTAGTAATACCCATTTGCCCGGACTGGCCAGTCCTTTACCGGCCTTTACCGAGGCGGCATCCGGGGCGAGTTGTATGATTTGTTCTTCAGTTAGATTTAATGGCATAAGGTTCGAACGGTTTGTTATGAGACTAGTTCGAATACAAATGTATGAAAAAATGCCAAAGTTGGAGGGCTTGCTATGTAAAAAGATGTTACCCGGCTATGGGGATGATACGGGTCCGGATGTGTGAAGACAAATGTTTTTCAAGGATAAATTCTTGGTGTAAAGTGTATAAACTGTATCTTTGCGCCATGAAGTATGTATATCTGTTCATCGGTTCCTTATCTTTGATACTAGGAGTGATAGGTATTTTCCTGCCCATATTGCCTACCACTCCGTTTTTGTTATTGTCGGCTGCCTTGTTCTTCCGGAGTTCTCCACGGGCGTACGACTGGCTGCTGACGCACAAATACCTGGGCCCGTATATCCGGAGCTTCCGCGAAGACCGGATGATTCCTCTGCGGGCCAAAATCATTTCCATTTCTTTACTCTGGCTGACGGCTCTGCATTGCGCCGTTTTGCTTTTCGAATCGTGGTGGCTGCGGATAGGTATGGTAGTGATGGCTGCCTGTGTGACGGCTTATATCCTGTCTTTCAAGACACGCCGATCTACCGAATGAAGTATAAGTCTTATTCCACATAAATCATCTTCCGCGTCATCCCTCCGTCGATGGTAATCGTCTGTCCGTTGATGAAGTCATTTTCTTCCTGACACAGGAAGATGCAGGCGCGGGCGATGTCTTCCGGTTTTCCTACCCGTCCGGACGGATGTTGCAGGTGATCTTCCGGACGCAAGGATTCGTAATCCGTGTTCTGGATCCAGCCGGGAGCGATGGCGTTTACCGTGATATGCAGTCCGGCCAATGAAGCCATCAAGGCATGGGTGAGGGAGTAGACACCGCCTTTGGAGGCCGCATATCCTTCGCTGCCCGGTTCACTCATCAGGTAGCGGGTGGAGCAGAGGTTGATGATGCGTCCGTACGGATTGGGCTCCGGCAGGCTGTTCCGATGCAGAGCCAGTCGGCGGGAAGTGATGAATACCGGACGCAGGTTGGTGGCCAGAATCCGGTCGAACTCCTCGATGCTGGTCTCGGTCAGCGGAGAGAAGCGGCTGATGCCTACGTTGTTGATGACGATGTCGATGTCGCCCCAGTCTTCGAAGAGTTGGCGCATGCAATCTTCCAGTGCTTCCGCCTGACAGACATCTACGGGAAAGAAACGGGCACCGGTGGTTTGTGCGGTCAGGTTGCCGGCTGTAGCATCAATGTCGCAGAAGGCTACCTGACACCGTTGTTCTGCGAAGGCACGTACCAGCGCTTTTCCGATACCGGATGCGCCTCCGGTAATGAATACCCGCTTGTGCAGTCCTTCCGGACGGGACGATTTCTTTCGTGCGGATTTATGAGACTGTTCCCATGCCGATTTCTTTGCCTGATACGCGTCGTATTGCCGTTCAATGTAATTGTCTGCCATTTGTTTCCCGATTTTAAAAGTTCTAACCGGTGGCAAAAATACAAAAATATTCCGTGAAAACGTGGGATAAGGCAAGATTCATGGGGAATTTGTATGGGTTTTTGAATACTTTTACTATCTTTGTGAAAATGATTACATCTAAAACTGAATATGGAGATAAACTTACAGACTATTCTGACCCGATTGAATATCGAACAGTTGAGCCCGATGCAGCAACGTGTGTGGGAGGCTGGAAGAAAAGGAGATGACCTGATTTTGCTTTCACCTACCGGAACCGGTAAGACCCTGGCTTTTCTGTTGCCTTTGGTTGAGGCTTTGCGTCCGGGTATGAATGGGGTACAGGCGGTGGTATTGGTACCTTCGCGTGAACTGGCTCTTCAGATAGAGCAGGTGTTCAAGGCCATGGGTACGGGATTTAAGGTGATGAGCTGTTACGGTGGACGTCCGGCCATGGAGGAACACCGGACGATGAACAGCCTGCACCCGGATGTCATTATCGGTACCCCGGGACGTATGAACGACCACCTGAACAAGCAGAATTTCGATGCGGAGACGGTCCGCCTGCTGGTCATCGATGAGTTCGACAAGAGCCTGGAGCTGGGCTTCCAGGAAGAGATGGCGGCAGTCATCGGTGCATTGCCCCGGCTGAAGCAGCGCTTCCTGTTGTCGGCTACCGATGCCGAAGAGATTCCCCGGTTTACCGGTGTAGACCGCCGTACACGGAAGCTGAACTTCCTGACGGACGAAGAGACACCTGCAGCCGCTTCCTTACAGGTCTATTGTGTACCTTCTCCCATTAAGGATAAACTGGAAACCCTCTACCGGCTGGTCTGCTCGGTAGGTAACGAACCGACCCTGGTATTCTGTAATTACCGCGAGAGTGTGGATCGGGTAGGGAAGTACCTTCATTCCATGAAAGTGTATTGCGAGACCTTCCACGGAGGCATGGAGCAGGAGGACAGGGAACGTGCCTTGTACAAGTTCCGTAACGGGAGTTGCCATATCTTTATCTCTACCGACCTGGCTGCCCGTGGCCTGGACATTCCTGAAATCAAAAATGTGGTACATTATCACTTGCCTGCCGCCGAAGACGGTTACATCCACCGGAACGGACGTACGGCCCGTTGGGATGCGGAAGGAAAAGCCTACTTGATTCTGGGTCCTGAAGAGACGATGCCTGATTTTGTTCCGGCCGATATCGAAACTTTCGTTTTCCCCGAACCGTTGCCCCAACCGGAGTTGCCGGAATTTCTTACCTTATATATAGGAAAAGGCAAGAAAGACAAAATCAATAAAGTGGATATCGTGGGCTTCCTTTCGAAGAAGGGCGGACTGAACCGGGAAGAAATCGGTCGGGTCGATGTGAAAGACCATTATGCCTTTGCCGCCATTTCGCGGAAAAAGGCCCGTCAGGTACTGGCGCTTATCCGGAACGAAAAGATCAAGGGAGTCAAGACACTGATTGAACCAGCCAAATAGAGGCCGGTGAGTTCTTCTCAGGGTACCGTGCCGGGGTGAAGGGCTGTGAAAAAGTTTGGAACGTTTTTTCTGGCGTTCGGTGAGCAAAGTCAAACAGGATGGAGGCGAAGCCGGACAAAACAGGGGTAATGTCATTCAAATTTCTTTCATAGCATTGCTGATATGTGTCAATTTGATAGTAAAAAGAAAGTCTGTTTTCGTAAATTGAAAGAGAAATTTTGATTTTATTGGAAATTTATCACATAAATCTTTGGAAGTATCAAAATAATCGCTAATTTCGCATCTGTAGAATTAAGAACTGAATGTTTAACCAAAACAATATTCCCATGAAAAAACATAATTTTAATGCGGGACCCTCTATCCTGCCACGCGAGGTGATTGAAAATGCAGCACAGGCTATTCTTGATTTCAATGGCTCGGGACTTTCGTTGATGGAGATCAGTCACCGTGCTAAAGACTTCCAGCCGGTAGTGGACGAAGCTGTCGCTTTGTTCAAGGAACTTCTGAATATTCCGGAAGGTTACTCGGTACTGTTCCTGGGAGGTGGTGCAAGCATGGAATTCTGTATGGTTCCCTATAATTTCCTCGAAAAGAAAGCCGCTTATCTGAATACCGGTACATGGGCCAAGAAGGCCATGAAGGAAGCCAAAGGCTTCGGCGAGACCATCGAAGTCGCTTCTTCCGAAAAAGACGGCTACACATATATCCCGAAGAATTATGAAGTTCCTGCCGATGCGGACTATTTCCATATTACGACCAACAATACCATCTACGGTACAGAATTGCATGCCGATCCGGATGTCAATGTTCCGTTGGTAGGCGATATGTCATCGGATATCTTCTCTCGTCCGGTCGATGTTTCCAAATACATCTGTATCTACGGAGGTGCCCAGAAGAACCTGGCTCCGGCCGGTGTGACTTTCGTTATCGTCAAGAACGATGCGTTGGGTAAGGTGAGCCGTTACATCCCGACGATGCTGAATTATCAGACTCATGTGGATAAAGGCTCTATGTTCAATACTCCTCCGGTAGTTCCTATCTATGTGGCTTTGCAGACTTTACGTTGGGTGAAGGCTCAGGGTGGCGTGGAAGAGATGCAGCGCAGAGCGCAGGCCCGTGCCAAACTGCTGTACGATGAAATAGACCGTAACAAGTTGTTCCGTGGTACCGTAACGAACGTAGAAGACCGTTCGCTGATGAACATCTGCTTCGTGATGGCCGATGAATACAAGGATCTGGAAGCCGACTTCCTGAAGTTCGCTACAGAGAGAGGCATGGTTGGTATCAAAGGACACCGTTCAGTCGGTGGCTTCCGTGCTTCCTGCTACAATGCTTTGCCGATAGAAAGTGTACAGGCTTTGGTAGACTGTATGCAGGAATTTGAAAAATTGCATTAATCATCCCTTTTTAATATAACCGGGATAAGGACGTGTGGAGAAAGAGTATGCACGTCCTTATTTCTTTAAAATCTGAAACCTATGAAAGTATTAGTCGCTACAGAAAAACCGTTCGCAAAGATTGCGGTAGACGGTATCCGTAAGGAAGTGGAAGCTGCTGGTTATGAATTGGCTTTACTGGAAAAATATACAGAGAAACAGGCATTGCTGGATGCCGTAAAGGATGCGAACGCTATCATCATCCGAAGTGATATCATCGATAAGGAAGTGTTTGATGCCGCTCCGAACCTGAAGATTGTGGTACGTGCCGGTGCAGGTTACGATAATGTAGACTTGGAAGCTGCCACAGCTCATGGCGTATGCGTCATGAATACGCCGGGACAGAACTCGAATGCGGTAGCCGAACTGGTATTCGGTATGCTCATCATGGCTGTCCGTAATTTCTACGACGGCAAGTCAGGTACAGAGTTGAAGGGCAAGAAACTGGGTATTCACGCTTACGGTAATGTGGGACGTAACGTAGCCCGTATCGCCAAGGGTATCGGTATGGACATCTATGCTTACGATGCGTATTGCCCGAAGGAAGTGATGGAAGCCGACGGTATTAAGGCGCTGGATTCTGCCGAAGAACTGTATGCTACCTGCGACATCGTTTCACTCCATATCCCGGCTACTCCCGAAACCAAGAACTCCATCAACTACGCATTGGTGAACCGCTTGCCGAAGAACGGTATTCTGGTGAATACGGCCCGTAAGGAAGTCATCAACGAGGCCGAACTCATCCAGCTGATGGATGAACGTGCCGATTTGAAGTATATTACGGATATCATGCCGGTGGCAAACGAGATCTTTGCCGCCAAATTCCCCGGCCGTTATTTCTCTACCCCGAAAAAGATGGGGGCACAGACGGCCGAAGCCAATATCAATGCCGGTATTGCGGCTGCCCGGCAGATTGTAGGCTTTTTGAGAGACGGCTGTGAGAAATTTCGGGTAAATAAATAAGTTTGAATTTACCGACCATGAAAATGGCCCTCATCTTCATGGTCGGATTTTTAAAGATAATCTGAAACGTTATGGCAATAGTAAAACCATTTAGAGGAATCCGTCCTCCCCAGGAATGGGTGGAGCAGGTCGTTTCCCGTCCTTACGATGTATTGAATTCGGAAGAGGCACGTCAGGAAGCTGCCGGTAACGAGAAATCCCTGTATCACATCATCAAGCCGGAAATCGATTTTCCGGAGGGTACTGACGAGCACGATCCCCGTGTCTATGATAAGGCGGTCGAGAATTTCCAGGCGTTCCAGGATAAAGGCTGGCTGGTACAGGACAACAAGGAATGTTATTACATCTATGCGCAGACCATGAACGGAAAAACGCAATACGGTCTGGTAGTAGGCGCGTATGTACCCGATTACATGAACGGTGTCATCAAGAAGCACGAACTGACCCGCCGGGACAAGGAAGAAGACCGGATGAAGCATGTGCGCGTCAACAATGCCAACATCGAACCCGTATTCTTCGCTTACCCGGAGAATGCGCAGCTGGATGCATTGGTAGCCCGCTACACGGCCAAGCCGCCGGTATACGGTTTCATTGCGCCGGGCGACGGTTTCGGTCATCAGTTCTGGGTGATCGATGACGATGCGGACATCGCTGCTATAACGAAGGCCTTCGCGTCCATGCCGGCATTGTATATTGCCGACGGGCATCACCGGAGCGCAGCTGCTGCCTTGGTAGGTGCAGAGAAGGCGAAACAGAATCCGAACCATCGGGGCGATGAGGAGTATAATTACTTCATGGCGGTCTGTTTCCCGGCCGACCAGCTGACTATCATTGACTATAACCGGGTGGTGAAGGACTTGAACGGACTGACGCCCGAGGCATTCCTGAAAGCGCTGGAGAAACATTTCGTCGTAGAGGAGAAGGGAACGGAAATCTACAAGCCGGTAGCCCTGCATAACTTCTCGTTGTATCTGGCCGGAAAATGGTACAGCCTGACCGCCAAGGAAGGTACATACGATGATCACGACCCGATCGGGGTGCTCGATGTAACTATTTCCTCCAACCTGATTCTGGACGAAATCCTGGGCATTAAAGACCTGCGGAGCGACAAGCGTATCGATTTCGTCGGAGGAATCCGTGGCTTGGGTGAATTGAAGAAACGGGTGGATAGCGGCGAGATGGCTATGGCGTTGGCCTTGTATCCGGTGTCCATGAAGCAGCTGATGGATATTGCCGATAGCGGAAACATCATGCCTCCCAAGACTACCTGGTTCGAGCCGAAGCTACGTTCGGGACTGGTTATCCACAAGCTGGAGTAAACGGTCGGAAGCACGGTCCGAAAGGTTGTCCGTGGGGTTCAGATGATTAGATTTGTTGCAGGCTCCTGTGTCTCTGTCGATGCGGGAGCCTGTTTTTTTCACTCTCCCGGTTCTCGGAGCGGAACTTGTGCCGCATATCCGGAGAATTTTATTATTTTTGCCTGCATGATGCAAGAAGATACTTATAAGACGATTGAAGGAAGGTCAGAGTCCATTTATACCGAGAAGCGGAGCAAATTCATTGCGATCGCTCTTCCGGTACGTACCCTGTCCGAAATCAAGTCATGTCTGGAGGAATACCAGAAGAAATATTACGATGCCCGCCACGTCTGCTATGCCTACATGCTGGGGCCCGAACGGAAGGATTTCCGGGCAAACGACAACGGAGAGCCCTCGGGTACGGCGGGAAAGCCTATCCTGGGACAGATCCTCTCGAAGGAGCTGACCGATGTGCTGGTCATCGTGGTGCGCTATTTCGGCGGTATCAAGTTGGGCACGAGCGGCCTGATTGTGGCTTACCGTACGGCGGCGGCACAGGCGTTGGAAGAGGCCGTCGTCATTGAGAAGACAGTGGACGAGGACATTACCGTGATGTTCGAATATCCGTTTATGAACGATGTGATGCGGATTGTCAAGGAAGAAGGACCCGAAATCCTGGAGCAGTCCTACGACATGGATTGCCGGATGACCCTACGGATCCGTAAATCCTGTATGGACAGGTTGCGGAGCCGGTTGGAGAAAGTGGAGACCCTGCGTTTCCCCGATGACGATGTAACAGCTTTGTAATACGTTTGTCATATACAGGTTGCCGCTATCATATACTTTTGTGCCAGGAAACAAAGACCCATTGATGTATATGATTAAGAGACTTTTCTCAGTGATTTGTGTCGTATCCCTGGCCATCGGAGTACAGGCACAGGATTGGAAGGATTATCTGCCCAATGTTCATGGAACCATACGCGGTAAGTATGAGTACCAGACAACAACCGATGAACAGCGCTTTCAGGTACGTAACGCCCGTATCAGTCTGGACGGTAAGGTGCATGAGATGGTAGGCTATAAAGCCGAAATCGATTTGTCGGACGAAGGACAGATCAAGATGCTCGATGCCTACGCCCGTATCACTCCCATGAAGGATTTCAATGTGACCATCGGACAGATGCGTGTGCCTTTCACCATCGATGCGCACCGTTCTCCGCATCAGCAGTATTTTGCCAACCGTTCCTTTATTGCCAAGCAGGTAGGTAATGTACGCGATGTCGGTGCTACATTGGGATATACGGTCCGTGAAGGATTCCCGCTGGTCATTGAGGGAGGATTGTTCAGTGGTTCAGGCTTGACGCAGCAGAAGGAGTGGCACCGCATTCTTTGTTATTCGGCCAAATTGCAACTGAAGCCGTGGGAAAATTATAACCTGTCTTTGAGCACCCAGCGTATCCGCCCAGCCGAAACGAACATATACATGTACGATGCCGGTACGTACTACGAGTGGAACAACTGGCACTTCGAGGTAGAAGGATTGTATAAGCATTACGATAACCACATGTTCCCGGATGTATGGGCAGTCGATGCCTTCGTCAATTACGACTGGTTCATCCGGAAAAAACATTTCCCTTTCAAGAAGATTTCATTCCTGGGCCGTTTCGATTACATGGGCGACCATAGTGACGGAACCACTTACGGAGAGGCCGGTTCCGACCGTGAAGGCCTGCTCACCATTACCGATTATGCCCGTAAGCGAATCACCGGTGGGGTGACATTCAGTTTCGGTAAGCCCTTCCAGGCCGACCTCCGGTTGAACTACGAAAAGTATTTCTACGATAACAATTCGCTGGCCAAGGCTTCCGAGCAGGATAAGATTGTGGTCGAGATGATGGTCCGTTTCTGAACATAGTCATATATTGCCGATATCCCGTTGCAAGGTGTTCCTTTCGTGAACTTTGCGGCGGGTTTTTTGTTTACTAATTTGTAAGTTGTATAAAAAATGTTATCTTTGTAAGACCTATAGAGCATTGGTTATGAAGCGGATTATTCATACGGTGTGGGTGATATCGGCTTTCTTGTGGTATGGAAGCTGTTCACGTCCGGAAAAGCAAGTGCAGGATATTCCTGTCGCACGGCAGGATTCCGGTTTGGTTGTGGTGGAATCTGGTGAACTGCCGTTTAAGGAGAAGCCTTTGTCCGAATCGGATATCGTACTTGTCCGCGAGCTGCTGTATGACAAATATACCCTTGAAGATGTGTACCCTTACCGTGATACGGTTCGGGTTGTGAAATGGGACATCGTTCGTAAGAGTTTAGCCTTCATTGAAAACATGCAGGAACATCCGGCGGCATGGGGTGTCTTTCAGAATTACAAGAACCGGAACGGAGAGGCTCCTTTGGTGGCCACCTATCGCCGAAATGTCTACCGGAGAGTGTCCGATACACTCGGTGTGGAACGCTACCAGTCTGTTCCGCTCTACCTGCCGGCCGATACCGTGACTCCCATCCGTTACGGACGCGACGGTTCCCTGGCCGAAGTCCTTTCCCGCCAGGGAGGATTCTACAAGGTGAAGCCGGTCACGATCGATGAGGAATGGCTGATTCCCGAGCGATACCTCAAGCCTTTACCGGACAGCGTCTCTTTCCGTCACGTGGTGTTTGTGGACCGGAAAGACCAGAACATTGCTACCTTGGAATGGAAGGAGCGGGGTATCTGGTTCATCCGTAGTGTGAATCCGGCCACCACCGGCCTGCATAACCCGCCTTACGGGCAGGAGACCCCGTTGGGCCTGTTCCTGATTCAGGAAAAGAAGTCACGCATGGTCTTCCTGAAGGACGGTTCCTCGGCGGTAGGCGGATATGCTCCGTATGCCAGCCGGTTTACCAACGGTGCCTACATTCATGGCGTACCGGTCAACGTCCCGCGCACGGCCATGATTGAATACAGCTACACGCTGGGCACGACGCCCCGTTCGCACATGTGTGTACGGAATGCCACCTCGCATGCCAAGTTCGTGTTCGACTGGGCTCCGGTGGAGCAGTCCCTCGTGGTGGTCATCGAATAAGTTTCTACTTTTTAACATTCTGTCAGTGAACGGACTCAGATTTTATGGCTACCTTTGCAACCGTTTTCAGATAGTTTGTTATGCGGCGTATTGTAAGTTTATTGATTCTGTTTATTCTTCCTTCGTTTTTTACCTTGACAGGCAACCGGATCTGTGGGGGCCCTACCGCTCCGGCAGTCAATGCCCCGGCACGTTCAACCCTGTGTTCCTCCCTGTATCACGACATGCAGCTCGAGGGCGTTGTCAATTGGGAGGCGTTCCGCCAGGCCGTCACCGGTTATTACAAGATTTCCGGACGGAAGAAGAATATCCTTACGCTCATCGATTTCTCGAAACCTTCCACCGAGAAGCGTCTCTACGTGTTCGATATGGACCGGAAGAAACTGCTTTTCCATTCGGTGGTGTCACACGGTAAGAACAGCGGCGGAAATTACGCCACCTCTTTTTCCAACGAATACGGCTCCTACAAGAGCTCCCTGGGCTTCTATCTCACCGATAGCCCTTACCAGGGGAAGAACGGTTACTCCTTGCTGTTAGACGGCCTGGAGAAAGGAATCAACGACCGTGCCCGCCAACGTGCCATCGTGGTACACGGTGCGGCATACGCCGACCCTTCCGTAGCCCGTTCTGCCGGTCGTCTGGGAAGAAGTTTCGGTTGTCCGGCCGTTCCGAAGAACCTGTCCAAGCCCATCATCGATGCCATCAAAGGGGGAAGTGTCATCTTTATCTATGCCGAATCGCCCGATTACCTGGCACATAGTTCCATCCTGAAACGGGAGGATATCGGCTAACTTATTTTTGCGACTATGGAAGTAATCAAGACAGCAATAGAAGGCGTGGTCATCATCGAGCCACGAATCTTCAAGGATGCGAGAGGCTATTTCTTCGAGTCTTTCTCGCAGCGGGAGTTCGATGAAAAAGTGAAACCTGTCCGCTTCGTGCAGGACAATGAAAGCATGTCGTCCTACGGGGTGATGCGCGGACTGCATTTCCAGCGTCCGCCTTATACACAGAGCAAGCTGGTACGTTGTGTCAGAGGAGCCGTGCTCGATGTGGCGGTAGACATCCGCAAGGGAAGCCCTACCTACGGACAGCACGTGGCTGTCGAGCTCACGGAAGACAATCACCGCCAGTTCTTCATCCCCCAGGGCTTTGCCCACGGATTTGCCGTCTTGAGCGAAACGGCGGTTTTCCAGTACAAGTGCGATAATTTCTACCATCCCGAAGCGGACGGGGGAATCAGCATCCTGGATGAAAGTCTGGGCATCGACTGGCGGATTCCCGTAGAAAAAGCCATCCTGAGCGAGAAGGATACCAAACATCCGCTGCTCAAGGACTTCGAGACACCATTTATTTAATGAATAATTAAAAATTAAAAACGACAGGAGCAAACCGTTCTTTTTGTTATTCACTATTCATTATTCATTATTCATTATTCATTATTCATTGTTCATTAGTTACATGAAAATCTTAGTTACCGGTGCCAACGGCCAGTTGGGCAATGAAATGCGCATCCTGGCCAGGGAGACCAACGACACTTATATTTTTACAGACGTAACCACTCCGGAGGGTGTGGAAACCACTCTGCTGGACATTACGGATCTGGAGGCTGTACGCCGACTGGTGAAGGAACAGGGCGTGCAGTGCATCGTAAACTGTGCGGCTTATACTAACGTGGACAAGGCCGAAACGGATGAAGCGTTCTGCCGGACACTGAACGCAAAGGCCCCGCAGAACCTGGCCATCGCCATGAAGGAAGTGAACGGACTGCTGGTGCACGTCTCTACCGATTATGTCTTCGGAGGCGATCCCTACAACATCCCTTGCCGCGAAGACCAGCAGGGAACCCCGACAGGAGTCTATGGACAGACCAAGCTCGAAGGAGAGGAGTTCATCCGCCAGTCCGGATGCGATCATGTCATCCTGCGCACAGCCTGGCTCTATTCCGAGTTCGGCAAGAACTTCGTGAAGACCATGCTGAACCTGACCGCCACCAAACCCCAGCTGAATGTGGTGTTCGATCAGGCAGGTACCCCTACCTATGCATACGACCTGGCAGCAGCCATCGTGACCATCTTACGCGATTACGAGGCCGAACAGCCTTCCGCCGGCTATTCCAAGACCGGAATCTACCATTACAGCAACGAAGGAGTCTGCTCCTGGTACGATTTCACCAAGGTCATAGCCGCCCTGTCCGGCCATACTTCCTGCGATATCCGGCCTTGCCACAGCAACGAGTTCCCCAGTCCCGTGAAACGTCCGGCCTATTCGGTGCTCGACAAGACCAAGATCAAGGAAACTTTCGGGCTTCACATCCCTTATTGGATGGAATCCCTGAAGGTCTGCCTCTCCCGGCTCTGATTCCGGTAGCTGGCAGGCAGAAGAAAAAACGCTGTTCCGGTGCAGAAATGCGGTCTGCCGGAACAGCGTATATCGATTAACCAGACTCTCAACGTTGTTCAGTCTCTCCGGAAAATATCCCTCGTATACACCTTTTCCTTCACATCGTCCAGACAAGTGTCATAGCGGTTGGCGATGATGGCCTGTGCCTGTGCCTTGAAAGCCTCCAGGTCATTCACTACCTTCGAACCGAAGAACGAAGTGCCGTCTTCCAGGGTCGGTTCGTAGATGATGACGGTAGCTCCTTTCGCTTTGATGCGTTTCATCACTCCCTGGATGCTGCTCTGGCGGAAGTTGTCACTGTTCGACTTCATCGTCAGGCGGTACACCCCGATGATACATTCTTTCTCTGCCGACGGATTATAGTCCCCCCGGTTGTAATAATCGTAGTATCCCGCCATCTTCAGTACCCGGTCTGCAATGAAGTCCTTGCGGGTCCGGTTCGACTCCACGATGGCGTGAATCAGGTTCTCCGGTACATCCTGATAGTTGGCCAGCAGCTGTTTCGTGTCTTTCGGCAGGCAGTAGCCTCCGTAGCCGAAGCTCGGGTTGTTGTAGTGCGTGCCGATACGCGGGTCCAGGCAGATGCCCTGGATGATGGCCTGTGTGTCCAGTCCCTTCACCTCCGCATACGTATCCAGTTCGTTGAAGTACGATACCCGCAGTGCCAGGTACGTATTGGCGAACAGCTTCACCGCTTCTGCCTCCTTCAGTCCCATGAACAGGGTATCCACGTTTTCCTTGAGGGCACCTTCCTGCAGCAGGGCGGCAAATTCATGCGCCTTCTCTTCCAGTTGCTCTCCGGCGATGGCCCGGATGGCCTCGTTCTCTTCGTCCTGTCCGTCGATGAACTTCGGGTAGCCTACGATGATGCGGCTGGGGTAGAGGTTGTCATACAGCGCCTTGCTCTCCCGCAGGAATTCCGGCGAGAACAGCAGGTTGAACTTCTTGCCCTGCAAGGCAGGCGTGTTCTCGAATTTCGGGGCATACTTCACGTACAGGCTCCGGCAGTATCCCACCGGGATGGTACTCTTGATTACCATCACCGCGTCCGGGTTCACCTCCAGCACCAGGTCGATTACCTCCTCCACGTGGCTCGTGTCGAAGTAGTTCTTCACCGGGTCATAGTTGGTCGGTGCCGCTATTACGATGAAGTCCGCGTCCCGGTAGGCCGAAGCCCCGTCCAGGGTAGCTTTCAGGTTCAGTTCCTTTTCGGCCAGATACTTTTCGATGTACTCGTCCTGTATCGGGCTGATGCGGCGGTTTATTTTCTCCACCTTCTCCGGAATCACGTCTACCGCTGTTACCGGGTGATGCTGCGCCAGCAGCGTAGCGATCGAAAGTCCTACGTAGCCCGTTCCGGCTACTGCTATCTGATAATTTTTCATTTTCTATGGTTTTGGTTATGCTTCATGCATGAATCTGTTGGTCTGAAGGATGGGCAGGTACCTCATTCGAACCGGGTGTTGCGCATGTCGCCCGTTTCGGCAAAGGCGATGTGCATCTGCAGGGCGTTCCGGAGCGACATCGGAGTTGTCTGTTTGTTGATGATTAGTAATTAAGCGGTTATTTTCCTTTCAGTCTTTTGTTTCTACAAAGATACGTTTTTCGGCAGAAAAAACAAGCGGAAATGACCGTATGGATTGCATCGGAAGTCGTTCATGCCTTTTGGACTTTATTACGTTCCTACCTGCCATGAGAAGGTTTCCTATACCCGGTCTATTTCTTGGGCAGAAAGTCCGGTAGCGGCTTGAATCTGTTCGGATGTCAGTCCCAGCGCTTTCAGGTTGCGGGCAATGGCTCTTTTTTCCTCGTTTTTACCTTTCTCCATTCCTTCTGCCATTCCTTTCTCCATTCCTTTCTCCATTCCTTCTGCCATTCCTTTCTCCATTCCTTTCTCCATTCCTTTCTCCATTCCTTCTGCCATTCCTTTCTCCATTCCTTTCTCCAGCCCTTCCGCCATTCCTTTCTCCAGCCCTTCCGCCATTCCTTTGGCACGACCTTCTTCCAGTCCTTTCT
>ERZ780080.200-NODE-200-length-18368-cov-10.0928_pt1 | contig 18368 bp, 19 predicted proteins | sample MGYA00511175_ERZ780080 | MGnify/ENA primary metagenome ERZ780080 (study PRJEB29588, sample SAMEA2148733) | human gut metagenome | biome: human gut; feature: human-associated habitat; material: faeces | place: Denmark | collected 2008/2010 ...
ATAAAGTTATATAAACTTAAATATCAGAGAGTTATAAATTATTCAGTAAACACTATTTACAGATGTTATATATGAAAATTTCAAAAGATTGTTGTCACCAGCAGAACACTTAAAGGCAGAAGGTGAACCATATAGATATTCTGACAAACAAAAAAGCATTATATACTCAACAAATCTTGAGCAAAGAGTACGTGGTGTTTTTGGATCTGGTAAAACTACAGTTTTAGCAGCTAGAGCAGTACAAGCATACAAACGGGCTTTGTCACGTAATAACACCCCACGTATTTTAATTTTGACTTTCAACATTACGCTCAAAAACTTTATTCATGACAAACTTAATCGGGTTGATGAAACATTCCCCTTGGATAGTTTTATCATTATAAACTACCATCAATTTATAAATGCTGAGCTCAACAATCTAAATATTGAGATGGAAATTCCTGAAAGTATTGACAAAGCCCACATATCCGACTATCTGGAAAGAATGTATTATGGGAATGTTCAATTGTTTTACGAGCACAAAAATCAAATTGTTAAATATGATGCTGTTCTCATTGACGAGATACAAGATTACCACAGGTCTTGGATGGAAATAATTAAAAATTTCTTTAGAGACCCTAAAGGTGATTATGTTTTATTTGGTGATGTTAAGCAAAATATTTATGGTCAACCTACTCTACAAAAGGATGTTGTAACAAATGTTCGAGGCGTAAATGAGCTTAAGTATTGTTTCCGTTCTGATTTTAAAGTAAGAGATCTTGCCCAATCATTTCAACAGAATGTATTTGGTGACAAATATGATACTGACGATTTCTCTGAAAACGGCAGCTATGATTTCTTTGGCCAGCAACAGCAAAAAGAGGGCTATATTAATTATATGTATCTTCAAGACAAGAATAATATTGCTTCCTTATATACTATTATAAGAGGGAACATACTTAATAAAGCAGGAAACATATCACCTAACGACATAACAATTTTGGGATATACTACTGGACTACTCAGGACATTTGATGCCTACTACCGATATGCAAGCCGAGAAAAAACAAATAGTATGCTTGAAACGATAGAGACTATGTATATGACTCACCTCAATTATATTGGTAAAAACAATGGAGGCAATCCAAATCTTGCATGGTTCAACAACATTACAGAACATTTCAAGAAGAAATTGTTTCCCAAAAGGACTACGCTCTATGATTATGATCTCATCAAATTAAGACAGCACATTGCTGTTTTATTTACTATCTATGATTTATATGTGTCATTTCCTGATACTTTCAAAGAAAGATTGATTGAAGAATGCGAAAAATGTAGAATCAACTTTGACGTATTAATTGCTTTTAGGAAGCACTACGAAGAAGTTTTAACTCAATTCAAAAAAGAAGTTTACAGTTCAAATTACAAAAATATTAGAGATAACAAAAAACTACATTTTTGGATGAATAGTGGTACTATAAAAATATCTACTATTAATTCATTCAAAGGATGGGAAAGTGAAGTTGTTTTTCTTGTTCTTGAACCGAAATATGACAAATCAACAACTTTCAACCTATCTTTTGATGAATTATTATATACTGGGATAATTCGGTGTAAACGGAATCTTATTGTTATAAATTTTGGCAACGAAGAATACGACATAAAAATTCGTCCTCTGATAGCCAAATTGAAATAAATTAGAGAGTGTAAACTAAACTCTGTGTCAATTTACCATTTTAGTTTACACTCTCTAATTAAGAAACACACATTGAATCTCCACAGATTGTTTCGGTCGAAAATCTACGGGGGCAGATACATTAAATCATGAATATTCGATTAAGTGGGCTATATCCTTTAAAGAGTAATGTGTATTACTCTTTGCTGCAACAAAGCCCTTGAATGCTATATATACAATAAACGAATTTTTAACAGCATCATTTATATCCGTAGTAAAGACATGAGTGTGCCATTGAAAAAACAGCATGGTATCTGAAATTAAAAATACGACATAAGTCAACAAGACCAGCATATTTACCAAACTCTTGTCTATCAGTATTTTTCGTAAGTACATTATTCTCCTATCCCTAAAAGTCGCAGGATATATTTCGTTTTCTGGCTCTCCTAAACCATAGATACAAATAAGAATAAATCTAGTAAAAAAATTATTTGCATAAACGACAGTGAAAGACCCAATAATCAGAGAACAAAAAATCATATTTGCATACGATATAGATGATTGAGTAAAACTTCTCAACCCAATCAATATTGCAAAAGGAACACCACAAGAAACAAATAACGAGACAACATAAGGTAAGACCAACATCAAGGGAATCTTAAAATAAAAATCAAAACAACGCAATAATCTATCACCAATTAGACCATTTTTTAGAAATAAGACACCGACTCCCATACTTCCCCATACAAATGCCATTAAAAGCATTAAGCCATAGATGCCTTTCATATAGCCAACAAAGAGCACCAATATAAGATAGATTAGTCCTAAAGCTATATTTGTCAGCAATTTGAGTACAGAAGCATCTAACTTTGTACCTGTTTTGACAGCATTTAACGTTGGCTTACGGATGTTTTTGTTACATTTCAATGTATCTAAATCTAACAATAGATGTATCTTGTCAGGAAGAACTTTAACGACAACACATTTAAACTCATAAATTCTGCCTTCAGATAAGAATATAGTATAATTCCATCTCATATCAGAAATTTCAATACATGAAGCCACACGGCTGAGTTTCCTTTCAACAACTATGCCTTTTGATATGTTTAGAACTCCTAATATTACTGAATCAGAAAGAATACATCTTAGCTTATTTTTTACATTTCTAGAATATCTACGGATTTCTATAATAAAATAAATTAAGCAAAAACCTATAAAGTCGAAAACACAAGCCATTATGGTAAACCCCAACATTAAATCTGGTAAATAAACCTTAGTTAATGAGTAGATAGTCATCAAAAGTTGGCAAATGCCAATAACTATCAAAGAATAATTGGGCTTAAGTTTGGGTATGTCAAAAAATAAAACATTCTCCATTGTCTCTTACAGATTAATACATTTCATAAAATCAAAAACCTTAGCCTCCCCATGACACACATACCCAAGTTGATTTGAAACACAATGGGTATTACCTATCACCTTATCTATGTTTCGATGGGAATGACCATAAATCCAATAGTCTATGCGACTATAAGCAATGAAGTTTCCAAGTTCCGCAGTGAAGGCTCCATTTATCGGACTTCCTATGAAATCTGGTGATACCAATTCATACGATGGTACATGATGGGTTGCCACCACGATGTGTTTAGCTTGACTTTCGCCAACTGCTTTTTCTATGAAAGCACGGCATTTCTCATGCTCTTGATTAAATCGCTCACTATTTATCACAACACCACCATCCTTGATACGATAGAAGTCATTAACCATGCGCTCTGTCGCAAAAGCATCCTTAGGCTCAATATGTCCCCAGAGCGTTGAGACGATGAGGTCTATATCATCTGAGAGGTGAACAACAGCATTATAATAACATTTTACATTAGGACGTATGCCCAGGCACCAACCATCATAGAGCTGTCCGAGGTCATACCCCTTGTAAAACTCATGATTGCCTGGTGTAACTATCACTTGCTTGAAATTCCCTGAAGCCCAATCCCAGAAAGGATGCTTGAGAAAACTTTCATCCCCTAAATAGCCAGTATCACCTGCCAGCACCAAGATGTCTGCTATAGATTGGATTGGGTTGTTCTCCAAGTAGCGAGTATTCGCTACAAACTCCAGATGCAAATCAGAAACATATTGTATTTTTACCATAACTACAACATTGATTTCTTTAGTTGTTCGACAATCTGTTGACTCGTCACATTACCAAGTCCTGCCGACTTGATAAAGTCAGCGTTTGGTAAATCCTGCATGATGGCAGTACAAAAGTTACCAACATCTGCTTTCAATGTGTCGGGCAGCTCATATTTACTTGCTGGAGTAAGCATTGCAGCAAGACGAAAGATGTCTTTCTTATGCTTCGCTATATGCTTGCTGTCCACACTTTCACCTATAGCTTTCCTTTGACTTAAATCCAAGAAAGCTTTGCTTTTCAGACATATAAGGCTCTCAATGTTAGCAATATGCACTTCGTATTCAAGCAAGCTATGCTCTATCGTAAAGTGATAATAGTCGTTATCCATAAGGATGGCTGACAAACTCGACAAGTCTTCATCCACAGGAATCGGTGTGATACGAGCCTCCTCTGGGAAATTCATCAAGCCAAGGCTTCTGGAAAACAATTCCACTTGATATGGAAAAGCAGAATCGGCAGGCTTCATAAAGCGGAAATACTCATGTTTGGGTTCCACACTTTCATTCACTCCCTTGTTGCGCTGCCCATAATTGCCTTTCTTTACGAATTCCCAAAACTTAGCGACAAACTCAGCAGACAAAGCCTCAACTATCAAGATGATGTCTATATCCTTTGTCGCACGAGGCACTTGGGCATACAAATCCTCATGGATTTCACATGCCGTACCACCGATTATCACATAGTTGTCTTCAAAACCTTTGAAGAACTGCTTGAATGTATCTATACCTCTTACCATGGCATTTCACTTATTAATCGTTCCAACTCTATTTGTATTCTCTCATCTTCATTGTCTTTCAAAGAAAGATAAAGCGATAACTTATCAACTACCCCTGTTGAACTCAGTATTTGTGGATTATACTTCCATACCTGTATCTCGTTTTGACCAAACTGCTTATCCACCGCAACGTTTAAAGCCTTAAAATCTTTTTTCGGCATGGCAAGACATTGCTTGTTTTCTTCGTTAAGCATCGTATAGGAAGCCAAGGCATTCATTCCACTCATCATCTGTCCTTCAAGAAGAGCATCCGTATAATAGACTTTTTCTATCGGAGACACTAACATTGGCAATGCTTTATCCCAAAGTTCCCTATTGCTGAAATCTATTTGTATGGTCTTCGTCTTAGCTCCCTCCAACCTTATAAGGTCTTTGGATACAAGCCAACGCAACGCCCGATTTACAGAAGCGTATGATACAGCCAACATGTCAGCAAGTTCATAGCTTGTCTTTCCCGAAATTGATTCTATTTCCAAATGATACAGTAACAAACATTGCGTCAAAGGAGTAATGGCATCCTTCTTATCTTCTCCGCCTATTGTATTAATAGACTTCAAATCTAACAATAAAGAAGGAATAAACATCTGCTTATTTGGGACTATAAAATTAACTTTCTGAGCAACCAACCTATTTATATTATAAGAATATAAATGTTCAGTTACAAGTATGGCAACCATACCTGTCTTTCGCTGAATAATGTCTAATTGCTTCTTAGTCTGAGCAGGAGCTATCACGTTGCCATCTTCAATAAAAGCAAAAAGAATATCCTTTCCTAATATTCGCCCATTATATAGTTCAAAATTACCAACAACGGATACAGGAAGTATATCCTGCACACTTTTGCACACAGGTTTCGCCACAATATTGTCCTCCAAAACTGAAGCAACATAGTTAGCTGCGTTTTTGATATATTCATTGTTTTTGCTCATAATCATTATATAAAGATTATGTGCAAAAGTAGTGATTATATTCTGAATACCAACAGAAACAATGAAATAAATAAGATTTTTTAAGATATATTCAGTGGAATATTCCAAGATTATATTGTACCTTTGCACCCGAAGATAAGCGTTCTGTAACACAAGAGTTGGAATATTCTCGGATTCAGTGCTTTGCACTTGTTTTCAGAGATTTACAATTTGAGGCTAAAAAGAAGCGGTACAACTTTATCGTTAAGGCATTGAGAATAAGCACATTGCATTTGTCGCCCATTTTCTGTGCACTTATAAAAAGGGTAGTTGTACCGTTTAAAAGATAAAAGCTTAACTATCAGCAACATCTACATGTTGCATCGGAAAGTAATAGAAACGAAAATAGGGAACGCACTGCGTTCCCTATCTTTTTATCACTTGTTATCGGTGTCAATAGACATGCTGTCTTTGGTAGGGTTTCCCCGCCCCACCTTACTTTCCTTGCAACCGAAGATCAACATCAAAGAAAGTATTACTAATGTACTATCGATAATTCTTTTCATTGTCTTTAAATATTTTGATTATTTCATTGCATTATTTTTCTTATATAAAATAATCTTGCGAAACCTTACCTGCACTACTCTTAGCATCATAGTCCATGGTTTCAAGCAACAGCTTCAGGCGATTCTTCCAATCCTCCATCGTAGTAACGATGTGTCGTCTTGCACGAGATTCTGCGAGATCCAGGAAACTTGTTGTTATTGCGTTGAGCTGAGACAATTCTTCATCAGAAAGATAGTTCTTTGCCACTATCGTATCAGATTTCTGAACTCTTCCATCCGGTGCTTTCTTCCATGTAGTCAAGCCCATGTGAGGCATTTCCGCATCAGCTCGCTCATAGACGATCTCGGCTGCCGTATGATTGGTAACCGCCAGGTGCATCATATTCTGCACCATCTTATAGAACAGTTTGGTACTTTCAGCCTTTGCATCATAATCTGCACTACACTCTGCATAAATATCAGTTATCTTCTGGTAGTATCTGCGTTCAGAAGTGCGGATTTCACGGATGCGTTCCAGCAAATCGTCAAAATAATCCTTGCCGAAGTGCTTACCTTGTTTCAGACGTTCATCATCCAAGACATAACCCTTAATGATAAACTCCTTCAATACAGAAGTTGCCCATATACGGAATTGGGTTGCCTGATAGCTGTTCACTCGATAACCAACAGCAATGATAACATCAAGATTGTAGAACAAAGGAGCACGCTCAACATCACGCTCTCCTTCGGTTTGAACTATCCCAATTTTTCGGATAGTTGCCGTTTTATCCAATTCTCCAGTCTCGTAAATCTGCCCAATATGATAGCTGATTGTTCTTACGTCAACACCAAACAATGCAGCCATTTTTTTCTGTGACATCCAAAAAGTTTCGTTGTTGAAAATCACTTCAATGCGAGTTTCACCTTGTGCAGTCTTATACAGTAAAATATTGGATTCCAGCGAGTTCTGCACAAGTTCTGTTGTAGATATGGATTGAGAAAAATAGGCTCTTGCCTGCTTCACCAACAGCTTCCTTGAATCAGCATTCTCAGAAATGATCATACAAGCCATACGGGATAGATGGAAGGCTTCGACCTTACGAAACGATCCACTACCCAGCTTAACCATTTCAACCACGTGGTTGAAATGGTCATCTATATCCATACCTTTTTCACTGGCAACCTTGATTGCTTTGTCTATTACATTCTGGAATTTCCAATATCCCGAATAGCCCATCGCATTACAAAGTTCGCGTGAACTCCAGTATTCTTTCCCGTTATCATCCACTTTCCGAATTTCTTCGAATGTCGGACGCATTTCAGGCACATTATTCTCATCCATATCTTTTCCGTTTCTTTTGTATTGACGTTCTACAACATTGAATAGCAAAAATACAAAAAAAAGATGAAAATCACCCTAATCATTTACAAGAAGTATGATTTTTAATGTTATTTATGCAAAAAGAAAGAAACATGTCAGAATATATTGATTTTATCACTTATCAAGACGATGCAATAATCCAACGCCCCTTACGTTATTACAGAAGAAGAGGACAACCGCATCCGCAACCGAAGGGAGACCTTCATCAGGGAAACTGGCACTGAGAAGTATGATTTTCTTAAAAAGTTTGGCTATCTCACGTATTCTTTGTACCTTTGTCGGCAATTACAATATTAAAATCAAACAATTATGGAGTTACTGATGTTTCTTTTTAGCAGGTATAGTTGCTATCATCGGTGCAATAGAAGTAATACGAAGAGTCAGAAGAATGCAGGATGTAAAAAGCTCCCATATTTCTTTCTGTGAGCTCTTGTGTATTGCTGCTTGCTGCAGGAATAATTCTTTCGTAAAATTATGGCATTAGAAATAAAAAGCACACCTGTGCTGACAGGTGAAGACGCAGAACGTTTTATACGTGAGGCAGAAGAGAATGAGAGAAATCCACAAAGGAGAAAATTGCTTTTCTCGTTTGAGGATATTGACAGAATGATGGAACGTTCACGAAAATATCTTAAAGAGCATGGAGGAAAAGGACCTTTCGCAAAGTAAGTTTCTCTTTGAAAGGAACGTAAAGAATAACCGCTGTTGTTATGTGCTATTAAGTTAGTTTTTGTCTCTTCACTGAGGCTGGACATTCTCAGCGGAAGCCTATCGTTGTTGTGTGCGATTAAGTTCGTGTTTGCCTCTTCCAGAGGCTGGACGTGACAGATAGGCTTGCCCTCGGTACCTTGGTATCGGGGGCTTTATTATATTCTCAATCTTTTTCGAAAAATACGCTAAAATCTGCAGAATAGCTTAAAATGGGCAATCTATTGTTGACCAAATGATCTACTTCGTCAGGCAAGACTGAAAAAGAGTCAAGGATCATTTCTATACGCTTTTTCTTCAGACCGATATGCTCTCCGAATCTCTCAAAGTCCAGACGGCAAGGATGCCCTGTTCGCTCATACACATCACTTTTCTCCAGAGTCAAGGAAAGCCCTCCATTCAACCCCAGATCATCGCCCTCGATATGGAGACAGGCGTTCATCAGGTCATAGGCGGGAGCAAGCTGTAGGAGAGTAAGTGGAAAAAACATATGCAAGGGTGGATGGGCAATGATTTAATTCTTTCATGATTCTACTTCTTCTACAGTTAATGCTCCTATCGTATCATGGGTTGCTATTTTCAGAAGAAGTCCAAAGAAATCCTTCTCATCCAATCGCCAACTTCTGCAGACTATCTTTCTATTTGCTCCTTCTGGAAGCATATTGGTAAAAACAGGTAATATTTAAACAGTTTGACGAATCTCATATTTAACCTCCATGCCAAGGATATCCATGATCTTTTCAACCGTAGATAGAGAAGGGTTTCCTTTACCGCTCTCTATTTTCTTGATGGTTGAAATGGCTATCTCAGACATGTCGGCGAGGATTTCCTTTACTCAAAAGCTACATTCAGTATATATTATGTATATATATGTAAATATGTTTTCGTATTTCTTACGCTTAGATTCTATTAATATCATAATTATTAAAATATATCTACTACCAACTAAATATTTTATCTCCAAACCGGGAGATTAATTCTTGTTTAAGATTGTCTGGGAATTTGCATTTATAAAACGCCCTTTCACCTATGCTAGTAACACTAGAAGGGATGACTATCTCTGACAGAGAATGACAATTAGCAAATGCACATTTACCTATGCTAGCAACACTAGTAGGGATGACTATGCTAGACAGAGAATGACAATTAGCAAATGTCGTATCACTAATACTAGTCACACTATCAGGGATGACAATACTTGACAGAGAACTACAATAATAAAAAGCCCCTTTCTCAATGCAGGTCACACTATTTGGGATGACAATGCTAGACAGAGAACGACAACCAGAAAATGCCCCTTCCCCAATGTTTGTCACACTATCAGGAATGACAATGCAAGACAGAGAACGACAACCAGAAAATGCACTATCGCCAATGCTGTTCACACTATTAGGAATGACAATGCTAGACAGAGAACGACAACCAGAAAATGCACTATCGCCAATACTAATCACACTATCAGGAATGGCATATAATTCTATATTTTTATTTCTGAAAGAAATAATTTTACTTTTATTCTCATTAAACAAGACATCATCCTCATAAATAAAGTCAGGAGATAAACATTCTAATTTGCCATCCCAATCAACAAACGGGTTGCCGTTTAAGCAAATTACGCTTTTAGGAATGGATATAGATTTCAACAAGACACAATACATAAAAGCCTCTTTCCCGATGCTAGCCACACTATCAGGGATAACAATGTTAGACAGAGAACAACACCAATCAAATGCCCTATCACATATTATCCTTGTACCCTCTTTAACAGAATAAGCTCCATTTAATACTCCTGGAGCTGCCAACAATTTTCTTCCGTCTTTGCTATATTTCACTCCCCATTCATCAACAAAAGCTTCTTTTAACTCTTCTTCTGTTGTTTCAGTTGATAAATCTTCATTCATCACAGGAGTTATATTAGGCTTTTCGCCAATGAACAACCTGAAAGAACATGCTGAAAGTTCCTTTCTTGCCAAAGCAAGCATGAAAAGAGAGTAAAGTGTACAGAAGTCTTTATCACACATCAACCCCTGCAGGGCTGATATGACCTTGCTATTTGATGGAGTACGATAATCTTTTTCTGAGAAGAGAAGCCTGTCTGACGCACCATAGGTATCTAACAATGTAGAATTCATGGATATAGCCTTCAATGACAAGGCTATACTTGCCAATGAAAAATCATCTATTGTTTCATCGAAATCATCCACTGTACGCAATGGGTGACTGAAATCCTTGGTACCGATAGTTGGAGATTTACTCCCTTTCATAGAAGACACAAACATTCCATCATAATCCACCAAGCTAAGAGAGCCATCTGGACGGATTATGATATTGTCTGGTTTGACGTCGCCATGGGCAAAAGATTGTGAACGGAGCCAAGCCGCCATTTTGCCAAAGCGATAACAAAGCATTGACATAGCAGATTGATTGTGATAGTTTGCTGCGATGTAAGCTTCCATCGTTTCACCATCTACCCAATCCATCAACAATACAGGAAATTCATCCTCCTCGCATTGACTGTCCACGAAGAGTTCCTTCTCCATATACTTTACTGATGTAATGTATGGAGAATCTAACAAATCCAGTTCGTCTGCAATCTGACGATAGGCTTCGGCTCGCCCCTGCTGTTCTTCCGTAAAACATTTGAGGGCATAATATTTCCCGGTACTCTTGTCCTGCATCTTAAACACTACGGCAAAAGCACCACTACTTCGATATGGTTCTCCGTGATCATCTATTACGGGAGTCAGGTAAGCCAATTTATCAAGATTATCGCCAGCATCTTGAATGGCCTTTACATATTCTGAAATCAATGGATACTGCATATTATGTATTGTTATTTTATCTGCTTCTACAAATTTTAATGACAACAAATAGGGATATAAAGAAGATGGATGCTAGCCTTTAAAATAAACTAGCGTGAAATCATCCACATCTAAGATTCCTTTCGAATTCAGTTCTTTCAAATATAGTTCAAACCGGCTGTTAGATGATGTTGCGTCTAACAAAGATTGGAGCACATCCTTCCAAAAATCAAACTTCATGGTCTCTGCTGTTTTCAAAAGTTGTGAATTGCCAGATGCTTTTAGGTATTCTTCAGCAAGCTCCGCACCATATTCCTTACTTTTAGACAATTCATACATCATCATGATATAATGCGATAAGGCATCGCTGGCAGCAAAGACTACCGAAGATTCATCCAGATAAAAGTCACCACATCTGAAACCTTCCTCTTCCAGGGGATCTTTACAGCTAACCAACCTGGGAGGATTGCTAAAATCTGACAATTTTGTAAAACTGTGTTCCAAGACACCAGTTTCTTTGCTATAATGGAAGACTACGCTATCACCATATGCTATCCATTTACATTTCTTTTCTCCTGTTATCCATGCCGCAGCAATTGTAGCACAAGACCCCTCGTTATAATATTTATTCAAAAGAATACCATCACCTTCCTTTGCTCTTTTCTCGTGTTCATTATAAAAGGGCTCCCAAATGCCATCTACCCATTCGTCAAGTTCTTTGAAGGAGACGACGGGTTTATCTTTTGGAAGATGTTTTACAAGATACTCCGACCACTCATTGGCAAACAAACCACAGCCTCCTGCCCCATCGGATACAGCTATACAGGTATCCGATGAGTAGAAAGCATCTTCGTTTGCAACATGGTCATTGAACTTTGCTATACTAACACCTCTGTTCATATCTTTTCTATATATCATTACAGATTCTGATTAACCAGCATACTCGAAAGTGTGCCAATCTTCATCATTTTAACCAATCTCTCCATACCCGTATTTACACCCATAGCATGGTAGCGAATATCAGCCTGCTTATCTCCAAAGATATTACGGATCTGTTCATTGTAGTTGAGCGGCAAAAGACTTGACATATTATAAAGTTTCTCACCATATCCATTTCCGTTCAATTCATCTGCAGTTGCAGGGAACACTACTGATTCAGCATGTCCTGGTACAACATGAATGTTGAATAACAAGACATTACCATCATTGGTAAACATCGATTTCAATTGATTGGCAAGTTGTTGCATCTCATCATGCGAAGTTCCATTATACTCACCATCTGTGATATTGATAATTGTAGGAGGATAACAATCCTTGTCGTGATGGTCTTTCATCCAACTTTCGAGCAAACCTTCCGCACGTTTGAAAGCCTTATCCATGTGTGTCCAACTACCATCATGGCGAGCTACCATCCATTGTTTCTTCTCTACTTCTTTGATGGTTATACCCTTACGAGTACGCACCTCTTCCTTCACCATTTTCTTTTGGTAAGGATTATCACGAATCTCTTCTGGAGTAACGAAGTCGCGTCCCTCCAAGTTACCATTCCAGGCACTATAAGCCTCCGTGCCATAACCAATCATGGCAATATCAAAGTAATGACGAGTCTCATTATTCTTCACACATCGCTCCACCAATTCGTTGATTTGGGCATTTACGATACGGGCAACAGCCTCAGATAAAGTCATATCCTCACCATTGAAGGTGGTAATTCTACGCATAGAAATACTTTGGTCCACCAGGAAGATGAATGCTGTAGGATGCTCACGGTCAACACGAGCCGTATATGCATTCTTGCTCTGCAATATCTGTGGCTGGCTTGGAATCGGAATACCAAAGTTGCCGATGTTCTTGATATACTTCAGGGGAATGCTGTTCTTTACCAGAATCTCGGCTTGATAGAAAGGCTGTTCATTTATATCCAGGTCAAAATGCTTGTTTGCCTTGACTGTCTGAAAATGAATTTTCTTGAAATCTTCCAGGTTTCCGCCAACGTTGGCACCGCTTCTTGTAGCATTTCTATCTGAAAACTTAGTCTGTTCATCAAATATCACCTCTGGGTCTATTTCCAAAATTACGGGGTTAGATATACGTTGCTCGCTCATCGCTACATACATCATTGGATGCTGCTTGGTAAAGCTCGCTCTCACATAATGCTCCAGCCCATCTCGTTGGTCGAGCGACCAGGAAGTAGAGCCGGGGCCACCACCTCCGGGCTTAGGAATCGTAATTCCACGTTCCTCACAATCCTTCCAGGAAAAGAGGCCACCATTCTTGATGATGTTCTCTAAGTTGTCACGATCTGTAAAATGATACAACGTTGTAATATGATGCTGCTCAAGGATATTCTTAAAATCCTCCCAATTATTTCGTTTACTCATAATTTTTTATTTTTTAAATCAAAAAAGTTCTAACTCCTGTGGCTTGTCAACCTTTGCTTTTGCCTCCGTATCCGGTTTTTCTCCATAAGGATAAATACCATCTACGTATGCCTTGATCAAAAAGGCATGAGACAAGGGTTTGCTTGGGTCATCCACATCACAGTTGGTATCATAATCCAACAAGATGATAGTTTTCGTTTTACTTGCCTCCCTCAATCGTTCAATGATTGTTGGCACTTTATTCTCCAATACCCATTGGTAAGTTGGAACATATATCTGCTTTCTTGCTTCTATATATCCAAGGAGTTCCTTGCCATATACTCCCTTGCGATGCCCCAAAGGCTTGCCATACTTGCGTACAGTTCGCTTGATATTCTTCATCGTATCATTCTGGAACATCTGCACATCTACATCTGCTCCTTCAAACACCTTTAACCCTTGCCATATAGCCTCTACACAAGTGGCTGTCGCTCCATTGCTGAATGGAACTGGAATCCCACCATGTGGGTAGAATGGACTTAATTTGATTAAGCTATCTTTGGCATGGCTAGTTACATCCGCAATAATAGCATCGGGATGTTTCTTTAATATGTTTTCGTATTTCTTACGCTTAGATTCTATTAATATCATAATTATTAAAATATTTTCCTTCCGAAACGGGAGATTAATTCTTGTTTAAGATTATATGGGAAACTGCATCCGTAAAATGCCCTGTCTCCAATACTTGTAACACTATCAGGAATGACAACTTCTGACAAAGAGCGACAATTAGTAAATGCCCTGTCTCCAATACTTGTAACACTATCAGGAATGACAATATCTGTCAAAGATTCACACCTAAAAAAGGCTCGGTCTCCAATTCTAGTCACACTGTCAGGAATGACATACGATGTCTGTTTCTGATTTCTAAACGAGATGATTCTACTTTTATCCTTGTCAAACAGGATGTTGTCTTCATAAACAAAGCTCGGCGACAAACATTCTAATTTACCTTCCCACTTAACAAACGGATTGCCATTAATGCATACTACACTATTTGGAATGACAACTTCTGTCAAAGATTCACAACCCGAAAAGGCAAATCCTCCAATACTTGTAACGCTATTCGGAATGACAACTTCTGACAAAGAGCGACAATTAGTAAAGGTACGGTCTCCAATACTTATCACACTATTCGGAATGACAACTTCTGCTAAAGATCTACACCCACAAAAGGCTCGGTCTTCAATGTTTGTAACGCTATTTGGAATGACAACTTCTGCCAAAGAATTACAACTAGCAAAGGCTCCTTTTCCAATACTTGTCACACTATTTGGAATGACAACTTCTGCCAAAGATTTACAACTAGCAAAAGCTCCTTTTCCAATGCTAGTCACACTGTCAGGAATGACATACGATGTCTGTTTCTGATTTCTAAACGAGATGATTCTACTTTTATCCTTGTTAAACAGGATGTTGTCTTCATAAACAAAGCTCGGTGATAAGCATTCAAGTTTACCTTTCCAACCAAAAAACGGATTGCCATTAATGCATACTACGCTATTCGGAATGACAACTTCTATCAAAGAGCTACATCCCCAAAAGGTACGGTCTCCAATACTTGTCACACTATTCGGAATGACAACTTCTATCAAAGAGCTACGCAAACCAAATGCCTCATCACAAATAATCTTTGTTCCTTTTCTGATTGAATAAGTACCATTAAGTTCGTAAGGAGCTTTCAACAATTTTCTTCCATCTTTGCTATATTTTACGCCCCATTCATCAACAAAAGCCTCCCTCAACTCTTCATCTGTAGCTTTGGTTGATAAGTCTTCAATTGTTTGAGGAAGGATAGGCATTTCGCCAACAAACAATCTGAAAGAACATGCTGAAAGTTCCTTTCTTGCCAAAGCAAGCATGAAAAGAGAGTAAAGAGTACAGAAGTCTTTATCACACATCAACACCTGCAAGGCTGATATAACCTTACTATTTGATGGATTGCGATAATCTTTTTCTGAGAAGAGAAGTCTGTCTGAGGCACCATAGATATCTAACAAAGTAGATTTCATCGAGATAGCCTTTAATGACAAGGCGATGCTTGCCAATGAAAAATCATCTATCGTTTCATCGAAATCATCCACAGTACGCAATGGATGACTGAAATCCTTGGTACCGATAGTTGGAGATTGGCTGCCCTTCATGGATGGCACAAACATCCCGTCATAATCCACCAATGTAAGAGAACCATCGGGACGGACTATGATATTGTCTGGCTTAATGTCGCCATGAGAAAAAGACTGGGTACGGAGCCAAGCTGCCATCTTGCCAAAACGATAACTCAGCATCAACATTGCTGACTTATTCCGGTAATTTGCTGCAATGTAAGCTTCCATCGTTTCTCCATCCACCCAATCCATCAACAATACAGGGAATTCATCCTCCTCGCATTGACTGTCCACGAAGAGTTCCTTCTCCATATACTTTACTGATGTAATGTATGGAGAATCTAACAAATCCAGTTCGTCTGCAATCTGACGATAGGCATCAGCTCGCCCCTCCTGTTCTTCCGTAAAACACTTCAGGGCATAATATTTCCCGCTACTCTTGTCCTGCATCTTAAACACCACGGCAAAAGCACCACTACTGCGATATGGCTCTCCGTGATCATCCAGTACGGGAGTCAAGTGAGCCAACTGTTCAAGATTATCTCCTGCATCTTGAATGGCCTTTACATATTCTGATATTAATGGGTACTGCATATTGTGCATTATTTTTATTCATTACTTTCGGCTGCTTTTTCAGACGATATTGCAAAGGTAATCATTTTTACTGAAACAACACAAACTTCATTGAAAGATTAAAAAATAATATTTTAGCGATAATACTGAAAAATGAGAAAAGTATCAATCGTTTATTCTGATAGCTAAAAGTTAACTTATTGGAGGCATCATTGGAAAAGAACTCGCTAGAAGAGCTGTTTTAAAACTGCCTACGTCCTCATCGAAAAAGAGTCAAGAATCATTTCTATACGCTTCTTCTTCAAACCGATAAGCTCTCCTAATCTCTCAAAGTCCAGACGGCAAGGGTGGATGAGCATTGATTTAATTCTTTCATAATTCTTGGACTGACTGATTCTTGTAGGAGTGCTCCTAATTTATAAATTAGGTTAAATCCAGTATGCTAGCCCCAACAAAGCCTAGCAGTATGAATCCGTTTCTGAATATTTTTCTGTATTTTTGCAGATATATTGCGCCAATATGGGCGTTGAGCATTGCTTATCCTCCTATATTACAGGCGCATCATTATCAAATGATTAGAGCATGAAGAAGATATTATTCCTACATGGATTCTTCGCTACGGGCAGTTGTCCGATGGCGAGAGCCTTGAAAGAGGCATTTGAGGGGACGGCGGTGGTGCTGACTCCCGACCTCCCATTACACCCAAAGGAGGCACTGAAGGAAATTCGCTCCATCATCGACCGGGAACAGCCCGACTTGCTTCTGGGCAACAGCTGCGGCTCTTTCCTCGCCCAGATGCTGGCTCCGGTGGTGGGCATTCCTGCCCTGCTCGGCAATCCGTATTTCATGATGACGGAGTTTCTGAAGGAGCGAATCGGCGAGCATGAATACAAGGCTCCGAGAAGAGACGGAAATCAGCAACTTGTGATTGACGAGGCGCTGATAGAGGAGTTTGCGGAGCTGGAAGCCGTGCAGTTCGACCATTGCAACCCCTATTATAAGGATCGTGTGTGGGGACTTTTTGGTGAGCAGGACACCCTGGCTCACTTCTCACCTCTCTTCCTGCAGCATTACAATCAAGCCTTCCATTTCCCTGGCGGTCATACGCCTACTGAGCAGGAGGTGAAGACCTGGTACGCTCCCCTCGCCCAGAAAATGTTGATGGAGTTTTCAGCAAACTTTTAATCGTTTTACGGAAATAGACAAATAATTATGGAGACATTCAACAATGTAATAAACAGTGGCCAGCTTGTTCTGGTCGATTTCTTTGCTACTTGGTGCCAACCTTGCAAGGCGATGCACCCCATTCTGGAGCAGGTGAAGAGTGTGTTGGGCGACCGCATCCGAATCATCAAGGTGGATGTGGATAAGTACGGCGTAACTGCAAGCCAATACCGCATCCAATCCGTGCCTACGCTGATGCTTTTCCGAAACGGAGAAGTATTGTGGCGCACAAGCGGTGTGGTAGATAAAGCCGAACTGTTGGCTACGCTTGATCCATTCTTGATATAACAGATGAAAAGAATAAAGGAGTAACAATAAGAAAATGAGCATGAAACAGATAGAAACACTCGTCTTTGATTATGGAGGTGTCATCGTGAACATTGATGATGCCTCTGTTGTAAAATCCATGGAGAGCCTGGGCGTTACGGCGTTCAAGCGACTAATCCATGTCCGCAAGATCAAGAGACTGATGCACCAATATATTAATGGTCTGGTGGCGGAAGCAGAAACTTTGCAAGAGATGCTGAGCCTTTGCCGCAAAGGAACCGCAACCGAGGATATTGAGAAAGTCCTTGAAGAGTTGTGTGGCAATCTGCCCGTTGAAAGACTGGAGGCATTGGTCAAGCTTCGGAAGCGGTACAAGGTCTATCTGCTCAGCAACATCAACGATACGCTTTGGCAGAAATCTGTTAGTCAGATGAATCAACTGGGATATTCCACAGACGAGCTGTTTGATGAAGTCTTCCTCTCATACGCCATGCGGAAAGAGAAGCCATCCGTCGAAATCTACGAAGAGATGACGCAGCAGACAGGATTGAATCCTGCCACCACCCTCTATTTCGATGACCGTGCCGAGAATGCCGAAGCAGGCAAACGTTTTGGTTTTCAGAGCGTACTGGTAAAGACTAATCATCTGGAAGAGCATCAGGAATGGCAAGAAATTAACAAAAATATAAAAGAATAATCTTATGCGCATAATAGGAAACTTACTTTGGTGGCTCTTCGGAGGTCTCGAAGCTGCTATCGGTTATTTCACAGGCAGCCTGGCTCTTGCATGTACTATCATCGGCATTCCTT
>ERZ780080.208-NODE-208-length-17830-cov-10.7586_pt1 | contig 17830 bp, 10 predicted proteins | sample MGYA00511175_ERZ780080 | MGnify/ENA primary metagenome ERZ780080 (study PRJEB29588, sample SAMEA2148733) | human gut metagenome | biome: human gut; feature: human-associated habitat; material: faeces | place: Denmark | collected 2008/2010 ...
CTAATTGATTATAAATAAATTAAATAGATGTCGTCTCGTTTAAACGGGACACTAGCGAAAGTAATAAACAATGAGTAAATAAGAAAACGAAGTAATTATGACAGATAATAGACAAAGAAATAATGGAAAAAGGGAAGAATAAAAATGATTTTTTCGCTCATTTTTAATACATATCAGATTTTTTTAGTAATTTAGCGCAGTAATTGAAAACGAAGTAAAATTATTATATAAAATGGATAATTATAAATATATCAAAGCAAAAGTCTTGCGCTCTGATGAAGAGGAGCACAAGTTTATCATCGAATGGGAAGGTAAAATTTATAAGATAGCCCAACTTGCATTTCAAAGGAGGCTACCCCTACCCGATTTTCTTGACTGCAAGCTGCTAACAACGTCAAATGGAAAAATCTTTATCTCACAAAATATCGACCTCCTCATGAGAAGCTATTACCATGAAAATGAGGAAGTGGATTTTAAAATCAAACTGACTCTTACCGACAAATACCAGTTGGAAGATCAATATGGTTTAACGGCAATGATGGACCGTGAAACTAATATCAATGCCGCTCTTACACCAAGAGTAAGATGCAGGATCGTGAAGTTCAGACAAAACTATATGGAGGTAAAACTCGTTGAAGTGCTGGGAGCTGAGAAATCAGAATTCTCGCTCTCAGAAAAGGAACTGCAGGAAATATTTGAAGTCATCCACCAGAAAATTCTGCAAGAAGATACGCAGAAAAAGGAACAAACTGATGAATCAGACACAAATTCGGAAAACGATAAAAAACAAGAAGGAACAGATATTGCCAGCTGGAATACAGAGAATTTCAGAAAACTGATGTTAGGTGATACTCCATCTGATATGTTCGATGTGGAATGTCATCGCTGGATTTCAAATATCTCCCAAAATATTTCCCAGAACCAACTTCAAGCTTTACTCCAAAACATACGCTATCATTGTCTCTGTACCCTGCAGAGTAACTTACTACTGCCCCGGTGCAAAGAAGCAGAACGCATATTATTAGAGCAAAGATTTACAGATGTTATCGAGCTGCTGTCTTATTATATCCAGGCCATCCAAATTCTTAAGGAAGGAAAAGCAGAAGATACCATCGAGCATATCCTCTCTACACTCGCTGACTGTGCCTACATCTACCAACCAAGAAAGCAATTCTGCATCATGCAGTGTATTTTCATGCTTGATGTCTCTATCATGGAAAAACAGATAGGCAAAATTCTTTCCACACTCCGTAAGCAGGAAGTATATCTCTGGACACGTACACCATTCCAGATGCAATGGCTCAAACTGCTACAAAGTTACGTGGATTTTACTTATGCGCAGACCGACAAACTTACCAGCGATTCTGCCACAAAGGAGACTATGATTCAGGTATTGGTGACAGAACTGATGCTCAGTAACCATTCTACTCATAAGATATATGATTCTCAACTCATCCAGGCACTACTCTACCGATCTCTCTTTTCCAATAAGCGAAAATCCGGCAGTGATAAGAGAAGAAAACTCGATATAGACGACGAAACAAGCATCATTATAACTAAGCAATTAGCCGGACAGCTCATGTTCGAATGCCAAGTTATTGAGGAGGGATATGAATGCACAGGCACCCTGAATGTACTGGAAGATGTGGTACCATACTATCCCGGCGAAGTAAGCATTAAATCCTTCCAATATCTCGACAAGCCACTCGTGCTCAGAGCCTATTTAAAAGACATGAATCCAGATGGAACATACGTGTTAGCCTTGAGCGAAATGATTGAAGATTATGAAGAAGAGGTGCGCGTGAATGATATTTTCTATAACTCCAGACTCACTTGCCTGCTCAATAATCGTGGAGCCGATATCGGGCGAGTACCAGCCATCAGCAGTGAAGGTCTGTCCGTTTCTGTCGCTCCTGCGCAGGACATGACTGTAGAGGAATTGAGAAAGGGAATGATTGTAGAAGTGGAAAATATCTCGAAAGGTACAAATGGCTATTTGAACGCCACCTATGTGCGTGAGGCTCCTGAAAGCCGATTTAATACAGCAGAAGCCTTTCACCAGCTGATGCTGGGGTATAGCAAGAAAGAAGTATACAACCCGCTGGCTGAAAAAGATGAATGGGCAGCATCCCACCCGCTTGAGCCTGTCTATGTGTGTGAATTAATGTGCATCATTGAAGCCAAAGCTACCCTGGAAGAAGACAATCTCAAGGCATACAATTATCTGAATTTCTGCCGGCTGTTGGCCATTATCCTGGAAAACAAAGAGCGAATCAGCTACTATGACAGCCGATTGGCCCTCTTGGAGATTCTCAACGATTTTTCCGTATTAGACAAAGTGGATACAAGCAAAATACAGCATATCGCTGATACAGACCCAGAACTCTTCGATAGAAATGCCATCCTGCGACACGATTTCATGCAACTGCGCATCATCGGCTGTCTCGACTGTGAAGACCATTATGAAGAACTTTACCGGTGGAGCTGTTGCAATGAAGATCCGCAACTGCAGCAACTCGCCTCGCTCGTTCTCTCTCATAATTTCGTCAAAAAATCGGGACTTTTGTCACAAGCTGTTGATATCTTGGATAAGATTAGAGCACTTCTCAAACTCCAGAAATCGTCCTCCAATAAGAAAAACTATGGAAAGGAAGATTTCCATACCGAGTTTAAAACCTCTATCATCTATCCGGAGAATTCCATGCGGGTAGATGTTCAGGCTCAGACTAAAAAGATCATGCAGGAATTGTGTGCTTTCCTCAATGCCGATGGTGGACACCTGTATTTGGGAGTATCAGACATTGGGTATGAGATGGGATTGGAGGAGGATCTGAAGAATCAACTCTTTAAAGGATCTCGCGATAAGTATGAGGTATATGTAAATAATCAGATTGTCTATTATCTGGGGCAAACGGGTGCCCACTACATCCATACTCATTTCGATGAAGACGTGAAGAATGCAGTGCTCATCATCGATGTCGCCCCATGCCCTACCCCAATAGCAGTAGGCAACGAGTTTTTTGAGCGCATGGGAACATCGGCTCGAAAGGTAAACGACAACTATCGTGACAAGTTCCTTGCTATCCGCCAGCAAAGAGCCCAAGAGCTTGCGCCTCATATAGAGGATACGAAAACCGATTCCGTCATGCCAGAAACTGTATCGGAAAAAGAAATCGTAAAACCTGTGGAATCTGCACCTGTAACTGATTTCATCCAGACTTCACGCATACGCAACAATGCCCTCCACGAATACGAGGAAGGTTGGAGACCATCAACGGCCGTAATCTGCCTAATGGGAACCGACGAATACAAGGTACTCGATGAAGATGACTGGCAAGATTACCGCCTGAAATTAGCTGTACATGAAGATGAAGAAGAAGGATGGCTGATTCTTGTTTACGAAAGCGGAAAGGTGTGCAAGGTATCGGTAGAAGAACTCTTGCAGCGAGAAAGAGGCAGAGTGTTTAAGCGCAATGCCGACGAAAAACTGATATTCGCATCCATCGCCTCAAATGCCGACTCTGTCTGTGTAGGTTTCATAGATGGCAAGAACAATCGTTATGTACGTTTCGATGACGTAGAAAGATTCGGTCAATCCGGAATGCAGGGCGATGGCACCTTGCCAATGGACGTACCTAATTCGGGAGTACACTATGTGGAAGTGATAGCAATCAATAAAGTTCCTATCTTACGCAACATAGGAAGAAAAACAATAGGATGCATCCTCAAAACAGTAGAAGGAAAACGCTGCTTAGCAGTTTTACCGGACTGCAAAACGAAATAGTATACCGTCATCCTGCTACTCAGGTCATTTTTTAAAAGAATAATCAAAAACTGAGCCCACTTAAAAAAGTCATTTTTGATATTTTCTTCAAATACCAGGTGCTATTTATCCTTTCTTTTTATACACAAAAGTGTAATTCTTGAGCCGCACTCTTGTGAAATACACTTTTGTGTCAAAGGCTTTTTCCTATAAAGCTATACTTTTGCAGCAGAAAAATAAATGAATCAAGCAAAACTGTAGCAATATGAAGGAAAAAGTAATTTTTACCACAGCGTTGTGCCTCTCGGCTATGACGCAGATGATGGCGCAGAATATCACCGGCAAGGTGATGAATACCAAGGGCGAGCCTTTGGCGTTTGCCAATGTAGTATTATTGAATAGAACAGACTCGGCTTTCGTCAAGGGCGCAGTGAGTGGAGAGGATGGCAGCTTTGCCATCGACTCTTCCTGCAACGGCGGAATCATCAAGGTGACATCTGTAGGCTATAAGACAATCTGCAAGGATTGCGAGGGCGAGAATGTAGGCATTATCAAGATGGAAGAAGACAGCAAGATGCTCGGCGAAGTAGTCGTGAAGTCATCCCTGCCTAAGACTATCCTGAAGAATGGCGGAATGACGACAACCGTCGTCGGATCCGTACTTGAGAAGGCAGGAACAATGGAGCACCTGCTTGACCGCATCCCTAACGTTTCTGCCCAAAATGGCAGCATCAAGGTCTTCGGACGTGGTGAGCCTGTTATCTATATCAATGGACGACAGATGAGAGACAAGAGCGAGCTGGACCGTTTGCATTCCGATAACATCAAGTCGGTGGAAGTCATCACTAACCCTGGTGCCCGTTACGCTGCCAGCACCAAGGCGGTCATCCGTATCACTACGAAGAAGATACAGGGCGAGGGCTTCGGATTTGATGCGAAGACTACTGGTGAATATGATGAAAAGAAAAACTTCGGCGGGTTTAGCCAATTGAATATGAGCTATCGCAAGAATGGCTTAGAGCTGGGCGCATACGCCTTTGGAGCAAGACAATACCAACCAGACAATAAAGACTTACAGCAGAAGACTTATCTTGACAAGACTTGGAACCAAAAAAGTGAGATAAGACAAGTAGGTATTATCGAAGCCATGAACTTTCGCCTGGATGCCAGCTACCAGTTGGATGCCAACAACTCTATAGGTGCCAACTTTGGTTTTCTTAGAAATCCTAAGCAAACATGGAACGGCGATATGAGTTCTTCTATATTGCAAGACGAAGAATTGTCTGAAAATTCTGATAGTCATGCTGATTTCTTTTGGCAGAAGAATAATCTTTCAAGCAATATTTACTATGTAGGAAAGATTGGTAAGCTTAGCATCGATTTCAATACAGATTGGCTATGGTCGAAGGAATACCAGAACGATGTTACCAAAGAGCAATACCAGGAAGTGGGGATGAATGCACAAAGCCAAACGGCTCATAGCTTGACTAACAAGGACTATCACCTGCTCGCTTCCAAACTGGTGCTTTCTTACCCATTATTAGGAGGTAATTTGTCTTTGGGTGGTGAATATTCCAATACCCATCGTACCTCAAAGTATCAAGTGGTGCCAACTAACTTGGTAGCGGATGACGACAGCCGTATTACAGAAAGTATGACATCTTCATTCTTGACCTATTCAAGAGATTTCGGTAATCTGAGTTTGGAGGCAGGTATGAGATACGAGTACATCGACTTCAATTACTATGAATATGGCAAGTATGTGCCTGGGCAAAGCAAGTCGTACGGCAATTGGTTCCCATCGCTTAGCTTATCGATGCCTGTAGGCAAGGTACAGATACAGTTGAGCTATGCAGCCGACATTAATCGTCCTTCCTATCATAATTTGCGCAGTGGCATTCAGTATGACAACCGCTACACGTATGAAACCGGAAATCCATTCTTAGTGTCTGAGATAAGCAAAAATCTCAACTACGAGTTAGCTTACAAATGGTTGACTTTCAACATGACCTACAGCCATACTTCCAATCCGATTATATCCACAGTGGAGACTTATAAGGATAATCCTGCAATAGGCTTGATGAAGCCAGTAAATGGGAATTCGTATAATGACGTAGCTGCATCCATCAACTTGCGCCCTTCGTTTGGCATCTGGTATCCTTCGTTTACCGCATCCGTTGACAAGCAATGGTTTGATATGGAGACGCACGATGGGAAATCGCTCAATAAGCCAATGGCTTCATTCCGTTTTGACAATACCCTCAACACCAAGCTGGGAATGTTTACGTGGATGATGTCGTATATTACAAAAGGCCATGAGGAGAACCAGTATCTATACAAGCCTATGTTTTGTACGAATGTTTCCGTATATAAGGCTTTCTTGAAAGACCATTTGTCGTTTCAGCTCTTCATCTATGATTTGTTCGGGACAAACGATAGCCACATGATTGCTCATTTTGGCAAAATAAAGGAAATGGTGTATGATGGACTGTCAACAAGCAAAGTTTCGCTTACTGTACGATATAAGTTCAACACTGCAAGAAGTAAATATAAGGGTACAGGTGCAGGAGAAAGCCAGAAGAACAGAATGTAATCTGTCTATCTGCCGAATCCAGCAATGGTGTAATGACAATAAATCTCTCTATAAATGAACAACCCAATAAAATTGTTGATTAGTGGCGCAGACATGGGAGGCTTGATAGCCTCCTGTGCTTTGCACCATGACTTCCATGAAAGCTCTTGGCATACAGATGGATTTCAAATCTATCGCATAGAAAAGGATACGCTGACGATGGAAGATGTGGATGCATGCGACTTGTCGGGCATCCGGTATGCGGTGAATGCAACCTTACATGACAACGAAGCCTCTTTCACTTTCGATGAGAAATGTAAGGAGCAGGGTATCACCGTTATCCATGCCGTCAATCTTGGCAAGGCTGCCTTTCTCGCTGTAGAGAAAGCGAAAGGCTATCCATTCAGCGAAGTAGTGAAAAAAGGTTCGGATGATTTCCGTTGCTCATTAGGCAAGTATATCTCGCAGTACGGTATGTTCTGGCAGATGCCCGTGCCTTGGATAGATGAAGCCATCAGGCATTATTCTGAGGAGTCTTTCCCGCAACTGGGCATCGGGGCATATATTGCCGCCGGCTATTGTGCCAACATCCTCGCAAACCTTGCGGAAGGCAAGGAGGTGAAATACTTCCCCAAGTTCTATCTCTCGCCATTGTTGGAAGAGATATGATTGCGATTATATCATCTGATAGTTAGTGACATGAAACAGCGCTTCGGCAATGTTCTTCACGCCCATCTTTGCGAAAAGGTTGCGCTTGCAAGCCTTTATCGTATCCACCGACTTGCACAGTCGGTCGGCAATATCATTCATCGTATAACCTTGAGCAGACAATCTCAAAACATCTCTCTCTGTCTCGCTCAAGGTTATGCCTTCTTTCTTTTCCCACTTGTGGCGCAATGTGGAATATTCATAATAGCCGCGCTCACCATTCTTCTGCATGATGATATGTCCCGGTTCATCGGTTGCCGCCAACGATACGGTGCAGAGGGCAAGCCATATTCTTCCGTCATCAGAAAGAAGTATCGGAGTGAGGTGATGATGAATCAATCGGCTATGTCTGCCATTGGTAAGATGAAAGTCGTACGAGATGGTATAGTCCAGGCGGTCGCCCACAGGCAATTCGTTGAAAAGATCAAAACCTTTCTTGTTCACTTCGAGCAGCATCTGCAGGTCGGCATCCGGAACATGGTCTATATACATCTGATAGCCAGCCTCCATCAATTGCTCCGGTTCCAATCCGCAGAGATAAGCGAGGTTATCTGATGCATAGATGAAGTCCTGATGAAAATAGTCGATGATATAGACGCACTGGTAGGTGCTGCGGGAAAAGGCTTTTGCCGCATTCACCAATAATTCAATCTTATCGTAATCTTCTCTGTTGATATGATTCACCTCATTGGAATGGAGGAAGAAATCGTCTTTTTCTTTATTCATAAGCTATTCTGAATATTCGTACGCAAAAGTACAAGATTTTATTTGATTACAACTCTATGGTATTGTTTTATTACAGATAATTAACTCAACTTTCGTACACGCGAAAGTTGAGTGACCATACTTTCTGAAATTGAATCTTCCAGGAATAAAATTTTCCTAATACTTTTTGTCATTTCAAATAAAAGCCGTAACTTTGCGATGTGCTTGTAAGAAAAGGCAAAGAATTGCCATTCTTCATATATGGTACAAACAAAAAGTCTAACCCTTTAAATTTAGAAAACCATGCTAAATAAGAAAGTAGAAGAGGCGCTCAACGCCCAGATTAATGCAGAGATGTGGTCAGCTTACCTATATTTGTCTATGGCGGCATATTGCCATGCCAACGGCAACTCTGGTATGGGTAACTGGTTCCAGGTTCAGTTTCAGGAGGAGCAAGACCATGCCAAGATTATGTTCAATTACATCATCCAGCGTGGCGGTCACGTGGAATTGAAGGCTATTGATGCCGTTCCTACCACATGGGAGAATCCATTGGATGTCTTCGAGTCAACCTTGGCACACGAGCAGAAGGTTACCTCCCTCATCAACAACCTCTTCGCTCTCACTACCCAGGAGAATGACTATGCCACACAGAGCATGCTCAAGTGGTTTGTAGATGAGCAGGTGGAGGAAGAAGAGAACGCCCAGAACATCATCGACAACCTTCGCATGATCAAGGACAACGGCTATGGTCTATACATGCTCGACAAGGAGCTTGGCGCAAGAGTCTATACCCAGGCAGCTCCATTGACCAACAAGGCGTAAAATGAGAATATAATCAAGATCCTTATAGAACTGATAGTTAATGACAGATAACTAGCTCTAAATTGGACTTTGATTGAATATCAAGAACTTGGGCGTTTGCCTATATTATATAGGTAACAATATGGAAACGAGCGGACTACTGCTCGTTTCTGTATTTTTCAATATGCAAAGAACGCCTTAATTCGGGGGATAAAGATACGATATTTTTCTAAATATCCCATAACTCGCTAGGAGAAATTCAAGGAATTTAGAACTTTTGCATAAAATCTGATGCTTACCAACACAATATGCATCCAAAAACAAACAGCAGGTATTCGGATATAGTTTATCCGAATACCTGTTGCCATAACGTTTTATTATTGACGATGATTCTGACATCGGCTTTCATGTACTGTTGCAACATTGGGGTATTTTGTCCCTGTGTGCTCACTGTGGCTGAACCATAAAATTCATGTTGACGTATCATAGGAAAAATCATATCATTTATATTAAAAATTAACTTTCTATGTTTTCATTTTAAGAAACTTTCTGTTTGCAACAAGTTGATTTTTATTCTTTTCCGAAGCTTTAGTTTTATGACTTTACATTCTGTTCTTTTGAGATTGACCTGCACCAGTTCCTTTGTACTTGCTGTTCGTTGCGTTAAAGCGATAGCGGATGCTAAAGGTAATGGTACTTGTGGAATTTAGGTCATATAACATTGTTCTTTGCGCACCTGAATAGAATGTGCGATGTTGGTTCCCCGTTCCAAATACATCTGAAACGTCAAGTGTCAACGTAAGGCGATTCTTGAGCAACGACTTGTAGAGTGACAGGTCTGTATTGAAATAGCCTTGGCGAATATATTTGTTACCCATATTACCTTCGGTCTGTGCGGTCATTACAAATGAAGCCGTCAGCAACTTGAAGTCAAACGCATTGGTAAGTTGGAAAACTGCCACAGGATTGTCAAGCTTATTGCCCACATGCGTATTCATCTTGAGCCATTGCTTATAGAGCATTGTTTCCAATGTTGGATGCCAAATGCCAAATGTAGGGTTCAGCGTCAGGCCTGCTTGGAAAGAGTTGTAGCTATTAATGTTCTCTGGGCGAGTGAGTGACAGCATCGGATCTCCACGATAAGTCTGCGTCATCGTACAAACCTCATCTGAGATATGCGAATAAACCAATTGCAGATTGAGCCATTCCCAAGAGAGTCCGTAGGTAAGATTGGGTGTAATTGAAGGAACGAGGAATGGATTGCCCGACTCGTATGTGTATTGGTTGTCATACTGCACACCGCTTCTAAGCTCGTTGTAGCTTGGGCGATAGATGTCAGTGGCATACGTCAGTTGCATCTGTGTCTTGCCAACAGGAAGCGAGAGAGCCAAAGACGGAAACCAATTGCCGTAAGTCTTGCTCTGTTCTGCTATATACAAATCATTGTCATAATAGTCAAAGTTGATGTATTCATAGCGAAGCCCTGCTTGCATCGTCAGTTGCCCGAAACTACGGCTATAGTCAGCAAACGCAGAAGTCATTGACTCCTTGACTTTTTCTTTCTCGTTATCAACCACTTCAGGCTCCACTTGGTAGTGACTTCTTCGATTCACATGACTGTATTCACCGCCCAACGAAAAAGTGCCATTCAACAAAGGAATACTAAGGACAAGTTTGGATGCCAACAAAGAGTTGCGATTGTTGCGATAAGAGCAGACATCTGACTTTTCCGTCTCTGTCTGGCGATATTCGTCAAGCACTGTTTCGTGTAAGTCCATCCACTGCTTCTTGCCATACCAATAATAGTCTGTATTGAAATCCACATTCAGTCCTCCTATCTTGCCAACATAATAAGCATTGGCGGAATAAGTCGTTGACTGACCTGGACTAAGATAATCAACGATTGACGATTTCTTCTGTACATTGTTCTGCATTATATTGAACGTCTGAGTTCCTTCGCCAATATTCTTTGCGAAACGATTGTAGCTGAAGCTGGCACCCAAATTGCTTTCTTCACCAAGCATATAGCTTACCCCCAAGCGTGCGTATGGGTTGATGTTAGTGAATTCCTGATTGACGTTAATATTCTGCTGCCAAGTATCTGTGATGTATGAATATTGCGTCACCTGTTTGTTTTCTGGAGTGTGAGCATATGCACCATACAAGAACCCATTGACATCCAATCCTCCTCTTCGATAATTTCCTTGGAACGATTCGTATGAGCTCAAGCGTTTTTCCTCATTGACCGAAAACGTAGTTTTGTTGTCAAAGCTGAAGCCTTCGCCCTGCGTCTTCTTTGTGGTAATGCGTATGACACTCTTCACACTGGCATCATATCGTGCACCAGGGTTGTTGATTACTTCAATTTTCTTTATGTCGCTTGGTTGCAAACGTTGCAAATCCATTTGGTCTTGCATCTTCCTACCATTGATAAATATAACAGGTGTGCCACGACCAAATACTTCTATCTGCCCATCTTTGGCAGACACATTAGGAATGCGTGAAAGCAACTGTTCCATATTGGAAGTTTTCTCCAACACACTGCCTTCTATATTTGTTATCATTCCCTCTCCTCGCAGCACGGTCTTTGGCAACGAACTTTTGACAACAACCTCGCCAAGCATGTTGGTGCTTTCCTGAAGTTTTAAGGTGACGGTAGTTTGCCCCGTATAATTTATATATTGTGTTTCATAACCGATGAGAGAAACTCGAATGATATTGCCAGTTTTTATATCTTCAAGCATGAAAGAACCATCTGCCTTGCTAACCGTTCCTTTAACGAAAGAAGAGTCTGCTTGTAACAGTTCCACAACATTGGCAAATGAAATTGGCATACCTTTTGTGTCTGTCACAACCCCTTGAATATTCTGTGCCATCAGCATTGGGCATAACCCTAAGAACATTATTAGTAATTCAAAATACTTTCTCATATTATTCTACTTTATCTATAAGACAATTATCAGGCTTGGCAAAAAGTCCTAATTTCTGAGAATAATCCTTTATCCTACAGTTTCTCATGCTACAAAAGCTATGTAACTTGCATGAATTACAAGTGTCTATTTGCGAAATAGTTATACCACCTCGCATCAAAGCGAGCTCTTCTTTAGAAAGAAGTTCTTTTTTTCTTTGTCCATAATTTTCTGTTTTAAAATTAAACAAACTGTTAACTGCCTAGGAATCTACGTGTCTTAGAAGTTACACCTTTTTACCCAAACGGGGCTGTATCAACCTTGCGCAAAGGTTATTGGAACAATTGTACCAAAAGGAAAGCAAACTGCAATTATTTGCCTCTTTTTGTATTCCGAGTGCAAAGGTATGAATACTTTTTGAAACAACATAATTTTAGGAGGGTATTTGAATTAAATTAAACAATGTTAGATAGTGTTACTCGCTCTAAATTGGACTTTGATTGAAAATCAAGAAGTTTGGCGTTTGCCTATATTATATAGGTAACAATATGGCAACGAGCGGACTACTGTTCGTTTCTGTATTTTGCAATATGCAAAGAACGCCTTAATTCGGGGGATAAAGATATGATAATTTTCTAAATATCCAATGAATTACGATGAGAATTTTATGGCAATTAGAACTTTTTTGTGTTAAATCCCATGCATGAAATGCAGTTTTCTAAGAAAATATTTGGAGATTCCGACAAAAAAGCCTATTTTTGCAGCAACAAATCCCACCACGCCTCTCAACGATGCGTACCACGGTGGGACTTCGCTTTTTATATGGGTATATGAACTACGACAAACAACCGATAAATATAGATGAACAATTAGCCTTGCTCCAAAACAGAGGATTAATGATAGAGGATGTTGCTACAGCCAAATTACAGCTTCGCAATATCAGCTATTTCCGTATCGCTAGTTATCTTCGATACATGGAGCAAGACCGACAACATCATCTTTACAAATCCGGCAGTACATTCGAGCAAGCCATCAACCTTTATCTCTTTGATAAAGAACTACGCCAACTTATATTCAAGGCTATCCAAGATATTGAGATTTCTCTCCGAACCAAGATGATTCAAGTGTTCTCAATGGTACATGGGGCATTTTGGTTTATGGATTCGTCATTGTTCAAGAATGCAGAGTTTTATGAAGGTTGTCTTGACAATATCAAGAAAGAGGTGTCTCGCTCAAATGAAGATTTCATCAAGGAACATTCCGTGAAATATAATTATCCAGCACTTCCACCCGTGTGGAAGACCTTGGAGGTTGTTTCATTTGGTACTCTTTCCAAGTTGTTTTGCCTGTTTAAGGACAATCGATTAAAGAAGCAAGTGGCAAGAGAGTTTGGACTTCCTCAATACACTTATTTGGAAAGTTGGATAAGGTGCATTACCGTACTTCGTAATTGCTGTGCTCATCATGCACGTATATGGAATAGGCGTTTTGCCTTGAAACCTCAATTACCGAACCGACTTCCTCTCAATTGGATTACTCCAAGTCAGAAGCCTATCAAGTTGTACCATCAGCTATGCACCTTATTATATTTGGAACAAACTATTAAACCTTGCATGGACTTGAAAAGTTCTCTACTCAAACTCTTTGCAAAATACTCTAATGTAGATTTGCATGCCATGGGATTTCCGCAAGGATGGGAAAATGAACCTTTATGGAGATAGTAGGCGGTGTTCGGATATAGCTTATCCGAACACCTGCTGCCATAACGTTTTGTTGCTGCCGATAATTCTGACATCGACTTTCATGTACTTTTGAAACACAGAGGTATTTTGCCCCTGTGTACTCATTGTGGCTATTGCCATAAATGAGCCGTCCTTGGCTCATCGAAAAGATATAAATACTTGTATGGCACAAACACCTGTATTGCATGGAGTCATGTTGATGTATAATTGTTATTTTTCTCATTTTAAAGAACATCGTAGAATTACATTCTATCCTTCTGGCTTTGACCTGCTCCTGTACCCTTATACTTGCTTCGAGTAACATTGAACTTATAGCGGACTGTCAATGAGATTTTACTTGTTGAGAACTCATCGAAGATGGTTTCCTTCAGTTTGCCGTATTTACCTATGATGTGACTGTCGTTCGTACCGAACACGTCGCTGACATAAAGTTGCAGCGTCAGGCAGTCTTTCAGAAAACCTTTGTATATAGACAGGTCGGTGTTGAACATCGGCTTGTAGATGTAATGGTTTTCCTCGTATCCCTTTGTGATGTAAGTCATCATAACGGAGAACATCGCCCATTTCGTATCGAAAGTGTTGTTGAATTTGAGCTCCGCAACAGGCTTGTTAAGATAATGTCCGTCCTTTGTCTCCAACTTGAACCATTGCTTCTCAACCATAGCTGACAGCATAGGATGCCAGATGCCAAAGGCAGGCTGCAAGGTGAGCATAGAAGACACATTGTTGTAAGATTTGCCATTTATCATCCTCATCAATCCTATGGTGGCATTGTCCTTATACATCTCTACAGTCTGATAAATCGGATCGGATACATGTTCATAAGTCAGGTTGAAAGTCAACCATTTGTAGGCGAGGTCGTAACTGATATCTCTTGAAATCTCTGAGACAAGAAACGGATTACCGGTTTCGTATGTATAATGATTGCTATATTGCACACCGCTTCTTAATACCCAGTAGTTAGGACGATCGATGTCGGCTGCATAGCTCAGCTGCATCTGTACATTGCCGATTGGCATAGAAAGGCTGAGAGACGGAAACCAATTGCCGTAATTCTTGCTTTGCTCCGCCATATACTTACCATCGTCATAATATTTGAAATCAACATTCTCGTATCGCAATCCAGCTTCCATGTTCAGCTTGCCAAAGTCACGACTATAGATAACGAACGCAGAAGACATGCCCTCTTTAATGCGGTCTCTTACATTGTCGGAAAGAGTGTTTGGTATGATGGCGTAGTTAGTGTTACGATTGGTGAACGAATACTCGCCACCTACAGACAAGTCACCACCCAAAAGTGGATAAGAGAGCACCATTTTGGAAGCTATCAGGCGGTTGTACTTTGAAGTGGTACTGTTTACAAGTTGGTTTTGTATTTCAGAGTTTACCTCCTGATAATGCTCATCTATATTGTTTTTATTGTTTCCTTTAGACCAAAACCAGTCGGTATTGAAGTCAATACCCAATTTCCCTACCTTGCCTACATAATATATATTGCTTGACAAGTTGCTATTCTGTCCAAACTCCGATCTAATAGAAGTGTTGGTCTCCGTCAATACTTCATCTCTCAGTACAGAGCCTTCCGTCTTTCCGTCTGTTATCAGCTTTGGATTGCGTAAGAAACTAAAGTTTGCTCCCAACGAATTGTTGTCGTCAAACTGATAACTGACATTCAAGCGAGAACTAAAAGTCTCGGTTTTGTTCTTCCAACGTGTTTTATCCTGCTGATTCCATATCTTGTCGAGATATGTCATTTGCTGCAAGTCTTTCTCGTCTGGCGATGATTGTTTTGCGCCATAGACGTAAGCGTCAAGCTCCAATCCGTTCTTACGATAATACATATTCAGCCTGCCATAACCTCCAATGTTCTTTTTCTCGTCGTACGATCCTTCTGTTGTAGCGTCAAATCCGAATCCATCGCCTTGTATCTTCTTTGTAGTGATACGTATAACAGCCTTAGTGCTTGCAGCATAACGAGCACCTGGGTTGGATATTACTTCAACCGACTTGATGTTGTCCGAACTCAAACGGTCGAGTTCGCTTCTGTCCCTCATCTGTCGTCCATTGATATATATTATAGGCTCGCCACGTCCAAACACCTTGATATTGCCATTTTGTGCAGATACGTTAGGTATGCGGTCGAGCAGATGCTCCATTGTTCCAGCCTTTTCAAGGACAGAACCAACAATAGTAGTCATCATTCCCCCATTTTTCAAAACGGTCTTCGGCAAAGATGATTTTATCACGACTTCATCGAGCATCTTGCTGTCTTCTTCCATCTTGATAACTCCCACATTCTCACCTTTGCAGTCCTTGAATATTGTCTTATATCCTACGGAAGTTACCTTGAGGATTTCACCGCTGCAAGAGGAGTCGATAGAAAAACACCCATTCTCTCCACTCACAGCCCCATTGACGAATGTTGAATCTTGACGGTTTAGTAGCACTACATTTGCAAAGGCCAAAGGCTCTCCCTTGGCATCTACAATCTTTCCTGAAATGTTTTGCGCCATCATCTGGGACATTGTTGAGAGACACACAACTATTGTAAAGAAAAACTTTCTCATAATACTACTTTTTAATCAAAGATACTTTTTCGTAAATGTGGTCAAACATTTATACTAACGAAAGTAAACTGCAATTATTTGCCTCATTTTGTATTCCAGGTGCAAAGATATAAAGACTTTTTTTAACCGAGTATTTTTTCGGAAATAATTAAGTTGCATTAAACTACGTTGTACGTGATTATACTTTACATAATAACGCTAAAACGACATTTTCACTTACTATTTTTTACGGTTTACCTGCATCTTTATTCTATTTGATTCTTTAATAAGTTGATTCCCAACTGTTTACGTTCCAACCTCTCTTATTCTCCTCTGGCTGCTTTAGAGCTTTATGTTGATAATGTTATATTTGTGTTTTCTGCCTTATAACCCAAAGAAAAAGGTCGCTTAATACTGGTGAAATCTTTCTCTTTTACTATATAAAAGTTCTCTTTAGCCTATAAAAGTTCTATTCAAAGGCTTTGAATGTCCGTTCAGAGTCTTTGAATGTCCGTTCAGAGCCTTTGAATGTCCGTTCAGAGCCTTTGAACGGAGATTTCAATGTGATTTAATGATTTTTGTTGTGTGATTTAACGATTTTAGTTGACCACTCTAAATATTATTGGCAATACGAGTAGACTCAGTTATGCCTTATTTATAATTCACGTTGACTTACTTATTTTTTAGTCATCTTTACAGTTGACTACTTATGTCTATAGTCGCAAATAATACCTCAATGCTCCCAACGAACGGGTGGTCTCGGGATGCGAGAGGATGATAAACTCACGAAGCAGGCGCTCGGGATGAAAACTGGTCTGCTCGAAATAAGGCTGCGAACTGGTACTTGCCTGAAAGACTCGCCCCGTCTTCATCGCCTTCAGCTGGCTGTAGCCGGGATATTCCTGCAGCAACTCGGCACGCGAGAGAGGATGGTCGCCCCAATACTTTGTCGCCCAGACATCCACCTCGTCAGCCTTTGCCAAAATCTGCTCAGGACTCATGGGAAGACTGCCGCTATGGGTGTCGTCGGCAAAGAGATAACGGGCATGAGCATCCTGCAGCAAGGTGCCTATGGTGCTGCGTCCGCCAGAGACATACCACACACTTCCCGTCTTGCGCTCGGTAAGGATGGAATAGCCTAAGGGTAATTGGGCTGCAAAGGCTTTCAGTTGGAGATAAGATTTCTCTATGCCGCTAAAAAGACTGGTAGCCTTTTCGGAACCGTAGAGCAAGCCGTAAAACTTAATCCACTCAGAACGGCCCAAGGGCGAGGTCTCCATGTAGTCGGCAGCCTCGATGATAGGTATTTGCAAGGCCGAGAGTTTGCCGTAACCGCCGCTGTTCTCGAAGGGCGAGAGAAGCAGGGCATCGGGACGGAGCGACATGATGCGCTCGATATCTGGCTGCATGCTGGAACCGCAGTTGGATATGTAGGGACGAGACTTGTGTGAAGTACGCCTCTGAACATCGGGAATAAGGATGTACTCGAGGTCGCAGACACCCGCGATGGCTTGCTGACGGCCCAGCTCGTAGAGCAGCTGACAATGGGCTGAAGTGGTGATGATGCTCTTCGTCAGGGGTGTGCGCAGGATGTCGCAGGGTGTTGTTCCTGTAATTGCTGTCTTCTGGTCGGCCAGTTTCTTAGCCACCTCGTCGCCTTCTGCCCCCTTGGGTACGAGTAGATAGCGATGAAGCTCCCCACCCTGTTTCCAGGGATTGAGCACCACAGCCTCAGTATAACCCTTGTGGCGAATGAGTTGTAAGTGCTTGGCATAGTCGAGCTGGATGGTGTCACCCGAATCCTGAGCTGTAGCAGTTCGGTTTCCGCACGAGTTGAACAACAGCATAAAGCCAGAGAGCCATACCAGCACACAGAGCGCCAGTATATTATAATGTTGATAATACCTTTTTGTAATTGTCATGATTTTTTTTAATAATGGAAGTTCACAAAGTTAATCAAACTCAAGTTTCACATATGGTTCAAGTACGGACTGAAGGCCCAGAAGTTCCAGAAGCAGCACGCCCTGAAGGGGCAGAAGCTCTTAGCCCAGGGCATCGCCCTGGGTAATTACGGCAGCAAA
>ERZ780080.209-NODE-209-length-17782-cov-5.34693_pt1 | contig 17782 bp, 9 predicted proteins | sample MGYA00511175_ERZ780080 | MGnify/ENA primary metagenome ERZ780080 (study PRJEB29588, sample SAMEA2148733) | human gut metagenome | biome: human gut; feature: human-associated habitat; material: faeces | place: Denmark | collected 2008/2010 ...
ATGTTCCTGATGAAATCCCGGGTAGACTGGTTAGTCAGTTCTTTCAGTTTTCTGTATAAATGTACACGACTTATACCTACTTCTGCTGCAATCATTTCCGCATTCAAGTCAGGATTGTTCAGGTTCTTATTGATTGCCTTCAAAACCTTCTGCATCAGTTTTTCGTCTGCAGATTGAGGTTGTGCGACTTCAATATTGGCATCTTGTTCTTGTTTTCCACTAAAGTTGTTACGTAATATTTCTCTGTTTTTAATTAGATTTTCAATGGTGGTTATTAAAATATTCAGGTTGAAAGGCTTGGTAATATAGGCATCAGCCCCTAAAGAAAGTCCCTCTATGTAATCCTTCTCACTGTTTTTGGCGGTAAGAAGAATAATAGGAATATGATTGGTCTTGATGTTCTGTTTTAATTTCCGTAGTAATGTGATGCCGTTTATTTCGGGCATCATGATATCGCTGAGAACCAGATCGGGCATGTGCTGCCTGATGAACTCAAGTGCTTCCTTTCCGTTACTACAGCTGGATACACGGAAATGATTACCTAATTCAGTAATCAGATAATTTCGTATTTCATCTTCATCCTCCACAATCAGTATGGAATGCTTCTTTCTGGTGGCTTTTTTAGTTCCCTCTTCGCTATTTTCATCTCCTTCAATAGGAGCCGGAATATGTTGCAGCGGCTGATCCTCCATGGATGATTGTTCTGAAACGTGTTGATTCGTATTCTGACTTAATTCTTCTGTTGAGAGATGGCTGCATCCTAATGGCACATGGATGGTAAAACTGCATCCGGGCTTGTTTTCATTGTTTTTGACGGTGATAGTGCCATGATGCATTTTTACGAGCGACATAGATAGATGGAGTCCGATTCCGGTTCCTTTGCTTCGTGATCGGTCATCGCTTATCTGGTAGAATCTTTCAAAAATACGTTCCATCTCACTTTCCTTTATGCCGGTGCCATTGTCTTCGATAATGATTTCTGCATAGTTGTTCAATGGATAAACATTTGAAGAGTCATTGACGGAGTTTATATAGATGTTGATTTCTCCTTCATTCTGGATATGTTTGAAAGAGTTTGAGAGTAAATTAAAAATTACTTTATCAAAGTTGTTAGGGTCCAGCCATATTTTCAGGCTCTCCATTTGGGTTATAATATTTAATTTAGCTCCTTTAGCAGCTGCTTGATATGCAAACGTGTTTTTTATATCATTGATAAAGCCGATTAAATCTACTTCTGTGAAGCTCAGTTTCATCTGGTTCTTGTCTATCTTTCTGATATCCATCAGTTGGTTAATCAGGTTTAAGATTCTTTGTGCGTTACGCTCTATTAAAGAGTAGCTTTTCTGTCTTTCGCTGTTATTATCTGTAGAGATTAATTTCTGTAATGGACTGATGATTAAAGACATCGGAGTTCTGATTTCGTGAGAAATATTGATGAAGAACTGTAGCTTACTTTCATTGATTTCCTCTAAATGCTTGTGTCTCAGCATCTCCTGTCTTACTCTGTATTTTTCTTTAGCTTGGTGTACAAAGATGGCTATTATACTGATAATGATTAATGTATAGATAACCCATGCCAGACCGGAATTGTACCATGCCGGATGTATATTAATGATCACTGTCTTTATTTTAGATTCAGAAGTGCCATTGATAGCTTTTACTTTAAATTCATATTTCCCTCCAGGTAGGTTGCTGAAGGAAACGCGAGAGTCTCCTTTAGGCAAAGAGTTCCAGGTTCCATTATTCATGGAATATAAATAGTTTTGTGGGGAAATAAAATTCTCTGTAGCGAATTCTATATAAAACGAATTGTCATAGTGGGACAGATTGATTTCTTTGGTATGGAATATATCGTTATCTATCACATGATAACGTCCAGATTGGGTCATTTCGTTGACTGCTTTATCATGCAGATAGAAGCCGGTAATTCTTATATTGCTTTGAAACTTTTGGGTTTCGATGTCATTCGGGTTAAAAAAGACAATACCGTTGGTTCCTCCAAACAGAATTTTTCCGTCGGGAGATATGCAATAGGCATTTCTTGAGAATTCATTATTATACAATCCGTCTGATACAAAAAAAGGAATAAACGATTTGCTGTGGGGATTATATTTGGCAATTCCCTGGCTGGTACTTACCCATAAATCCTTGTTCTTATCCGTAATAATTGATGAAATCAGATTATTGGGAAGTCCATTGTGAGTGGTCAATTTCTCAATTATATTCAATTTATAATCCATCACATAAATGCCTTCCGGTGTTCCTACCCATATATGGTTGTCCGGACCTTGTGCAATGGTGTTTATACTTAAGCCTATTAGTGCCTTCTCATTACCTGTCACTTTTAGGTTTTGTGTATCTATGCATTTGATACCATCATAAGTTCCTACATATAATCGTCCATCAGGAATATACAATAAAGTATTAATCCATTGGTTTATTGTCTTTTCAGATAGCACCTGATGTACTTTTATGTGCTGATAAGAGTCTGATGAACCTGGTAAATCTGCATAATAAAGGCCAGTTCCCATTGTGCCGATCCACAATCTCTTATGAGGGTCTTCCACGAAACTGTATACTTTTTTTATTTCATTGCCTTCATTATTTTGCAATGAAATTTTTGAAAGCCTGTTTGTTTGTGAATCAAATAAAGATATTCCACTAAGATAGGAGCCTATCCATACTTTTTTGTTGGAATCCTCAAAGAGGCACATAACGGTAGGAGGAACATCAGGGTTTTCATCTTGACTAAGATGCTGGAGAAAGTTATAGTTTTTGTCTAATAAATAAATACCATCATTATCTGTGCCTACGATTAGTCTGCTCTTATCTGTCGTTTTACATAAAGCTGTAATGCTGTTGCTTCCTATATAATTTCGGAGAGAAGAAAAGTTTCCTATATAGCTGAACATATTAGCTTGTGAAGGAATAAATGCTACTCCTTTCTGGTAGATACCAATCCAAAGATTGTTGCTGCTATCTGTCAGTAAAGAATGTACCTTGCTTTTCTTGATATTTATATTATCGATGTAAAAATCTGTATCGGCTATGGATTTCTTTAAAATGTCATAAGCTACGATTCCTTCTCCGTCAATACCAATCAGCATGAGGTTCTCATTTTGTTTAAGAACTTTAATGGGAAAATTAGAATGAAATATTTGATGGAAAGCATTATCAGCCTGATTGTAAGCAAAGACTCCTCGTCCGCTTGTACCCACATATATATTGCCGTTTGAATCTTCTGCGCAACAATTGATAAATTGATTTCCGTAGGGTGCTCCAACTGTATAGTGATGAATATTTTTATTTTTGTCAATTCTGACCACTCCATGGTATTCCGTACAAATCCAAATATTTCCGTTACGGTCTTCCATTATATCATTTATGTTATGTCCGGTTAAAGACGGATTCCAGTCTTTAATTCGGATATTCTTACTCTCATCATACGAGAGTTCTTTGATGCCATATCCACTTGTACCTATCAATATGCTTCCGTCACTGAGTTGCGTGATGCTTTTGTTGTTGTATTCGGAACTGGAGTTGGATTTTTTTATGGTAATGAAAGAATCTGATTTGTAATCATAAAATTGAAGTCCTTTGGTCGAGAGTACGTATAGATAACCTTTGCTGTCTTGAAATGTTTTGTATACATGATTCCCTAGTAACGAAGTAGAATCATTAAAATGATTTTTGTAGTTAACAAATTTGGCACCATCGTATTTATTTAATCCGTCTTCTGTAGATACCCATATATATCCTTTGGAATCTTGATATATGTGGTTAATCATACTGCTGGATATATCTCCATGAGTTGAATATAACTTACAAAACTGTCCTTTACATAAAAGGGGGAGAAAACACAGAAAGATGATTATGATAAAAGTTTTGTTTTTCATTATCTGTATCATAAGTTTATACTTGGTTATTTCTCTAATGGGTGATTCTGTTGAAAAAGTACGTATGGTTAGTGATGCAAAGTAAATTCTTTTTTTCTATTTCTCAATAAAAATCGTAGGAATTGAGATTGAAGCCTTTTATAGTGATGAAGTACTTAAATCACTTATGTATAAGTAAGTTAGCTTTCTTGTTGTGAAGGTGATGTAACGTATAGATATGCTTTTTGTTACAATTGGGAAGAGTGATGTAACCCAGAATGGAAGCTTGGTATCCTACAGAAAGTTGGTATTAATAGCCTTTCCGTATTTTTGTTACGGTAAAAATCAATGAAAAATACAAAGTTAAGTATATGAAAACACATTTTATTCTTGGAAGACTTTTATTAGGCTTAGCCTTGCTTGCTTCTTGTGATTTTGGAGCTTTTGCAAAGGTGGTTTTACCGGTGCTGGTATCAGACGGTATGGTGTTGCAGCGAAATGCTCCGTTAACAATATGGGGTAAGGCTGATCCGTCTGAGAAGGTTTGTGTAAAGTTTCATAAGAAACAATATAAGGTAACGGCGGATGAGAATGGGAAATGGGCTGTAACACTGCCTGCTATGAAAGCCGGAGGACCTTACTCTATGACAATTAACGACATTGTTTTAAATGATATTCTCGTAGGAGATGTCTTTTTATGTTCAGGCCAGTCTAATATGGAACTTCCGGTTAATCGAGTAATGGATAAATATGCAGACGAGATAGAAGGATATGAAAATACCTCTGTTCGATATGTGAAAGTTCCTTATTCGTATGATTTTTCTCAACAGAAAGAAGATATTCGTCCTGTAACCTGGCGTCCGATGACGACCGAAAATGTAAAAGATTTTTCTGCGATATGTTATTTCTTTTCCCGGTTGCTGGAAGAAAAGACTAATGTGCCGGTAGGTATTATTAATGCAAGTTGGGGAGGTACTCCTGTAGAAGCTTGGGTTAGTGAAAAAGGATTGCAAAACTTTCCGGAGTATGTACATCAGAAGGCCTTATATGAGGATACAGAATTAGTTTCTCGGATAACGGAGACTGAAAGGCTGCATCAACAGGCATGGAATAAAGTATTGTATAAGTCTGATGCAGGACTTCATGGTGTGACACCCTGGTATGCGGAGGATTATGATGATTCGGATTGGGAAAAGGTAGATATGTTTTCAGATAACTGGGCCATTCGTAATGGCCGTCCTTTGAACGGAGTGCATTGGTTCAGGAAGGACTTTTTTGTACCAGAGGACTGGAGTGGAAAAGAAGCCGTTTTACGTTTAGGGTGCATTGTGGATGCAGACTCTGTGTTTGTAAACGGACATTTCGTCGGCACTGTTTCCTATCAGTATCCTCCTCGTATTTATAAAGTACCTTCCAAGTTGCTGAAGAAGGGAAAAAATCAACTTACTGTACGGTTGTTTAGTTATGGAGGACGTCCTTCTTTTGTAAAGGAAAAGCCTTATAAGTTGATTTGTGACGGGAAAGAAGTAAATCTGGAGGGGGGATGGAAGCACAAAATAGGTACGGTGATGCCCCCTTCTCCTTCTTCTACAGCCTTTCATTACACTCCTGTTGGCTTGTATAATGGTATGATTTATCCATTACGTCATTATACGTTCAAAGGAGTGGTGTGGTACCAGGGAGAGTCAAATGTGGGACGTTGGAGCGAATATTCGTCTTTGCTCGGTGCATTGATAGCCGACTGGAGAACACTTTTCAAAGATGAAACTCTTCCTTTCTATATCATTGAATTAGCTGATTTCCTGGCACCGGATGATCCGGGAAGAGCAGCATGGGCTGAGTTGAGAAAACAGCAGGCGAAAACAGCCCGTGAGAATACACACGTTACACTGATAAAGAATAGTGATACGGGAGAATGGAATGACATTCATCCTTTGGATAAAAAAACAGCAGCTACCCGTCTGGTGGAAGCAGTAATACAGAATGAAAAATAATAAACAGATATGAGTAAGATTCAGAATCAGAAAGTGTCCATGGCCGAAAAGGTGGGCTATGGATTAGGAGACTGTTCCGCAAATCTGGTATTCCAGATGATGATGATTTACCAGACCAAATTCTATACGGATGTGTTTGGGCTGGAAGGAGCAATTGCAGGAACCGTCATGTTGGTAGCACGTATTGTAGATGCGTTTGTAGATCCCACTGTCGGTATTTTGTCTGACCGGACTCAGACGAAATGGGGAAAATATCGTCCATGGGTATTATGGACAGCACTTCCTTTCATGGTGTTCTATGTACTGGCCTTTTACAATCCGGGTATTGAAGAAAAAGGACTGGTAGCTTTGTATGCTACCATTTCATACACCTTGTTGATGACGATGTATTCTTTTAATAATACACCTTATTCTTCATTGGGAGGAGTCATGTCGTCAGATATTAAAGAACGTACCAGTATTACCTCTGTGCGTTTTATTTTTTCTACGATTGCACAGTTTGTGGTACAAGGACTTACCTTACCGTTGGTCAGCAAGTTTTCGGAAGGTAGTGACAAGGCACATGGCTGGCTCTGTACCATATCCTTGTTTGCTGCTGTTGGTTTCTTGTTTTTGGTGATTGTATTTTTCTCGGCAAAAGAACGTATTACTCCGCCAGCCAATCAGAAAAATGATACTCGTCAGGATATAAAAGATGTATTAAGCAGTGTGCCCTGGCGTGCCATGTTTGTCTTGACTCTTTTTGTGTTCATCACACTGGCTATGTGGGGAAGTGCCATGAACTATTATTTTGAAAACTATGTGGATAAGGCAGCTTTGTTTACTTTCCTGGATAATATCGGGTTGGTAGCCACTGACGGTGGAACTTCAGTCGGGTATCATATACTTGATGCTTTCGGGTTGATTGTAACTTCTCCGGACAAAGCATACGAAGTGGGCTTTGGCGTATTTAATATGGTGGGAGCTTTGGTTCAGTTTTTCGGCGTAATTTGTTTGTCAGAATTTTTAGCCAACAAATATGGCAAGAAGCGTACGTTTATCGTATGTCTTGCGCTGACGGCTATTTTCACGGCTTTGTTCTATTTCCCTTCAAAATACGATATTGAAATGATGTTCGTATTGAACTTCTTGAAGAGCTTGGCCTATGCACCAACGGTTCCTTTGCTTTGGGCTATGATTGCCGATGTGGCCGACCATTCGGAATATATCAATTACCGTCGTGCTACGGGATTTATCTTTTCGGGAGTGGTGTTTGCCCTGAAAGCCGGATTAGGTATTGGAGGAGCTGTATTGGGCTTCTTGCTGTCGGGATTTGGTTATGTTTCTGGAGCGGATATAGCTCAAAGTGATACAGCCGTTCATGGCATCATTCTTTCATCAAGTCTGATTCCAGCCGCATTCTTTTTTGTCGGTGTGGTGGCATTATGTTTCTATCCTATCAGTAAAGAATACAATGAGAAAATGCAGGCAGAATTAACTGCTCGAAGAAGTAAAAGTGACTATTAATCAAGAAAAAAATATATGAAGAACAAACACATTGCATCATGGATGCTGTGCAGCCTGTTTATTATGGGGTGCGGGAGTAAGGTTTCTGATACGGTTGTATCAGAGAAATCTTTGAAAGAGGTTGTAGGAGACAAGTTTTTAATGGGAGTAGCTCTGAATGTACGTCAGTCGTCTGGTGCTGATACTTCAGCAGTGAAGATTGTGAAACAGCATTTCAATTCCATTGTAGCGGAAAACTGCATGAAGTGTGAGGAGATTCAGCCTAAAGAAGGAGAATTTCATTTTGAGGATGCCGACCGCTTTGTGCAGTTCGGAATTGACAATGGCATGACGGTGATAGGACATTGCTTGATTTGGCATTCTCAGCTTCCGGACTGGTTCTGCGTAGATGAAAAGGGTCAGAATGTTTCTCCTGAAAAGTTGAAACAGCGTATGAAAACGCATATTCAGACCGTTGTAGGACGATACAAAGGAAAGGTGAAAGGCTGGGATGTGGTGAATGAAGCTATTGTGGAAGACGGCTCTTATCGCAAAAGTAAATTTTATGAAATCTTGGGAGAAGAGTTTATTCCACTGGCCTTCCAGTATGCGCACGAGGCTGACCCGGATGCCGAACTTTATTATAATGATTATGGTATGGACGTGCAGGGTCGTCGGGAAGGAGTTGTGAAGCTTGTCCGTTCATTGAAGGAAAAAGGATTGCGTATTGATGCTGTGGGTATGCAAGGACACATGGGAATGGATTACCCCGACATCCAGAAATTTGAAGAAAGTATGCTTGCTTTTGCTTCAGCTGGTGTCAAGGTGATGATTACAGAATGGGATATGAGTGCGCTGCCTACTGCACTTCGCAGTGCCAACATCTCGGATACGGTTGCGTTTAAGAAAACATTGAATCCTTATCCGCAGGAACTTCCAGATTCTGTCAGCCAGGCATGGAATAAAAGAATGCAGCAGTTCTTCCAGCTTTTTGAAAAACATGCCGATATTGTGACGCGTGTAACGGCATGGGGAGTTACAGATAGTGATTCGTGGAAGAATGATTTCCCGATTCGTGGAAGAAGAGACTATCCGTTGCTTTTTGACCGGAACTATCAACCTAAGGAATTTATACAGAAAATGATGGATGAGCAGTCGGATACGACAGCTATTGCACAGAAATAACGTTTAACAGGAGACGCTTTCAGTGAGAGTCTCGTAAATCAATATAAAAATGAAAAAGGAAGAAAGATATTTGTTTCCTGCCGACTATATGGCAGATCCGTCAGTACATGTATTTAACGGACGTTTGTATATTTATCCTTCACACGACCGTGAATCAGGTATTCCTGAAAATGACAACGGTGACCATTTTGATATGAATGATTACCATGTATTGTCGACGGATGACGTGATGCATGGTGAAATCGTCGATCATGGAGTGGCTTTGAAGGTTGCTGATATTCCTTGGGCCGGACGCCAGCTCTGGGACTGTGACATTGCCTGCAAGGATGGAAAATATTACTTGTATTTTCCGTTGAAAGACCGGAATGATATTTTCCGTATGGGGGTAGCCATTAGCGATAAACCGGAAGGTCCGTTTATTCCTCAGCCCGATCCGATTCGTGGAAGCTACAGTATTGATGCGGCAGTTTTCCGCGATGATGACGGAAGCTACTACATGTATTTTGGCGGAATCTGGGGAGGACAGTTGCAGCGTTACCGTGATAACAAAGCCATTGAAAGTCCGTGTCTCCCAGCCGATAATGAACCGGCTTTGCCCAGTCGTGTGGTAAAATTATCGGATAATATGTTGGAATTTGCAGAAGAACCCCGTCCGGTCATCGTATTGGGAGAAGATGGCAAACCTTTGTTTGCAGGCGATCCGCATCGTTTCTTTGAAGCTTCGTGGATGCATAAATATAAAGGTAAATATTATTTCTCTTATTCTACGGGCGATACCCATCTGTTGTGTTATGCGGTAGGCGACAATCCTTATGGACCGTTTACATATCAGGGCGTAATTCTGACTCCGGTAGTAGGATGGACTACCCATCACTCTATTGCAGAATATAAAGGAAAGTGGTATCTTTTCCATCATGATTGTGTTCCTTCAGGTGGAAAGACCTGGCTTCGCAGTTTAAAAGTGGTTGAATTGGAATACGATGAAGAGGGTAAGATTCAGACCATAAAAGGAAGTGCGGATGAATAAAAAGTACTTGTTGGGTATATGTCTTTTGTCTTTCGGACTGACCTTATTTGCGGAAGATGGAAGTAAACTCTGGTTGCGACAGGCGTCTTGTGAAAAGGCGTCTGTCTGTTGTTCAATTTCTTCTCCTACCATTGCCATAGCTCGTGAGGAACTGGCTTCTTTATGGCGTGGAAAGGCGGTTGAACTACAACTGTTTGCTGATGAAGCTCATCGTAAGCTGGGGAAGGAAGGGTACACCATACGTACTTCGGATGAAAAGATAGTACTTGGCTCTACTACTGAACAGGGTTTGCTTTATGCGGCCTATCATCTTTTACGCTTGCAGGCAGAAGGGGCAGATTGTATCCGTCTGGATATTGCGGAAAAACCGACCTTCGATGTACGTGTGCTGAATCATTGGGATAATCTGGATGGCACGATAGAGCGTGGATACGCCGGTAAATCCTTGTGGCAGTGGGACGAACTTTCAGATACTGTGTCGGCACGTTATCAGAAATATGCCCGGGCCAATGCTTCGGTTGGTATCAACGGGACAGTACTTAACAATGTCAACGCTTCGGTTAAAATACTTTCCAGCGAATACCTTGAAAAGGTACGCGTGCTTGCGGATATTTTCCGGCCGTACGGAATAAAAGTCTATCTTTCGGTCAACTTTGCTTCTCCCATGCAGTTGGGAGGATTGTCTACAGCCGATCCGTTGAATGAGGAGGTGGCAGAGTGGTGGAAGAAGAAGGTACATGAGATTTACAGTCTTATTCCTGATTTTGGAGGTTTCCTGGTCAAGGCTAATTCAGAAGGACAGCCTGGTCCGTGCGATTACGGGCGTACGCATGCCGAAGGAGCGAATATGATGGCAAGGGCCCTGAAACCCTACGGAGGAATCGTGATGTGGCGTGCGTTTGTGTACAGTCCGTCGGATGCCGACAGAGCCAAACAGGCTTATCTGGAGTTTAAACCTTTGGATGGAAAGTTTTTGGATAATGTGATTGTGCAGGTGAAAAACGGTCCGATTGACTTCCAGCCGAGAGAACCTTACAGTCCGTTGTTTGGTGCAATGCCCCACACCCCGTTGATGGCTGAATTTCAGGTTACACAGGAGTACTTAGGACATTCCAATCACCTGGCTTACCTGGCTACTATGTGGAAGGAGTTTTATCGGTATGTGTCTCCTGCTTCTTTAAAAGGGGTGGCTGGAGTGGCCAATATAGGTGATGATACCAACTGGTGCGGACATGATTTTGCGCAGGCTAACTGGTATGCGTATGGCCGGCTGGCATGGAAGCCTTCGCTTTCTTCTGAAGAAATAGCTAAAGAGTGGCTGGCACAGACTTTTACGTCCGACCCTAAATTCGTAGAGCCCATGACGCAAGTAATGATGGACAGTCGGGAGGCGGTGGTAGATTACATGATGCCGTTAGGACTACATCATATTTTTGCCTGGAGTCATCATTACGGACCGGAACCCTGGTGTGAGGTACCGGGTGCTCGTGCAGATTGGTTGCCGTCGTATTATCATCAGGCAGACAAAAAAGGTTTGGGATTTGACCGGAGCCGTTCTGGAAGTGATGCGGTGTCTCAGTATCCAGACTCTTTAGCCCACGTATTCAATTCATTGGAGCTATGTCCGGAAGAATTTTTGTTGTGGTTTCATCATGTAGACTGGAATCATTCATTAAAGTCCGGACGTACTCTTTGGGATGAATTGTGTTATAAATATCAGCAAGGCGTTGATAAAGTGCGTGAGTTCCAGAAAGTGTGGAACCAGATGAAACCGTATGTGGATGAGGAGCGTTTTCAGGCAGTGGCTAAACGGTTGGATATTCAGGCGAACGATGCGGTGTGGTGGAAAGATGCGTGTCTGGAGTATTTTCGTACTTATTCTCACATGAAGTATCCTGAAGGGGTAGAGGCTCCCGTATTCAAATTGAAAGAATTGAAAAAGGTAAAATTACCGATTAGTAACTATGAATACCCTTCGGCAGACATGCTTCCACGGAAAAACAGCTCTTTGGAATAATTCCGCTTATCTTGATTATCAATCAGTTATTGATTAAGGAGGAAATAGGGCTTTTCTATATAATAAAACGCAAGGACGTTTGATGTAAAACGTACTTGCGTTTTGTCTTAAATGCACTTGCGTTTTAGTTGAAATGCACTTGCGTTTTGAATAAAACGTCCTTGCGTTTTTTAGAAGCGGCAACGGATGTCAATTCCCACTTGTACGGGACGTCCTTTTTGCGCGAATCCGCAGTTCATTGTTTCAAAGTAGAACGCCTGATAATCTTTGTTTAAGGCATTGTTCACCCAGAAACCAATTTGTCCGTTACCCTTGTTCAAGCTGAGTCGGCCATTCAGTGTGCCGTAAAGTGCCTGACTGGCATTGTTCTGTTCTGTCCAGTAGATACGGCCTGCAGCGCGATAGTTGGCATCCAGGGTGATGTTGTCCAATAAAGCGTTCTTGCGCAGCGGGAAAATGTATTGTCCGCCTACGGCAAATGTGTGTTTAGGAACGAAGGGTACATAGTTGCCGTTATAGTTTTCTGTTTCACTTATCACATAATCAGTGAAGGTGGCGTATGTATATCCGTAGTTTCCGTTCAGACTGAACTGGTCGGTGAGCTGTGCGCGTAAACTGGCCTCTGCACCTAAGCTACGGCTTTTTCCGGCATTCACCGTGATACGTCCCAATCCACTTTCAGCAAAGCGGGACAACTGCTGGTCGCGAGTGTCCATGTAGAAAGCTGAGAGATCGGCTTGTAACTTTCCGTTGAACAGGGTGAGGTGAGAACCGATTTCGTAGTTCCATGAATACTCCGGCTTGTAAAGCACTGTTTCTTTGATATTAGCCGGTTGGTCTTTGTATTTCTCGAACATGCTGGCAAATTTGCTGAAATTTGGATCTTGAGCCAATGCATCGAGCATACTGTTTTTCAGTGAGCTTTGAATCAGTTCGGAGAACATCTGTATGTTGTATCCTCCTGAACGGTATCCTTTAGTTACTGTGGCATAAACATTATTTTGCTTGTTCCATGCATACTGTAGGGTAAATTTAGGTAGTAACTGCAAATAATCAGTCGATTCTTTTCCTATGAATGATGACAGTGCATTTAGGCCTTGGCTTTCCATTTGCATGGGACCTATCTTGAACAGGAAATCGAAGTTCATGTTACTGTGTGCATTGTAGCTCATCTTGATTTTTTCATAATCCAGACGCAGACCGGCAGTAATAGACAGGCCTTCAATTAAAATATCATTAAGGGTAGACTGATGATAAACAGCTCCGTTTAATGTGGGAGTATTATAGTTTCCAGGTACTGGCATAGTCGGATTGTTTACAGTCAGATGCATAGTAGGCAATTGGGGAGAACCACTAGGAAAGATTCCGTTAACATTATCTTCAATCAGGCTTCTTACTCCATCCTTCTGGAAAGTGACAGGAGCTTCCGTATCCAGCCACTGATAGAACCCGCTAACTCCGGTAGTCCACTGCCAGCGGCGTCCGGGTTTGGACTTCAATACGATTTCTTCGCTGAGTGTCTTGGAATTCTGCTTCTGCATCATGGTGTAGATGTTCTGCTCCGTAAAGTCCTGGTCCAGGTCCATGTGGTCGCGCAGGTACTGGAAACCGGTTACGCTGCTGAGAATGAAGTTGTCGGCCTGATACTCCAGGTTCAGGCCAGTGTTCAACAGGTTACGTTTGTATCCGCAGGCATTGTCGTAAGAGATACGGCCGATGTAGTCGGCACGGTCTTCTTCTCCGCTGACTTTACCTGTGTATTCATACGGATAGCCGCCCTGGTTGGTATATTCGTAGTTTACGGTAAAGTCGAGTTTCAAGTTTTCGGCCGGCAAATAAATGGCACGTATACGTCCACCGAACTCATTGTCCGTATCAATTCGTTTTCCATTATAGTCGTTTTTGAAGAAACCTCCTTTGTGGTCATAAAATAATCCCACAGAAAAAGCAAACTGATTGGAAATACGATGGTAATGCGTAAGTGAGGCATTGTAATTGTTGTAGGTAGCAGCACCTAAACGAAGATCTGTTCCCTGGTACGTAAACGGCGACTTGGTAAACACACGGATAAGTCCTCCCATGGTGTTGCGTCCGTAGAGTGTTCCTTGCGGACCTCGCATTACGTCGATACGTTCAATATCAGAATAATTGAAATCGAAGGCCGATTTGTCGATAAAAGGAATATTGTCCACATAAAGTCCCACAGCCGGTGTATTGATACGTGAGCCGATGCCTCGGATGTAAACCGAAGTCGTCAGCTTAGAACCATAGTCTGGAATGAATAAGTTCGGAACCAGTGCAGACAATGATTTTACAGAGGTTACTGAATTATTGCGCATCGCACTTTGTGAGAAGGAAGTCGACGAAGTGGCTTGCTGACGCAGACGGTTGTTCTCCTTCGGAGTAGCAATAACCACAACCTCTTCTATGTCAATAACCTTTGTTGTATCTTTAGGTAGAGAGTTCTCAGGTGATACCGGACCTGCCAAGGCGCTCTTTATAGAAACAGCCAGTAACGAAACAATAGCAATATTTTTTTTCATTCTGTTGAAAGATATAGTTTAGTTAACGGCTGCAAAGTAACGCCAATTTGCTTGGACGGGCAATCCTAATAAATGAGGATTTTGCTTATTTTTGTACGTAGTAATAGGATTAACGTATGAAAAGAATGAAACAATTTTTGACTTTGGTAGCGGTATGTATTTTCTCACTCTCCGCTTGGGCACAGGAAACTGTGGCTGTCAATACGGGAGATCTTATTTCTCCCGAAGTAAAGAATCAAACTGTGACTTTTCGTCTGCTGGCTCCTGAGGCTAGGGAAGTATGGGTAGAAACAGACTTCTTTGAAAAGTCCCGGCAGCAGACTCCATTGGGAGAGGTAGAAATGGCAGGACGTCAACGGATGGAAAAAGGAGAGAATGGTGTGTGGAGCTATACGGTTGCTTTGCCTGCGCCCGAACTGCATACTTATTGCTTTTATGTGGATGGTGTGCGTATGCTTGACCCCTCCAATGTATATATGCTTCGTGATATAGCTACTTACATGAACTATTTTCTTGTGGATGGAGCTTTGTCTGAGAATTATTTTGTTCGGGAAGTACCTCATGGGACGGTTGCGAAGGTGTGGTATCCGAGTCCTTCTTTGGGGATGGAACGTCGTCGGATGACGGTATATACCCCAGCTGGTTATGAGGAAGGGACAAAACGTTACCCGGTTCTTTATTTGTTGCACGGGGCCGGAGGAGATGAGAATGCCTGGAGTGAACTGGGGCGTGCTGTACAGATTTTAGATAATTTGATAGCCCAAGGAAAAGCAGAGCCAATGATTGTAGTGATGCCGAATGGAAATGGGGCACAGCAGGCTGTACCGGGGGAATATCCTAACAGTATGTACAAACCTTCTTTCATGAATCCGAAAACCATGGAGGGGTCTTATGAGAAAGCATTTCCGGATATTATGAATTTTGTGGAAAGTCATTACCGGACGATAAACGATAAGGCGCATCGGGCAATTGCCGGATTGTCGATGGGAGGATTCCATTCATTGTATATCTCTGCCAATTATCCGGACAAGTTTGATTATGTAGGACTCTTTTCTGCGGCAATTAACCGTGAGTCGAAAGGAGAGAACACTTATATCTATAAGAATCTGGAGGAAAAGTTAGCAATTCAGTTTGCGGCAGCTCCGAAACTGTATTTTATAGCTATCGGAAATGCAGATTTTTTATATCAGGACAATGTGGAGTTTCGTCAGTTGCTTGATCGTCATGGGTATAAATATGAATATGCAGAGACGGATGGCGGGCATGAATGGCGCAATTGGCGAAAATATTTGAATAATTGGTTGCCGAAGTTATTTAAATAAACTTTATATACTGTCGGCTTCTACGTATCCGTGCATGACCGCATAGATGGCCAGGCCGGATACGGACTTAATACCCAATTTTTCTGTGATGTTTTTCCGGTGGGAAATAACCGTAGTCAGACTGATGTGAAGCTTGTCTGCTATTTCTTTGTTAATTAATCCTTTAGTCACAAGCCTGAGCACCTCAATCTCTCGGGCACTTAGTTCATGTTCTGCATCGGTGGCAGGAGGCGTTACGGGATGATGCGTCAGCTCGTGGCCTCGTTTTCGGGTCTGCATGATGGTTTTTACCAGTTGCTCCTGTGGAAGAAGAATATTCAGGCTTGGGATTCCAGTCAGCAAGGGAGGTTCTCCTGCGGAGAGCACAATACATTTGGGTTTTCTTTCCAGAAAAAAGGATGTATGCTCAAAATACACGTTGGCCGACACAAAATAATGTGCATACATGTCGGGTGTATCGTCTATCAGTTTTTCAAAAGAAGAAAACGTACGTATGACTGCCTCGGGAATAAGTTCTTCCAGAATCGTACGTAGTCCGAGAGCTGTCAGTGTGTTGGGCTCAATGATGGCTATTTCCGGCAGGTGGTGCATATAATAAGGTAATTAATGGTTTAAATAATGGGCTACGGCTTCGGCGCATCGTTCTCCGTCAATTCCCGCTGAGACAATACCTCCGGCATATCCGGCACCTTCTCCACAGGGGAAGAGCCCTTCCACGGTAAGATGTTGCAGAGTATCTTTATCGCGTACGATACGTACGGGGGAGGAGGTACGTGTTTCTACGGAAATCATGACTGCTTCATTAGTGAGAAAGCCACGTGAACTCTTCCCGAAAAGCTGGAATCCTTTACTCAGGCGTTCACTCAGGAAAGAGGGCATCCAGAAATGAAGGGGAGAAGATACTAATCCCGGACTATAAGAGGTAGCCGGAAGATCGTAGCTGAGTTTCTTTCGTGTGAAATCGACCATACGTTGCGAGGGGGCAGTCTGACGCATATTTCCCTGTTGCCAGCAGATTTGTTCCAGTTTTTCCTGGAAACGCATCATGGCTAATGTATGGATGGTACCTTCAGGCTGCTTTCCGTCGCGCAGAATCAGTTCTTCCGTCAGGCTTTCATTGGATTCGGGGAAAGGTTCCGCCTGGAGTTGCATTTCCGGAAGCAAAAGGTCTTCCGGGCGTGTTTCTACCACCATACCCGAGTTGCTCCATTTGGTGCCTCGGTTGCTCGGACTCATACCGTTGACTACCAGTTGGTGAGGACCACTGGCTGCCGGTACGACAAATCCACCGGGACACATGCAGAAGCTGTACACTCCTCGTCCGTCTACTTGCTGTACGAAACTGTATTCGGCGGCCGGAAGGTACTTTCCTCGTCCGTTTTTATTGTGATATTGTATCTGGTCAATCAGCATAGACGGGTGTTCCAGTCGCACACCGATAGCAATCCCTTTGGTTTCCAGTTGTACCCCATGGGCATACAACCAGCGATATACATCTCGGGCAGAATGTCCGGTAGCCAAAATGACAGGACCTAAAAAGGTCTTTCCGGTATTCGTTTCAATGCCTTTTACCTTTTGACCTTCTATAAGTATGGACTCCATTCGAGTCTGGAAGTGTACTTCTCCTCCACAGGCAAGAATAGTGTTACGCAAGTTTTCGATGACTCTGGGAAGCTTGTCCGTCCCGATATGCGGATGAGCGTCCGACAAAATGGTAGGACTGGCTCCGTGCTGGCAGAATACATTTAATATTTTTTCTACGCTGCCTCTCTTTTTACTGCGGGTGTAGAGCTTTCCGTCAGAATAAGCTCCGGCTCCACCTTCGCCAAAGCTGTAGTTTGATTCAGCGTCTACCTTGTGCTCCCGGCTGATTCGGGCCAGGTCTTCTTTTCGCTCACGTACATTCTTTCCTCGTTCTACCACAATAGGGCGAAGGCCTAATTCGATGAGCTTGAGGGCTGCAAACAATCCTCCAGGACCTGCACCCACTACAATGACCGCAGGATGACCCTCTACATTGGGATAATCCGTACGTTCAAATTCTTCCTCAGAGGGTGTTTCGTTGACAAATACACGAATGGTCAGGTTGACATAAATAGTACGTTGACGCGCGTCAATGCTTCGTTTCAAGATACGTATGGCATTAATGGTACGTACGTCCAAACCTTTTTCTCGACTGATGTATTGTTTGAGTGATTGTTCGCTGGCTGCCTGTTCGGGCAGAATCCGGAGTTGGTATTCGTGAATCATATTTTTGTAACTTTTTTGCAAAGATAGGATTTCTGTTTTGTTCTTGCAAAAGGAAGTTTATGGGAGATTTTATACTGATTTAAG
>ERZ780080.257-NODE-257-length-15514-cov-5.13875_pt1 | contig 15514 bp, 15 predicted proteins | sample MGYA00511175_ERZ780080 | MGnify/ENA primary metagenome ERZ780080 (study PRJEB29588, sample SAMEA2148733) | human gut metagenome | biome: human gut; feature: human-associated habitat; material: faeces | place: Denmark | collected 2008/2010 ...
TCTTCCTGCTTAATGCCCAAAGCATTCTTATAATAATTCACCATCGATTCTACCGGAAGTTTCTGTACCCGTATAGGCGTATTCAGCCAGGAATCACGCAAGTAATTGGTTGCAGTCACCACCACATTCATCCCTTCGATGATTGCCACCGTATCATTCAACGCCACCTCATACGACGGTTTCGCTTCAATTCCCGAGAAATCAGAGAGGGTTACCGTCTTTGCATCTTTCAGGGTCATCGTAAAAGAGAAGCTTTGTTCGGGCAATGCATCCGGAAGGCTGACCAATACGGGCGATTCGTTGTACAACTCATTGCTGCGCAAACCGTCCTTTATCTGATAGCTCACATCGGCATGTACACGCTGCACCACCTCACGCATCAGCTTCTTGGAACGGAACTGCAATATTTCATTGGCCACATTCACCTTGTTAATAAAATTATCGAAGCGGTCCAGACCGGAAGTACTGGCTTTGTTCGACGGATCTTTGATAATGACCGTAGCCGAACGAAAGTACACCAGCGGAGCACGGGCATAATTATACCACGCAATCCCACCGCAAATCAAAATGGAAAGTAAGAACCACTTCCATTGAGAAGCCAAATACATGAATAAATCCACTATATTCAGCCCTTGGTCATTCTTGTTAGAAGAATTGTTCGTCTGCATATCGTTTTGTAACTATTAATTAGAATCATCCTTACTTGATTGCCCACAAGATTGAGCATACGGCCGTTACGACAGACAACAAAGTTGTAGCAACCTGCCATCCCCGGTCTTCCACATCCTTTTTCTTGTACTTAGGCTCTACATATACAATGTCATTCTGCTGAAGGTAGAAGCAGGGAGAATCAAATATGTCCTTGGTACGCAGGTCGTGCATAAAAATCTGACGTTCGCCCTCTATTTCACGAATTACAGCTACCCGGTCTACTTTGGCCTTGGAAGTCAAATCTCCCGCCTTGGCTATGGCTTCCAGCAATGTCACGCGATCCCCGTCCACGGTATAGGTTCCATTACTTCCCACAGCTCCCAGCACCGTATATTTAAAATTTAAGAACTCAATGGAAACCAGCGGGTCTTTCATATATTCTCCCTCTTCAATTTTCTGCTTGATTAAGTCGCGCACTTCGCTTACTTTCATTCCTTCAATGTGCAACTTGCCCAAAATAGGGAAATCAATGTCACCGTTTACATCCACACGATAGCCTTTCTCGTTCACCTTGCTCGAAGCATCTGCAGTCACGCTTCCATCCGTTCCTACACGGAATGTGCCATCGTAAATATTGAACGGAATGGCCAGCTCCGGATTTTTGCAGCTGACAGTAATGCTCAGACGGTCATCCCGATGCACCACTGCCTCATGCTTGGTTTCAATGGGATATTTCAGTCCCATTTCCATATCCTGCAAATACACGAAATTCTTGCGCGACGCACAGGAAGTCAACAGCAACACGGCAAGCAAGCTTGCCCATAAATAGACTGGTTTTTTCATACGTTTAGGTATAGTTAAGTTATTAGTAATTTATTTCTATTTGTCTGTTCGAAGTAACATGTTCCGGCATAACAGGGCTGCCTCTTCATCGGGTCTGCATTCCAATACTCCCACAGGAACTTGTTCTACCATCCGAATCAACGTGTCATAAAGGCAAGCACGTAATTCCGCATCCTGATGAATGACACAGCATCCCGGAAAAAGTGCAATAAAGGCTTCCACCTCTTGCTGGCGGACAAAACGGTTTGCCGGAGCCTGTTTCAAACGCACCATTCCACCCACCGGATAGGAAAGCGACTTATAACAAGGGGTCTTGCCACTCCACGGCGTGCCATAAGCATACACCTTTCCATCCACGATACGTAATGTCGGGTTATCATCGTTCAGCAGCTCCGTTCCTTGTATATATTTCATCCACAGCAAAGAATGCGTGCTTTTTCCTGTTCCGCTCTTTCCCATAAATAAAAAAGCCTTGTTCTCACAATACACCGCTGAAGCATGAATGGATACAGCATCCCGGTAAAGTACGGCCTGTGAATAAGCAATACGAAGCAAGGAAGACAATGCATGCCCAGCCCGTTTATCTTCTTCGTGCAAAAACACGCTGACAACAGAAAAACATCTATCGGCTTGCATGACATGCAATGTTCCTCCCTGTTCTGCAGAAAGTGTGACACAATACCCTTCTGCTTCTTTATACAAACTAACGTAGCCCATATCGCTGAGCGTATTCTCGATTAATTCACCCGAAGGCATCGCAGCCTTATTTTCCACCGAAGTACACACCGTACACTTCAGCAAAGCTTTTTCCTGCCCCTCCTTCTTACCATAGAAGGGGCGAAAAGAGGGTAATAAGGTATCAGCATCCCATCCTTCCGGAAGACTGACACTCACTTCAAATCCTGCGATAGAAAACTGATGTTCTATTCTCATTTCAATTGTCCTTTCAACAAACTGGAAAATACCCAAAAACCTTCTTTGGGCGCATAACGAAATGCAAAACGAATATTACGCTGAAAAGCACATGCCGTCTGCCATTTGCCAGCCAAAAGCGATTGTGACTTCCGCTGATGTCCGGGAACATACAAACCAAAATTCCCGCCCCTCCAGATAATATCAAGTAAAGGGGATGAATCTGAAGCTATCTCCTGATAAGGAAGATACGCCACTGGAAGTCCCAGATGCTCCACCAAAAATGCATGTAGCAACTGCTGCCATCTGTCCATTCCCAATTTTAATATAATCTTTTTCATTTCTTCAGATTCCACCTCATCATGCAACTTATAGCAACTGCGGGCCATATCACACAACTGACGCAATCCGATTCCCCATCCCAAAGCATGCTTTAAAATATGTAAGCTCTGAAGCAGGAGATTCAATACAGGAGAAGGAATCCTTACATCCTGTCCTCCTTCCAATCTCATATGATTATATCCATATTGCTGTTCCAGCTCTTTTGCATAACGTTGTAAAAAAGGATTATGCAAGTCCAGCAAGCATGTATGATGCTCCACTTCTACTCCCTTCCATGCGTAGGTCACACTCTGATCGGCTTGTACCTTTCCCCGCAAGCCACACTGACGGATAAGAGAAAAAGCTTTTTCAAACATCTGCCGGCTATCGAAATAAAAATCAATATCCCCACATTCGCGTAACAAAGGGTTCTCATATAACGAGGCAATTCCTTGCCCCTTCTGTAATACAGGCTGAACTCCGCTTTCGGTAAACCATTGCACCAATAATTCCAGCGCCTTGTTCATCTGCATATTTTTACGCTCAATAGCATCTGTTTCTGCCATCCAGCGAACCAGTAGTTTCTCTTCCGGTAAAAAATGTTCAGGCAAATGCTGTATTCCCTGAAAAACCATTCCGGTAACAGTCTGCTGCCTTGACAAAAGGTACAAGTTCTTCCACTCCCCTGCAGACATTGGAAAACAAGACAAATCTTCTATCCTGCTCTCCCATAACCCTGCTCTCAACAACACAAGTAATGCTTTCTGTACCTTCTTCATATCTTTTTCACAGTAAAACCTTTCCTAACCAATCAATCCAAAAGCCTGCCAGTCTGCCAACTGTTTCTCCAAATCACGGCGGGCCACCTCTGCATCGACTTTATATTCCTGACACAAACGTTTTGTCAGTTCATCCAAGGTGGTACACCCATCAGCTACACACTGCCATATCCATGCTGCCGTCTGATTCAAGCTATACACTTTACTCATATTTACATTACCAGCACAGGCATCCACAATCATGTAGCGATTGCCAATCTTACGCAGTTGAATTCCTTTACGTATCTCTATCTTATTCATATCAAATCTATTAGAATTTTTTACCCATAAAAATGGACATGGCCGTAAGCCATACGATTTTAATATCCATCCATAAAGAGCGGGTACGCATATATTCCAAATCCATTCTAAGACGTTCCAGCATTTTTTCCATCGTATCAGTGTAGCCGTTGTAAAGAGTCGCTTTAGAAAACAGCCCCGGACGCAAACGATACAACAACTCATAATCCGGATTGATAGCCTTAATCTTATCCACGAAATATTTCCGTTCCGGACGTGGGCCTACAAAACTCATTTCTCCTTTCAGCACATTCCATAGTTGCGGCAATTCATCCAGATGATGCACTCGTAGAAAACTTCCAATTCGGGTCAGCCTCCGGTCATTTTTCTGGCAAAGAGCCGGTTTTCCATCCGATTCCGAATCGACCGACATCGATCGAAACTTATACAAAATGAAAGGCTTTCCACCATACCCGATACGTTCCTGACTAAAAATCACTGGTCCCCCATCCTCATGCTTGATTAAGCAGGAAATAAGTAAAAACACCGGCGAAAAAATAATCAAGGCTATCAAACTTACAATTACATCAGCCACACGTTTCACTCTGCAAGCTGTAACCGACATCCCCGCACTCGGATAATAATAATGGTCCTTTGCCACATAAGCCATCATGGCTTTGGACATGACATCTTCTTTGTTTACATTTTTCATAACTCCAAGTATATGGTTAAACATTTATCAATCATACATTCCTTCGTAAACATGTCACGATAACGTTTAGTCGCACCTTCCGAAAAATTCCGATAGACCTCCCCATTTTCCGTTACCGCTTCAATTGCCCGGGCTAAATCTTGCGCATTCCCCGGTTCCGCATTCATCCCCGATACACCTTCTTCATTCACCCAGGACACTCCTGACTGAGGTATTCTGGTAGCTACCACAGGCTTTCCGCACGACATTGCTTCTATCTGCACAATACCAAACGCTTCTGTTTTCTGCACACTGCTCATGCAAAACACATCGCAGGCTCCGTAGTAGGCAGGCAGTTCCTCGTCGCTGACTCTCCCTAATAGTTTCACCTTTTCCTGCAAATTCAAGGAAACAATTTCCTTCTGCAGCTCTTCCTTCAAAGCCCCGGATCCCCCAATCAGCACCACAAAATCATCTTTCAAATATTGGGCAGCCTCCACTAAAAAACGGTACCCTTTATAGGCTACCAGACGACCAAGTGAAAACACGATTTTCTTGCCCGGATACTCACTTCTGAGGGCCTTCACCGCTTCCGGTACAGGTTGCATCGGTTCTACTCCGATAGGCAGACAGACCGTCTTATGCTGCACGTGTTGTAAAAAAGGCGATTCTGCCAAATAGACGGGAGAAGTTCCCACAATCACATCAGCACGCTTCAACAGCCATTGCTGCAAAGGATAATACAGCTTCAGCAACATCTTTTGCTTTTGAATGTCACTGTGCCAATGAAGCACTACTTTTCCTTTATATCCAGAAAGGAACAAGGCCAAACAAGCCATAGGGTCAGGATGATGTACATGAATTATATCATACTTTCCACAAATTTTACGCAAAGTGAAAATCATGGAAGGCGAAATCATCGTTGCACAAGCTTTAACCCAAGTATGGGTACAAATCAGCTGTGCATGCTCATTCAGCAAGATAATCCGGTCCTCCCCTTCCTCTGCTGCACACAGCATGTGACATCCGATTCCCCTTTCGGACAGTCCTTTCATTAAATCAAATGCAACTTTCTCAACTCCTCCACGTATGGGATAGAATTTTCCTAGTTGCAATACTTTCAGATTTTCCACATTCATAGACTTCAATTTATTCCCAGAAAATGCTATTGCCTACACATTTGTCGGCCGGCATTCACTTTCACCATTTCAGGGTATCCGAGTATGTTTTCGAGTTAATTTAGAATAATAGATATGCACCTTCAATCAGCACATCCCAATATTTAGCAGCCTCACTCTAGAAGCCATCAGAAAGATTCATAGCAAATCATTTACACGATTAACCACGTTTCGTCAGTTCGTCGTACAAACGGATATAGTCAGAATAACGATCTTCTTTTTTAAAATGCATCAATGCATATTCCCGACACCGGCTTTGATAATAAGACTTACCCCGCTGCCGTATCATTCGTGCTGCTTCCAGCAACTCCTTATAATTACCCTGCGCCACAATGAAACCAGTCTCATCCGTCACAGCTTCTACACTTCCTCCTGTCCGGTAAGTTACCACCGGAGTACCGCAAGCTATCGCCTCCATATTGACCGTAGGATAATTATCCTGCCAGGTAGGATTAATAAACGCGTCGGCTATAGAATACAGTCCGGCCAACTGCTGTATATTCTCTGTCCGGGCTATACCAATGATATTTTCAGGCAGTCTCTTTCTTTCCTCCGGTTTAATACCTACCAGCACAATCAGTTCTTCCTTCTTCAGAAGAGCAGCCATCTGAATGAAATCATCCAGTCCTTTTTCCCGGCTCCAGATACTGGCTACCCCCAGCAACACATGCTTATCGCCCAGCCCATATTTCTCCCTTACTTCCTGTGCATCATACACACGAAAAACCTCCGTATTGATACCATTATGAATCACCTGGAAATTATATCCGCAGAAAAAAGACTTCTGCATCTCCGACTTTATCCAGTTGGATACCGGTACAATCACCAGTTTGTCTTGAGGCATGGAAGTAAAAGCCTCCTTCTTATCAAGATAGTTCTGCCGGCTACGGTCTATCCACAAGCTTGCCGGGAACTCCTTACGCTGAGGACACTCTCCGCACCCACTTTGCCAACGGTTACAGTTCACATAAGAATAATAATAACAATGTCCCGTATAAAGCCAGCAGTCGTGTACAGTCCACACTACCGGAATATTGCATTTTGACAAATACTCAAACAAAATGCGATAGTTCAGGAAATAGCCATGAATGTTGTGTATATGAATCACATCCGGCTGAATCCGTTCAATCTGGCGGATAAACTGCCGGGTAGCCTGTGAAGACGCCAGCCCATGGCGGTCAAACAAGCGCGTTTTCCAACCCATGCCACACCACACTCCATTTTCCACCCACCGGCACCAGCTTTGAACTACAAGGCTTTATGCCATCACGTCCACGGCTGTAAGCAATGTAACTCTGCCAGCCGTTCTGCATAGCCAGTTCCCCAATTTCCTGCATGATGCGCCCCGTAGAAGTAGAGACACGCAGCACCGGATTTATCTGAAGCAATGTTTTCATTTTGCAGTTATTGAAGTAAACAAGCGAATCCATTGTGACATGACCGCCTGTTCTGAATAAGTGTCCACCACTTTTCGGGCATTCAGCGACAACATTTTCCGATAAGCTTCATCCTCCATCACTTTCATCATCGCATCAGCCAACGCCTGAATATCTCCATTCGGAACCAACAAACCATTTATACCGGGCTGAATGATATCTTTCGGGCCACATTTATAGTCAAACGACACTACGGGAAGTCCGCAGGCCATCGCCTCAATCATCACCATCGGAAAACCTTCATAATTGGAACTCATCACCAGCATGTCACTCTTTACGTACTCTTCTCCTATCTGTTTGGTAGGCTGATGAATCTGGAGCGAATCTTGCAGCCCCGCCTTGTCAATCATTTGCTGCAGCATCTCCTGCCATTCTCCCTGCCCAAAAATATCCAATTTCCAGTCGGTAAACTTCCCGGTATACTGAACCAACTCCCAAGCCTGAATCAGGCGATCAAACCCTTTCTGATAGTCCAGACGTCCCACCGCAATCACCCGCTTGTTCATCACATCCGAATAAGCATCACTCACATGCATGGCTGCATTGGGAATCACCTCGATGTTGGGTAAATGTCCCCAATACCCCCTGTCTTCATTGGTCAGCACCACAAACTTGTCAAAACGACGTACGATCTGTTCATCCTGCCGTGTACGCAGTTTATCAATCCAACCTAACAATCCTCTCCGTCCATACTGCAAGCGGAAAAACTTGCAATAATGCAGCTCCAGCACTTTCTTGCTTCCATCCTTTATATCCGGGATAAATGAAGATTCAGAAGGGTAAAGCGACACCACAATGTCCGGTTTCTCTTTCAGGAGCAATGCCGTCAGTTTCCGTTTATGTTCCTTTCTTTTACGGAGATAGCCGGTTATCTTTTTCCATGCTCCTTTTCCATTATCCTCCGAGTAATTGATTCCCAAATCCGTCATACGTACTTTCTCCGGAAACGGATAAAAAGGAGGACGTTGGTTCTGGTCAGTAGTAACCACAGCAACCTCCCATCCAGGAAGTTGTGAAAGGTAAGTAACCTTGTTCAGGAGCACTCGTTCCATCCCTCCGGGATTATATGTGGAGTGGGTGCAGTAAATGAGTTTCATGATGCAAATTTACCAGATAAAGATTTCTGTTCCTCAATTTGATTATCTTCCTCACTAATGCAAAGGAACAATGCAAATACCAGGAATATATCTGAAGAAACCTTAAACCATACCGCAAAATTCAATAATAAAATCACCAAAAAAAGACTTCGGTACGAAGTAAAACGATTCATACATACTTTGGCCACCTTACACATAAAAAAACAAAAAGCCATCAATCCCATCAAGCCAAAATAAAAAATGAATCGCAAGTATCCCACATCGGTGCCTTTATAATAACCAACTTTCCATCTTTCACCTATATAATATGGATCAACATCATCTGGGCCATTAAAATAGCCATCACCTATTATCCAGGTCTTTAAATTATCTGGAAATACATACATATCTTTCAATATTTCATTAGAATGCACCTCCCATCTTCCTTTTTCTACCAAACTAAAGAATCCTTCAAATCCAAAACGAAGATTTTTATGGAAAGCTAAATTAGTATGATATCCGTAAATCATCAAAACGACTATTACCAACAGAATTCCAATGAACCAGCCCAATATGCGTAATGTATTAACATTCAACTGAAAGGTATAAATTCGGGACATATAGAGCAAATAAACCAAAGCAAAAATTATCCCTACCGTAGTAGTACGTGAAATCATATTTCCAATTACAGCTATTACAAAGAAAGCTATAAAATAAAATCCAATATATTTCTTTTTTTCTGTAGTAGAAATTTTCATCAGAATACTGATAATCATTACCAAAATCACAGAAAAGCGAGATCCAGCCACATCTAAGCTAGCTCCAATCCCATATATTCGATTTTCCATCTTCCCCATAAATCCGGTACTACCTAAAAAACTATCTATAAAATTTTTTAATGATGGATTTTGTGTCATAGCAAATGCAATCAAACATTGAGCAACGCATACCACAATCAAATAATTACATAACAGTTCTACAGAAATGTGTCCGTGGATTCTTTTAATAGCTTGAGTCACCACATATGCTCCAGAAAGCCATACCCACATGGAGACAATATAAGTGGCATAAGTATAATCATATGTATCATTCCATGTTACAGCAAAAAAACCTATCAATGACATTAGTCCAGCGATCAACGATAGATGAAAAAAATCCCGATTGATTACCGATTTCTGCTGACGTGCTAATTGAAACAATAACAAGACCACTCCAAAACCTGCTAATGCCATTTTTGTATTAACACCTGGGAAAAAAACAAATTCAAAAGGGAAAAAATAGAGACTTGTCAATATTGACAAAAGTAAGAAAGATAATATTTGAGTCATTAAAATACAAATCAAAATTTACCAAACAAAACGGATAAAATAAATCCACAATTCACATCTCTATTGATTGTTTTAAATTTTGATATAGAGACTAATAACTTAAGACGATAATATATGTTTTTCCTGTATTCTAAACATAATTTCACTAGATTTTTATTTTTTGAATTCATTTGATCCTTATAGCCATTATATAAAGATTCAGCTAAGTGCATACATAAATTATTATTTTTTTTTAATAGCCAGTTATACAACTTACGAAAGCGAGATATATGCTGTGCTCCTAAGACATTAGATGAATGTTGCCTATACAAAACTAAGGCATCACTATCATATATTACATTTCCAGACAATGCTAAACAAAGACTATAAATCCACCAATCATGTAAAACCAATTGAGGAGGATTACACATCAAACTCTTTTCTAAACAAATTCTATTAAAAACTTGTGTACATCCAACTGAAGGATTCATAATCAAAGACTCTCCAAAAGATAATTTAAATTCTTTCTTTTCTGTAAAAAGTTCATTCTCCCATTCATCAATTTTTTTAAAATGGCTAAAAAACAAATTAGGAATAGACTGATCATATACAGTCAATGCTTTCGTTGCTCGTTTTAACTTCTCATTAATCCAAATATCATCCTGATCACAAAAAGCATAAAAATCAGGAAAAAATAAAGTAAAAGTATCTGCTTTTTCCATCAAAAATCTAAAACTTTGTACACAACCGATATTAGTTCCCCTGTATATCGTAATCATATGCGGATACAAGGACCAATATTCATCTAATATATGTAATGTATTATCCGTACTTCCATCATCCCGTATAAGTAAATACACACATACATCTTCCTGATTTATTATACTGTCTAACTGCTTCCTTAAAAATCGTTCTCCATTATAAGTAGAAAGCATTACCAATACAGACTTTACATTGCTATTATCCAACATATCTTATTTATTATCAAAACAATATCAATAATCCTTATTATAATATCTGAATATCAAAACAAGATTTTTATAACTGCAAATTCTACTTTAATTATAAGGATACATTCAAATAGAAAGATGACTCAACAAATAAAATTCTTAAACTATAGTATTAACGATAAATTAAACCATAGATTAAACAATGTACACAGTAATAATATATACGTATAATCCAAAATAAATTTTTTGAAGCCATCCACTGCAAGCTACGACTTCTCAAAGACAAACTTCTGTTCTTTAAAATATACTTGTTTGCTTCTGGATACCACTTTTTCCATAATGCGTATTTAGCAGAATCTCCACTTATTAAGAATGGAAATTTTACATCTAACTTAAAATAAGCAATCTCGCAATCCAGTTTATTTCCAAATATTTTCCGAATATCAGTTATCAACAATGATACATTATATTGCAACTCTGACAAATGACGTTCTGAATAAGTCTTGCTAAAAGCTCCAGTATTAAGTTGTACATAATGATAGAAGGCTTTAGATAAATACGCTACATTGGATGCACGAGCAAAAAGACGCATTATAGTCATATCCTCTCCCATCCCATAACCAACCGGAAACTCTATCCTATTTTCCACATACAGAGATCTACGTATCAGTTTGTTCCAAACATTGAACTTCATAACCCCGCTCAACATCCCTTTCAAAGAATCCAATGGAGTAGCATATTCCGGCTGTTTCATATAACGTTCATTCTTTGCAAATGACAACCACCAATCACACCATACAATATCTGCATTACTTACTACAGCCTTATTATAAAGCTGTTCAAGCATATCCGATTCCACGAAGTCATCACTATCACAATGAAAGATATATTCCCCTCTAGCTACAGCCAATCCAGTGTTACGCGCAGCAGGTAATCCTCTGTTTTTTTCATGTACAATCAATTGAATGTCTCTTCTCCTATTAGGATATTGTTCAATTACTTGATTCAACAAAAAAATACTATTATCAGGTGTGGCATCATTTACAAATATATATTCCACCTCACTTAATGTCTGTTCCATCAAAGAAGTTGCACACCGAGCTATAAATGGTTCAACCTTATATATCGGGATGATTACTGATACTTTATATAATTCTTTTGCCATAAATGAAATAACGAACTAAAATCTTTATACGCTTCCAGAGAGATAATTGGTCAAATATATTCAACCTATAATAAAAGAAATCAAAATAAAACTTCTCATCAAAGAAAGGTGACTTACGATAATATTCCCACCAAATATCAAAATTGATACAATATTGCTGCCAAGGTTTTTGACCGTTATAGTGAACAATACCCTGCCTTAAAGCATTATCAATTTCCTTTTGACTCCATAACTTCAAAAGAGCATTATTATCATAAATTGACGCATGCGAAATAATTGTAGACAGGCAAAATTCTGGAGATAGATACTTAATTTTTCCCTTACACACAATATTTAAAATATCCATATCTTGAAACTTATAGCTATTTCTTGCCTGTTTCTTAAACAAAGAAATTAAATTATCTTCTTTTATTTTCTTTGAGTTTATAATTAGATTGCCTGAGTAAATAACTTTCTCTGGATCTAAATGCAATTTCTCAATATAATAGTGTTTATATTCAGGAACTAAATGCGAAAGAGAATTAACTCCTGCCACATAGTAATTATTTAAATCTATATTTGTATAAATATCCGATAAGTCAAAACGAAATATTACATCTACATCAGAATAAATTATTTTATCATATTCAGGTATTAATTCAGGTATTAGTAACCGATAATATGCTGCTGTTGTTATCCCTCGAATTTCAAAAGCAGAATCAAATGTACTATCGACCAAGCGATATTGAATGCGGCAATTTTTATAATACCGCGGAATCTTATTTAACCCTTCTTTTTTTAATGCTATATTGGATGAATGCAGGATAAAGATATCATAGAAAGTGTCTTTTTGAGCATTCGTCAGTAATGAAGAGATACAGACACATGCTGGTAAAATCAGATTATTATCAAAAGCAAAAGCTATAGGTATTACATTCATGACTTTTTATTCTTAAAAAGATTTTGATATAACATGATTAATTTGTCTGCATTAAGTTCTAATTTAAATTTGTTGGAAAGCAACAAAGAGTTTTTCCCTAAATCTTTACGTAATTCCCCATTTTCTAACAATGTCTTAATTGCTTGCGACAATTGTGTTGGATTTTCTTTTTCCACAAGTAACCCATTACATTGACTAACACAGACTTCTGGAATTCCACCAACTTTAGAACCAATAATAGGAATACCATGCATTAAAGCTTCCATAATACTTAACGATATGGCTTCCGTTCTAGATGGTTGCAAATAAATATCTGTAAAAAAAAGAAAATCGTCTACGTCATTCCTTATTCCTTCTAAAATAAAATAATCCAAAACATCTAAATCTTTCAGAATAGTTTGAAATTTTAAATTTTCAGACTTACCTAACCCAATAATAACAATTTTAAATTGAGGAAGTTGACTGTCCTGTTTTAGTAATTTAATTGCACGAGCTAATATATCAAATCCTTTTACATTAATATCAAATCCTATTGAAGTCAATACCAAAATATTATCTGATATACGTAAATCCTTTTTTAAATTTGTATTGTGTACTTTATTTTTAGATACCCCCAAATAAGAAACGATAAAATTCTTAGAATTTCCTATTTCAGCTATCAACTTATCTTGGACTCCCTTACTTACAGATATAACAAAATCCAATGATTTATAACAAATTCTTGTCAGAAATCTCATAATACAAGAAGTGTAGAGATATTCGCAATGCTGAGTCAGGACCTGCTTACTATTAGGATAGAAAATCTTAACAAAGACAAATAAGAAATAAACTATAAATCCAAAATGATAATGAATTATATCTGGCCTTTCTTTTTGGATTATTTGAAAAACTTGCCAACTGCGTTGCAATATATTTCCATGAATTGCATATATATTAGCGTTGAACCCCTTTAAATCATTATAATATGCATTAGGCTGCGGAGTATTATTATAAACTACAGATAATTTTATACCTTGTCTTAATAATTCAATAATAAATTTCTCCAAGCCACCATATTTGGTAGAGTACATACCTGTAACATATAATACTTTCATATCAATAAATTCATTTCAAAGGAAATTTCCGAGAAAAATGTGCACTTATTTTAAATAATGATATAAATCTTACGAGTAAAACAGAGATTATATATACTAATTTACTATATTTATACTGCTTCAATTGATTAAAAAATAACTCATAATCGCCTAAAGTATAATCCATTCCTGAAACAAATTTAAAATAATCTGCAAAAACAGCATTAGGTAACAACTCTTTGAGAACTTTCAACCGTTCTTCATTACAACATACCACATTCCTATTACTAATTCCATTATCTTCAAAAACCGTAATAATTCTTTCTATCTTTTTACAAGAACAACCCATAAATACTACAGCCTGTAAAAAAAAACTCCAATCAGCAACAATCTTTAAAGACTCATCATAATTCATCTTCTGAAATAATTCTCTCTTAATAAATGAAGCCGGATGCGGTATTGGACTACTTTTAAAAAAATCTAACAATGTCAATGGCAAATGAATATCTGTATATCCAATAATTCCAGATGGATAGGTTTTTAATAAACCAAATACAATATCTTCATTAGAGTCCAACTCATGAGAAATATTATCTATAATATCAGAAGATATTAAATAATCACCTGAATTTAAGAATAAGACATAATCACCTGTTGCTTTTAATATTCCTTTATTCATTGCATCATATATTCCCTTATCGGGCTCACTAATCCAATAATCAATATCCTCATGATATTTTTTTATTACTTCCACACTGCCATCGGTAGAATCACCATCTATTATTATATACTGAATATCTTTATATGTTTGAGATACAACAGATGATATAGTCTTTTCTATACCATTCTTATTATTATAATTTATTGTAATAATACTGATTTTCATTTATTTCTTCTTATAAAAAAAACGTTTAAATTTACGAATCAACCTAATAAAGCGAATTCTGATACGAGATAATACTGATAAAATCTTATCAAGATATAAAAAGTACCATATTTTTCTATATTTCGATTTCAATAATTGTTTATGTTCTGGATATAAAGCAATCCCTTGTTTTAAAATGACCGCTAAAGATAAAGTTTCCCAAAATGATTTATCAACAAAATCTAAACAAAAAGTGTAATCTTTATTTATGCTTTTTGACTTATGACTCAAACCTAGATTATCTTCAGAGTAAACCATTACATAATCAGAAGAATAAGCTATTTTTTCCGTTCTCATTACGTCAAACCAAAATTTAACATCCTCATATCGATATAGGTTATTATCAAACTTATAAGATTTTATTATGCCTGTGTTGAATAATGCGGAACCAGCTCTTATAGAAAAAGAATTAAAATACCAAGATCTAAAATTATTTCTCACGATTCGATTTCGACCTTCACAAAATCCATATCTTTTATTTGAAACTTCTACGAAAAAATTTGCAGCACTAACGTTAGTATTATTTGATAATGCTGTATCTAGTAATATTTCTAGGGCATCTTGTAATAAATAATCATCTGAATCAAGAAATATAATCCAATCACCTTTTGCTAATTTTATTCCTGAATTTCTAGCAGAACTCACTCCTCCATTCTGTTTATGAAAAACTTTAATCCTTTTATCCTGTTTTACGTAATCATCACAAATCAAAGCTGACCTGTCTATACTGCCATCATCAACAAGCAATAACTCCCAATCTTTGTAAGATTGATTAATAATGCTATTGACACACCTATGAAGTATTTTCTCCGCATTATACACAGGTACTATAATAGAAATTTTAATAGACATATTTATTTCAATAGTTCGTTAAAAATTAGCCCAGCCTAAGCGGCTCTGGCAGTAAATAAAATGAGTTCTTTGAAAAGTTTGTCAATTAATTGCGTGTTTGGTTCAATCCCAGACACGCAAATAAATCGTTCAAGCATGTAAGCATTGTGTATGACTG
>ERZ780080.282-NODE-282-length-14738-cov-4.6355_pt1 | contig 14738 bp, 10 predicted proteins | sample MGYA00511175_ERZ780080 | MGnify/ENA primary metagenome ERZ780080 (study PRJEB29588, sample SAMEA2148733) | human gut metagenome | biome: human gut; feature: human-associated habitat; material: faeces | place: Denmark | collected 2008/2010 ...
CGAATTTATGTATGGAAGGGGCTATTCCATCAGCCGCCAGTCGGAAAGCATTCAGGGAGAGGAATATTTTTATTCCGCACGCTATTATCCTCCCTACCGCATCATCATACGGTCTGCCCTTCCCTACAACCTGAGTCTGGCAGAACACTTGCAGGCTGACTCCGGCTACCTATGGTTTGCGCTGATTATCTGTTTGGTACTGATTTTCATCTTCTACCGTTTTACTAGGAAGCTGGGCAAGTCCATCACCAAACTGCAACAGTTTGCCATGAAGGCCGACCGGAACGAACCGATTGACATGGACATCCTGCAAACTTTCCCAAAGAACGAATTAGGAGAGATTTCACAACACATCATTAAGATATACAAACGCCTGCACCGGGCGAAAGAAGCTCTCTACATTGAGCGTGAGAAACTGATTTCGCACCTTCAAACCTCACACGAGGGATTGGGTGTCTTTACCAAAGAACGGCAGGAAATCCTGGTCAACAACCTGTTTACGCAATACATCAACAACATATCCGACCGCAACCTGCGTTCTACCAATGAAATTTTCGACATTCCGGAACTACAACCCATCATTGAGTTCTTAAACCGGAACGAGGGTAATTTCAGTAAAGAGGAAAAGCGGTATGCCATGCACCTCAACAAGAACGCTCGCTCGTTTACCGTGGAATGCATCATCTTTCAGGATATGTCGTTCGAAATATCCATCAACGATATTACTCAGGAAGAAGAGCAGGCCCGCCTGAAACGCCAGCTGACTCAGAACATCGCCCACGAGCTGAAAACGCCCGTCAGCAGTATTCAGGGATACCTGGAAACCATTATCAGCAACCCGAACATTCCGCAAGAAAATGTCCGTGTCTTCCTGGAAAGAAGCTATGCCCAGAGCAACCGTCTGACTTTCCTGCTGCGCGACATCTCTGTGCTAACCCGAATGGACGAGGCACCGGAACTGGTAGAGAAAGAGCAGGTAAACCTGAGCAAGATTGTAGAAAACATTTTGAACGAGGTAGCACTCGGTCTGGAAGAAAAGCATATCACTGTGGTGAACAAGCTCCCGTCGGAGGTTATACTGACAGGAAGCAGCTCGCTGCTCTACTCTATCTTCCGCAACCTGACCGACAATGCCATAGCCTATGCGGGTAATGACATACAAATCACCATCAACTGCTTCCGCGAAGATGAGAAATTCTACTACTTCAGCTTCTCTGATACCGGCGTGGGAGTACCCGAAGAGCACCTGAACCGCCTGTTTGAACGCTTCTATCGGGTAGACAAGGGACGTTCACGGAAATTAGGAGGTACAGGTTTGGGACTGGCCATCGTGAAGAACGCCGTATTGTTCCATGGCGGAACCATCTTCGCCAAGAACATGCCGAAAGGAGGACTGGAATTTGTCTTTACGCTGAAGAAAGATATATAAGGATAAAGCACTCCAGGCAAGACATTCTGTATTTATTAAAGACTAAAACTACTACAATTTTCCCTAATGCCAGTACTGACAAGGAAGTACTGGAGTAATCCCCTGAAAGTACTGCAGTACTCCTTCGACAGTACTAGAGTACTTCTTTGGCAGTACTGAAAATTTGACTTTTCCTGATATAACTAGACGTTTTTTCTTTTTATAAACTGGAACAGTAGACACTTTGCATATTACAGCTAAGCGTTCCGGACACGCAAGAACCGGGAGCTGTTGTTTGGCAAACTGGATGCCCTTCGATGAGGCGTTCGTTTTTTTAAGGTCAATAGAGAGTTTTCCTGATTTAACCTGACTATTTTTCAATTAATAAACTGAGGTTACAAAGATTTTAAAAGAGACTCTATTGTTTTATCTGTCATTAAAAAGAATATAAATGAGGGTCTCAAAATAGAAACACCAGTAAACTTATAGATTACAATGCTCGACTATTATTCATGGGTTGAGCATTTTTTATATCTCAGCCTTATCATAATGGTAAATTCATACTATAAATACCAAATCCAAAATTAGCAGTAACTCCCCATTGTACTACTAAAAGTTTATCTTACCTCTTTAAATGGAGGGTTATATACGTAATCTTTGTAAGCCATAATTTAACTATATTACATTGCATATCAAAGTTTTTTATTATCTTTGCAAACGGATGGAGCATATCTCTATCCAAGACATATTAGAAAATGAAAGAAGCGTTATGCTTATCTTGTAAGTTAGGAACCTGAGAAATTTCAAACGTAGTACAAGGAAGGCATAGTGGTTCTCACGCTATAGCGTGGGCTGCTATTCTCATATCTGTACTACGGGTTTTCTCAGGACCTCTAACTTAAGATGTGGCATTGCAGTTCCACGCTTCGTAGTTTTACGAAATCCTCATAGGAGCTGTAGAGGAAAAAGAGAACCTATGAAAAAACAATCTTCTTCAATTAAAAAAGGCATAATATGTTGCCTAAGTTTATTCTGTAGCCTCAGTATCCAAGCTCAAAAACTCGGAGATTACATTGAAATCGACAGTGTTCCCGCCTTTATCTTTTATATAGACAACACAGGAAAACATGGTCTAGCGATGTCTATGCCTGCTGTATATTCTGATATGCTAAAGAAAATAGACAAATATGTAAAAAAGGGATTAATAGACAAAAGACAGGCTGAACTATCAAAGAAAGGCAATGTGATAGATATAAAAAACTATGAAGAATCAGGGATGCTCAAGCCTAAGAACAAACAAAAACTTTTTGAGAACCTTATTCCAAAACTAACAGAAAAAGGAGAAGAAAACGCAGCCATCATTGAAGCCTACTGCAAAGAACAGAATATTTTAATGCAAGAACATTTTCCTTGGGAATACTGGGCCTCACAATTAGGGCAAGGCTGGTTTATCCCGGGAGATTACGAACTCACTCTATTTGCCCAATTCTATTCTGGAGGAATTGGTAAAGATTACCACATGGGGATTTCTTTTTTAACAAAAAGAGGAAAAGAACTTTCTAACAATACCAGAGTGCAAGATGCACTCACCTCCATCACATCAAAAGGAGGATTAATATCATCCACAGCAAAATATGCCGATTGTGGTTTTAGAACATTACATAGGATTCAAAAAACGATGCCCAAACTGACATATTGGTTTGAATTATTAGACAACCTAAATGGAGCTTATAAAGAATTGAACGTCCAGACATGTGCCATACATAAGTTTTAAATTAAACAATAACTAAAAGTTGTGCCCGACACGAAATAGGGTAAACAAAAATGAAAACGATATTCTCTATGAAAAAGACTTACACTACTTTTTTATTTTTTCTTTTAGGAGTATTTTCAACCTCTATCTTTGCACAAAGCACTGTATATTTCTTTATAAAATCTACAGGAAATTTGACTACAACAATAAAACAAAACGGGAAGGATATCTTTGACATGACAGGACCTATAAAGAAGACCATCAAACCTTCAGGAAATATGCAGCTTCCTTTTAATCAATACGCTCCATGTTATAGAAAGTGTATTTTTAAAAACGAAGGAAAAATACTTTTCTCAACAGAATGTAAACACATCAACGCTGTCAATGGGAAAATATCAACCATGGCAGGAGAAATACAGCTGAATTTAACAAGCGGGTCTACATATTATGTATCCATAACCAATAAAGGATTAAATGATATGCAGTTAAAGAATCTAACAGAAAAAGAAGCCGAAAAATTACTGAAAAATAAAAAATACGTAGCTCTCCCTGAATATATAGAACAATAAATACCTGCAATTATGGAAAAGAAATCATATATTTTATTATTCTTTTCTTTCTTCCTGCTAATAAGCAACGCACAAGAAAAATCCATTAATCATATCTTCTCAAAGACATTAGAAGTAGTAAATGAAAAGAACAAAAAAGAAAGTTTCAAAGGACAAATCCTAAAAGGCAAACGAAACGGAATGGGAGTTCTTTTACAACGTAATGGAGCACTTTATATAGGAGATTTTTACAGAGATATGATATCAGGTTACGGCATGTTTATTGCTTCGGAAGATAGTTATGTAGATAATTGTGATAGCTGTACTGTGTATATCGGCAACTGGAAGAATGGAGTAAAATCCGGCTTCGGAATTTGTTATGCCAATAATGGAGATATTATTTACCAAGGACAATTCGAGAAAGACAAACCTATCTCACAGTATCCATCCAATAATATAGACCTACAAAAATATTTTTCTTATTTTGATTTTGGTAATGGAGAATATTTCTTAGGAGAAATGGAAAAAGAAACTGCTAACGGCTACGGTATAATGGTATATGACAATGGAGACTTATGCATCGGCTATTTTAAAGAAGGAAAAAGAAATGGAATCGGGCTGTACCTTCTATATAATGGAGAATGGGAAACGATTAATTTTGAAGGTGACAACTACAATATTGTCAGCTCATCCATTAACTACCGGAACATTGACGCTAATAGAAAAGCTAATATCAAGAGCTCACTATCTGAAGCATTCGGATATTTTGCACAGGCAGCAAACCAAACAGTCCAAATTGCAAGTGAAGTTCAGTCCATAAAAAAAGGAGAAAAGCCTTTTTCCAATACAAGCTCAAATGTCAATATATCCGAAAATACAAATCTATCCGATGATAATATTTCCAAAGAAAAGAAATCCTCTACAGTCCCTTATTCTATATCCGCAAATCAAAACAAAAATACTGACAGCAGGACATATGCGAATTATGATGGAATGCTGAGCAAAATGCGTTATGGAAATATGGAGTATGACGATGCCAAACGAAAAGAATATCAATCCAAGATGAGAGCATTAAGAGAAAAATGGGAGAAACGAGGAGAAAGATTCCAGCATTCAGAAAATGAAGACTGGCTCGGCAAATAAACTATAAACTTACTCAATCATATTAAACTCTAAATTAAAACAGGTCATGAAAAAATTACATTTTAAACTATTTAAAAGATTATCTTGTATTGTTGTTTTTACAACATTATTTTTCTCTCATGTACAAGCCAAAGGTATCAATGATGCAATCCAACTTCCAGATTTCAAGAGTGGAAAAACTATCTGGGTCATCCGAGCAGGCGTAGGATTTAACGGTTTTACCGGATCAAACATAGAAACGACCAAACTACAATGGGAAAATAACGATTGGAATGGCAGGTTTGGGAAAGCCACAGGATATGAATTCACATTAGGGTTTAACAAATCCTTTGGTAATCATCCACTATATTGGGGGATGGAGCTTGGCATGGCATCAAGAGGATATACATCATCTTCTTCATGGGAAAAAAGTGGAAGTTCAGCTATTAGTGGGGGAACCGACTATCATGGTAAATTCCAAGATGAATCAATGCTATGCCATACAGTAAAGTTTTCTCCATTCACTATTGGTTATCGATACACATTCCTTGAAAAGATGGCTGCAGACATACATCTTGGAGCCTATGCCAGCTATGATATCGCAGGAAAATACAAAAGAGATTATACAGACCATATCATTTCAACATCCAAATATGGCAATAGAAATGATAAGACCACAAGCTCCACAGAAACCAAGATAAAAGATTATGACAATATGAAACGATATGACGCGGGTATTAATCTGGGAATAGGCTATTGGTTTGGTAAATTTAATATAGACTTTACATGGCAAAGAGGATTTATCGCCATATTTGAAGGGGGAAATGAATTAGTAAAAATAGGAAAAGAATCACGCAAACGTGGAAACCTGTTCACAAACAATTTCCAACTCAAGTTGGGCTATGCATTCTAATATAAACAACCATCAAAATTTAATCAGAACATATGAAAACATTATATTCAGGACTACAAATATTGCTATACCTATTACTAACTTTACCTTTAGCAAGCCACGCACAAAGAAACATACCTAAAGTTACATGTATTTATTGTGGAGGTACGGGAAGAGCTGGTTACGCTTCATGCCTTTTTTGTGGCGGTAGCGGACTGATGGCTGACCCTCAATACCAAAACCAGAAAGCGTATGAATATGGAAAAGCTTTAGGATTATGCGGAAAAGGACAAGCTGCATTAGTACACGGAAATTACAAAGAAGCATTTGACGCCTTTGAAGAAGCCATGAAATTAGAAAATGCAGAGGCAATGTTTTTTATCGGTGTTTGTTGTGAGCTAGGAATGGGAGTAAACGTAAATCATGAGTTAGCCAAAGAATGTTACTCATTAGGTAGCCAGTATGGTAGTATAAATGCTAAACAGGCTATAGAGAGAATCAACCAAAATGGTTTTTGGCCAGCCACTGACCAAACAAGACAAAATTTCAGAAATGCACTTAAGATGCAAATAGAAATTCAAGGAAATGCAGCAATGATGAACCGTAACTTCAATAACAGCAATCAATCAAACTCAACAAAAGACTATGGAGCATGCCCTAACTGCCATGGAACAGGAAGATGTACCATGTGTGCAGGCAGAGGAGAATGGAAAGATAACAACGGAATATATCATGATTGCAGTATATGTCATGGCGGAGGACAATGCCCAAGTTGTCATGGCAGTGGAAAATTACGCTAACATTAAAGAGAGGAGGCTTCCTTCAAGACTAAGGCAACCTCCCCTTCATTTTCCATTCATCTTTTTCAGATATTGCTTCTTTTCCCTTTTACTCATTTCTTTCATAATCAAGTCTGCCGGATGAGAAGATTCAAACTGAGCAGTTTGCCCATCAGGCTTACAAGTTTCTGATTCATTAACTGCTATGATGGGTATAAATGAATGATATGCTCTTCCTTCTATGGCATAATCCTTATCCGAATCGCCAAAGCATCCACTCATTTGCAGACGTAAATGCGCTCCTTGACGATAATTGTTTCCGCCAATAACTCCAATCGGCTCTCCCGCCTCTATGTTTTCTCCAGGCTCTACAAATACACCTTCATTCTTAAATAATTTATAAGTGGCGAAACTCCCGTCTTTATGATAAACAACTACATAATTTTCGGTTCGTGCATACACCCTGCTTCCAGGTTTCTCGGCCTCTGAAGCTTGATACTGATGAACATCACAAACCAATCCACCACGCATGGCATACACTGTATCTCCCTCATTCATACGAAAAGCCAATCCTGTCACTTTTTTCCCTTTTCTATCTCTTTGAAAAAAATCCTCCAAGGAAGTCAATATATGAATATCTACTTTTTTCCCTGGAGCTACAGGTGGAAGATAAACAAAAGATGAATCTGAATCAGTTTTCCAGTTCCCCCTATAACTCCTACTTTGATAAGCGAAGCCGACAGGTACTTCTTCCACTTCACGTTTTAAGGTCAACAACCGGCTAATTCCATTACCTGCTACAGAAATATAAGGAACATCCGTTGTCATTCCAGAAGCTCCTGTAAGTTTCGTAAAAACAATCTGAATAGTATAAGGATAGAATGAACTATTTTCCGCTTTCAGAATATAGTTCTTTCCCATAGCCTCATAAGAGACCTTTACATCTTGCGCTTTTAAAGAAAACCCGGAAAATACATAAACAACGCAAAACAATAAACTAAACCTTACATTAAACATAGCTCAAAATATTAAGGTTAAATAAAAATCCCCTCATGCTGAATCACATGAGGGGTTCAGAATCTATAATGATGTCATTAATTTATTTTGCTACACGTTCCAGCCATTTTACCATGAACAGCATGACTCCCATTGAGATGAGACATACGATCATGAAAATAGCCCAGCAATATCCGATAGGAATGGCGTTATACATAAGAGGACCAATCCACAACAGAAGATTACCTACAGCCGTTGCACCAAGCCACAATCCCTGGCAAAGTCCCAGAAGATGCTTTGGAGCTACCTTCGAAACGAATGACAATCCAAGTGGAGAGATAAACAACTCAGCTACCGTAAGCAGGAAGTAAAGAACAATCAACACCCATGCACCGGCTTTTACCTGCTGGTCAATAGGAAGTTCCCGATATTCTGCAGCAGAAGGATAACCCATAATGAGTGAATATACAGACAAGAAGAGATAAGCCAAACCTGCGATGAACATACCGATGGCAATCTTACGCGGAGTAGAAATTTCCTTGCCTCTTCTTGAAAGAGAACCGAAAATCATCATGATGACCGGAGTCAATGTGATCACAAAGAAAGGATTCACTGCCTGCCATATTTCCGGAGCAATTGTAGATGTATCAACGAAGTCTCTCGCAAAGAGTGAAAGTGAAGTACCGTTCTGATGGAATGAGAACCAGAAGAAAATAACCACGCCAAGCACTGCAAACAAGGCGTAAAGACGCTGTTTGATTTCCTTAGCCATGGCAGCCTTTTCTTCAGCTGTATAAGTAACAGCAGCTGCAGCTTCCTTTTTCCCCGGATTTGGGAACTGACTCTTGGTCACAAAGAAGATAATCAAAGAAATAAGCATTGCGGCAACAGATGCAACAAATGAATAATGAATACCTTCATTAAATACCTGCAAATACTGTGCGCAAGAAGCAGCCATATCGGAAGTTTCACCCACACACTGTGACATCAGCTGGTTCAAGTTACCCATAGCCTCAGCCGACATACCGTCTGCACCTTTTGCTATATAGTCATGACACAAGGCAGGAAGACTTGCGTTATATACCATATTGTGTGCACTCAGCCACCAGCTTCTCAACAGAGGAGCGATAAACGGAGCGATAAGTCCACCAATATTGATAAATACATAAAATATCTGGAATCCGGAATCTCTCTTGCTCTTAGCTTCAATCAGTTCCTTTTCTCCCTTCTTTGCAGCCTCTGCTTCAAGGTCATCGTACATCTGACCTACAATGGCCTGAAGATTTCCCTTGAACAGACCATTACCAAATGCGATGAAGAACAAGGCAATACAAGTAAGCGTAAGCAACCATGATGTATTACCTGCATTGGCAGTAATAGGAATAGATAATGCAATATATCCAACAGCCATGACCACGAGACCGGCCATGATTGTACCTTTATAATTCTGCTTTCTGTCGGCTATCAGCCCCCCCACAAGACTTAACAGATAAATACCTGCATAAAAGAATGAATAGATAAGTGTACTTTTTTCCTCACTTATACCAAATTTAGAACAAAGAAACAATACCAGTACGGCATTCATGATGTAGTAGCCAAAACGCTCCCCCATGTTAGAAAGTGCAGCAGGTATCAGACCTTTAGGATGCTTGTTAAACATAAATAATGAAGATTTTAATAATTAATAGTGTTAATACTCGTATAAATTCTGTCTCTCGTTCGCAAATATACAATTATTCAGATAAATATGCAAACTTACCTCACTCAGCACCTTGCGGAAGTTTTCCTCTGTACGTACGGCTTATCACGCGTTCAAAGCTATGAATAATCTCCTGTCCCATGTTCACACGCGTGCTGTCCACTTTCCGGATTTCCACAGGCGTAACTGCATCTTTATACTTCGCCTTGCCGATACGGATTTTCATCTTGTCCAGGTTTCCGGTAATGTTCACTCCCGCCTTGAACGGCAACGGCGATTTCAGCACAGAGATGTGATAGTTAAAGTTCATGTCCAAACCCTGGGTTCCTCCCACAGCCGCCTTGTAGCGATCTATCTGAAGTAAGAACGGATATACCGTCACATTGCCGTCCTGCACGGTCAGGTTCACCGAAATACTGTCGAACACATTCCGTTTCTTATTCTTGAACATCAGTGTCTTGGATATTTCCGCAAAGGTTTCTCCATCCATCAGTACCAGACTGTCGCCTTTGATGTGCATGGCCGCTTTCAGACTTGGAATCTTCACGTTCAGGTTGGAATCAAGCACAGCCTCGGCCGTAGCATCAAAATCGACCATTCCCTTAAAGGAACGGAGCATCGGTACAATCGTATCAAGCGAAGGAATGAAATCGACCAACTTGCCGATATTTACCTTGCGCAAACGGAAATCAAAACCGGCATAGCCTCTTGTTTTCCTTCGGGCACGATATACCAACGTGGTTTCCAGGTCTGCTTCCAGTCCGCGCATGGTCAGCTTTTTCAGATAAACCGCCTGATTGCGAATGTCTACCGCTCCTTGCACATTTTCAAACACCATATTTCCGTAAGTCACCTTTTTCAGGTTGGTCTTCAACTCGAAATCAATGTTCTTCGGAATGACAAACAACTGCATCGGTTCTGCCGACGATACCGTGTCGGTCTCTGCCTGAAGCGTATCCTGCGGGAAGTTCAGTGCATTAATCAACTGATTGCAATCGAGGTTACGGGAAGCGATTTCCAGGTTGGCCTTCAGCATTTTTCCTTTCTTCATTGCCGCATACAGGCCGTAAACCGATCCGCTTGCCGTCAAGTTGGAACGTCCGATGCGCATGCTGGCATTTTTCAAGGTGATGACTCTATCGCCTACCGTTACGGCTGTTTTTCTCATTCTCACCGGCAAAGCCAGTTCAGGGGTCCTTAAAGTCAGTCGGTTGAATCCGACAATTCCTTTGGGAAGCCATACAGAATCGCGTACCTTTTCAGCCGTCAAGTTAAAGCCTCCCTTGTCCATGCCCATTTTCATATCGCCCATACGGCAGAAGAGTGTATCAGTCTCCAAGGCCACCTTTATATTCGGCATGGCCGGATTCAGTTTGCCCGGCTGCAGGTGCAAGGAAGCCTTTGCCTTTTTACTGAACACCTTCAACGAATCGCCCATTTCTCCTTTCAGGCGACTCATCTGCAATTTACATTCCACGTCAATCAGACGGGTCGTATCCTGCGGATTCGTAGACCGGACGGTGGCGTTCAATTCATCCAAATCGGCAGAAATAGCTGCAGTACGCAAGGAAGCCTTGCGAATGTTCATTTGTGCGGCAAGATTGTCTTCGCCAATAAAACGGAGAGCGGCCTGGCTGGTAAATTCAAAATTCTTCTTGGTATCGCGCAAGAACATGTCCTGCATATCCAGCTTTCCTTTCAAACGAACACGCCCCCAGTCCTGCTTCTGAATAGTCGACAAGCGACAATGCAAGCGGAAGTCGGCTCCCACCCGACCACCTATCGACACTCCTTCCTGCAAGGGGAAAGTCTTGGCCAGTGCCGTAAGGTCTATTTCCGAACGGGTATGAAAAGTGATGTCAGGGTCACCCAACAAATCTTCCACTTTTCCGTCAGCTAATATATCGGTGTGAGCTCCCTTGAAACGGAATATTTTCAAATCAGCATACGAGGGCTTGTGGCGCATGAAATCAACGTACCCGCTGAATTCCGCTGTCAGGTCGTCAATACCGTAGGGCAAGTCGGCATACTTCGCCGAGGCCTGGTTAATGCTCATGTGAAGTGTGGCTTCCGGCATCTGCTGTTTGCCATAAAGTCCTTTCAAGGTTCCCTCTAACGTAACTTCTCCCTTAGCAGTAAGTTCCTGACGCTTCAACACACTCTCCGGAATCATATTAAACACGGTTTCCAGCGACGGGGCATGCAACTTATAGGTCAAATCTACCGAAGCCGGTCCGCCAATCGTATCTCGCCCAAAAGTACCCGATAAATCGAGAGCTATCCCATTTAATGTCAGCCCCGTATCCTTCAGCGTAAGTCGTCGGGAAACACGATCCAGTTGCATATCCGCATTCAGTCCTACAGCCAGGTGATTCACCAATAGCTGTCCGTCCTGCCAGAAGAGCAGATTTTCGTTGTCATACTCCAGCGCCAGCATGGAATAATCTTTCTTCAAGGAAGCTTTCAGACTCATGTTCAGGTTCTGCACGCGGGCATATACCCTTGTATCCCTGTCGTCGAACGTCACGTTCGTACGCTTCAAGGCCACACGGTTAATGTCTATTTCCTGAATCTGAGGCTTCTGCGATGTCGTATCTTCTTCCACAGCCTCTTCCGTGCTCTTCACGATGTCCCAGTTGCTTTTTCCTTCCTTGTTCTTGAAGGCATATACCGACGCATCCTCCAGTCCCAGATAACGCAGGCTGATTTTATCATGCAGCAGATAGTCCATCGGATTCACTACTACCACACATTTCTTGAAAGAAACCAGTGAATCGGTCTTCTGCCACAACTTGTCATTAATGGCTTTGGACACCAATACTCCATCCGTCACCTTCAGTCCGAATCGAGGAAAGGTGGAAAAGAAGGTCAGTTCCACGCTTTTCATCTGCAAACGGGCATTCAATGACTGATTGGCCACATTCAACACCACCGGTGTCAACTTTTCCGGTGTAAAAATAAAATTCACCACGATGGTTACGGCCAACAAGAATACAGTCAGTAACGCTCCTAACGAAATGGCCGTCAGCCGAATTGTTTTACGTAATTTCTTGTTCATCTTTTTTCTTTCATAAACAAACTCATCCATTGTTTGTGCTGCAAGCGGTATTCAGACAATAGGTACAGACAAACTCAGGATGTATCAGATAATGAATCAGAAAACGGGCCTTGTCCGCTTTCCGATATGATTCACCCGTAAACGTTCCGGAGGAAGATAGTTTAAAAGGACACACTTTGAGGTGTTGCAGGAAATCCACTTCTGCCATATCGAGCACTTTGTACATGGTTTCCTTTGCCGACCAGTGCAAGAGCAGCTGATACAGTTCTTCACGCGACTCCATCCGTGTTCTTTCTGGCATCTCGTCTTCCCTAATAAAGCGGGATTCTACCTTGCGTACCCGCTCGCCATAAGCCTCAATATCAATGCCGGGCTGGGCGGACTCATGCAAACCGACTGCCACATATCCCTTCGTATGGGAAATGGATACATGATACTCCCCTCCTGTCAGAAACGGCTTTCCGGAAGGTTCATGTCCTATCCGCACTTCTTTCCCCAACATCGTTTTCAGTAGCACACGGACTGCCAGGTATTCCATTTTCCGGGAAGGAGCTTTCAGACGTTCAAGTTCTTGCCGCACCACATCGCCCGTCAGACAGGCATAAAGTTCCTCCAGCGTTTCCGTCACCTGCCAGATTCCCCATCGGCCATTTTCCTCCGTCCAAGTCTTCAGCAGCGGCATAGTTATTTCTCCTTCGCCTCATCTTCTTCCTGAACCACAGGCAAGATGGTCACTTTCACCTTCTGGATACGACGCGAAGTCATCTCCAGAATCTCAAAGCGGTAATTCTGGTAATTGATAATCTCATGCAACACGGGGAACTCTCCCTTCAACTCCAGCAGAAGGCCGGCCAGTGAATCCGCATCCCCTGAGACATCTTCAAATACCTCCTCACTATCCTTGATAATCTTATAAAAGTCCGACAGCAGAGTCTTTCCTTCGAACACATACACGTTTTCCGTCAGTTTCACGTACGTGCGTTCTTCCTCATCGTATTCATCATTGATTTCTCCGACAATCTCCTCGATGATGTCCTCCATCGTCACGATGCCCGACGTACCTCCAAACTCATCCACCACTACGGCGATGTGAATCTTGTTCGTCTGAAAATCACGCAGCAAATCGCCAATCATCTTATTTTCAGGCACAAACAAGGCTGGGCGAATCAGGTTCTGCCATTTGAAATCCTCACCCTTATCCAGATAAGGAAGCAAATCCTTGATATACAGAATTCCTTTGATATGGTCACGCGTTTCTTCATACACCGGAATGCGTGAATATCCGTTTTCATTGATACACTTCAATACCTCTGAAAAGGTAGAATGTATTTCCAAATCCACAATATCCAGACGGGAAGTCATTACTTCCTTCGCCGTTTCTTCTCCAAAACGGATGATTCCCTCCAGCATGTTGTTTTCTTCCGGTGTTTCCTGAATATCCGTCAATTCCAGCGCCTGAGAAAGTTCATTGACCGACAGGTTCCGGACTTTCCGTTTCTGTGAAAATCGGTTGATGAAAAAAGAAGACCGGACCAGCAATGAAGAAATAGGCCAGAACACGGTGCGCAAGACCGTCACTACGGGAGCAGCCTTACGGGCAAAAGGTAAAGTGTGCTGTGCTGAATAAATTTTCGGCATAATTTCTCCGAACAGCAACAGCAGGAAGGTCAATACGACCGTTACAATCAAAAACTCCAGAATTTTTGCCTCTCCAAAATCAATCACACTGGCAAACACATAGTTCAACAGCATGATAATCGTCACATTGACAAAGTTATTCGAAATCAGAATAGTGGCCAGCAGACGCTCTGAATCATCAAGCAAGGCCTTGATTTTAGAGTCAGAAGGATGATTCTCCTCCTCTATATCGTTCAAGTCAGAAGGAGATAACGAAAAGAAAGCTATTTCAGAAGCAGAAACAAAGCCCGAAGTATATAATAACGCAAGGGCCAGCAGCAAAGCAAAAGCAGCCCCTAACGAAAGGGGCATTACGGTAATTCCGTCACAAAGCTCCGTCCAGCGGAGCAAACACGAGTCAGGGTCCATTCTATCTACCTGTAGTTAAACATCTATTTAAGACCGCCTGAGATTAAAACGGCAGATCATCCGAAGGATTGTTCTCAGGCTGAGCAGCAGCGGCAACCGGCGAAGCGGCCTGTGGTTGTGCAGGGGCAGCAGGCTGCGCAGCACGCGGAGTCAGCATTTCCATATTGTCACCGAAAATTTCCGTCACATAACGTTTCACTCCATTCTGGTCGTCGTATGAACGAGTACGGATTTTTCCTTCAATATACAGCTTATCGCCTTTGTGCACATATTTTTCGGCTGTTTCAGCCAATTTTTTCCATAACACGATGTTATGCCATTCCGTACGTTCAGGCACCTGTGTGCCATTGGCCAGCGTATAAGCACGGTCTGTGGTAGCCAGCGGGAAAGTAGCCACAGCCATTCCACTGTCCAAATATCTTACTTCAGGGTCTTTC
>ERZ780080.293-NODE-293-length-14148-cov-12.3499_pt1 | contig 14148 bp, 12 predicted proteins | sample MGYA00511175_ERZ780080 | MGnify/ENA primary metagenome ERZ780080 (study PRJEB29588, sample SAMEA2148733) | human gut metagenome | biome: human gut; feature: human-associated habitat; material: faeces | place: Denmark | collected 2008/2010 ...
CTGCTGTATAAAAAACGCCCCGTCCGTCGTTGATCGACTTGAATGGAGCTGTGGCCTGGTCGTGATACATGGCCAGAACACCGTCAAACTCTCTGAAGTCGCCATTGCCGAAGAAGTCGTCGGCAGGATAAGGTCCGAAGGCCTGTACGCCCTTGCCTGCCAGCTCGTCGATGGCAGGAATGATGATTTCCTTCTCCTCGTTTCCGCAGCTTGTCTCCTCATTGTTCTTGGGGTTGAGTGCCAGCACGGCGATACGTGGATTGCTGATGTTGAAGTCGCGCTTGATGGTTTGCTGGAAGAGGGTTGCCTTCTCTACGATTCTCTCTGCCGTGATCTGTGCAGCAACCTCTTTGAGCGGCAGTTTCTCTGTCACCGAAGCGATACGCAGCGTATCGCCCACGAGGATGCTGAGTCCCTTCTTTCCCTCACCGAGACAGGTCTCGATATAGTGCTTGTGTCCCTTGAAGGCGAAGCCCTCGATGAATGCGTTCTGACTGTTGATAGGTGCTGTCACCAACACATCATACAGATCGTCTCTGAAGTCGGTCATGGCTCTGTCGAGTGCCTTCACCGCAGCCTGTCCCGACTCCTCTGTAGGCACACCCATGTCCACCTTCACCTCCTCCTCGACAGCCGCCAGAAGGTTGATGCGTCCTTCCTCGGCGTCTTCGGCCTTCTGGATGATGGAGAACTGCGCGGGCAGGTTCATGGCCTTGCGGTAGTAGGCTGCCACCTTGGGCGAGCCATAGACGATAGGCGTGCAAAGCTCCAGCATCTCGGGCTCTGCAAAGGTTTTAAAGATCAGTTCGTATCCGATACCATTGGTATCTCCATGGGTGATAGCCACCCTGATTTTCTTGTTGTCCATTTTGGATTCTTATTTTATTGTAGAAAGAGCAGCCTCGAGCTGCTTGATTAGTATTTTCTTTTTCTTTTCGGGCGCATAGACGAAGCCAATGACAGCCATGCTGCCCCGTGTCCTCATCACGTAGGGTCCGCCCATGGCGTCGCCCTTCATCTCCCACAGTCCCCGCCTCATTCCCTGCCTGTCGGCCTGGCTCATGTCGGCAAGCTGCATGTACATGCCGTCGGTCTCGCCGGGCAGGTTTCGCTTCAGGGCGCTGTCGGCCTGGGCCTTCAGGTCGTCACGGCTCCGGCCGTGGCTCTTGGTCTTGAAGAATATCAGGCTCTGCATTCCCGTGCTGGCATTGTCGGTGAGCCATGCGAAGTCTTTGGCTTGCTTACCGGCATTCATCGAGGCAGGAATCCTCATGCTGATGCCGAAGCGCTGCCTCATCTCCTTCTGTCTGTCGGGATTCTGTGGCACGACGGTGGCAAGATGCCGTAGCTCCGATGTGTCGAAGAGGCTCCTCAACTTCCCGCCGTCCAGCCTGTGGCGAAGCTGCTCAGCCGACTGTGCCTGTATGTAGACGACGGTCTGCGGCACGGCACTCACGTCTTTCCTCATCTTCACGGCATAGCCTTTGTTATGGGCATTGATGTCCACCACGATGCGGTTTCTCACCAGCTGGTAGCTTCCGCGCACCTTTCCCTTCCTCACCTGTATAAGGCTGAACATCGGTTCGGGCTGTGGCAGATGCGGCATATCGGCCGTCATCATCCGGGTCACGATGCTGTCGCTGTCGCCTTCCAGCACCACCTCGTAGGGCAGCCCGGTGCTTGAGGGTTTTCTTCCACCCTTGCCATCGCAGCCGACGAGTGTCAGCGCCAGGCAGCACAGCGCGGCACTAAGCCTGTTCGTTCTCATGCTGTCTTATCTCTCCTATCTTCTTCGATGTGCTCAGCAGTCCGCAGGCAGCATAGATGTCCTGTCCACGGCTGGCGCGGATGGTGGTGAACACACCGTGCTGGGTCAGATAGTCGCGGAACTGCTCCATCTTCTCGTCGCTCACTCCCTGCAGCGGGATGTCGGGAATCTGATGGAAGCGTATCAGGTTGAAGCGGCAGTCGAGCCCCTTCACCAGCCTGATGATGGCCTTGGCGTGCTGCATGCTGTCGTTCAGCCCCTTGAAGACGATGTATTCGAACGAGAGTCGGCGCTGATGCGAGAAGTCGTAGTTGCGCAACAGTTCCACCACCTGTTCTATTCCCATTCCTCTCTCTGCCGGCATCAGCTCGGCACGCTCTGCCGGTATCGGGTCGTGCATGGAGATGGCCACGTGGCACTCGCTCTCCTCGAGGAATCGTTTCAACTTATTCTTCACGCCCACCGAACTGACGGTGATGCGCTTGGGGCTCCATGCCCAACCATAGTCGGCAGTCAGGATGTCCGTGGCACGGAGCACATTGTCGAGGTTGTCCATTGGCTCGCCCTGCCCCATGAACACGATGTTGGTCAACTTGTCCACCTCGGGCAGCGAGTATATCTGGTTGAGGATGTCGCCAGCAGGCAGACTGCCCTCAAAGCCCTGCTTTCCTGTCTGACAGAACAGGCAGTTCATCTTGCACCCCACCTGTGACGACACACAAAGCGTGGCGCGGTCTTTGTCGGGGATGTAGACCGTCTCGACAAACTTTCCGCTCCGTGTGGGGAACAGATACTTGATGGTTCCGTCTACCGAGTGCTGTGCGTCGGAATATCCGAAGCATCCTATTTCGTATTCTTCAGCCAGCTTGGCACGGTTGGCTTTCGATATGTTCGTCATCTCGTCGATGCTCTTCACATGCTGCTGATAGAGCCATTTTGCCATCTGTCCACCGGTGAAGGCAGGCATGCCCAAATCCTTGGCCACCTGCTTCAGTTCGGCGAGTGTCAGACCGAGAAGATATTTTTTTTCGTTATTCATAGTGCAAAGATACGCTTTTTTGCTGAAAAATTGTTATCTTTGCCACATATTTTAAGATAATAAGCAAAAATGAGAGAAAAAATAGACCTTTTCTTGCCTTTTGAAGCCTTGGAGAAGGGTGAAGAAACGCTGCTCGAGCTTCATGAGAACAAGACGGTTCAACATATCAATTTGCTGGTAAGCAGCGACTTTGCCTCGCAGCACCAAGTGCCCGAAGGCTGTACCTTTGTAGTAATCGACAGAATGGAGTCATCCAACACGGTGATGAGCATAGCCGAGAACACGGATGCCGACTATCTGCTGTTGTGCACCAGGATGACGTCGGTGCGCTGGGGGCTCTATGCCCTGGAACGCTTTCTGCGCACTGCCGACGACACGGGAGCGGTGATGGTCTACAGCGACCACTACTCCTTGGAGGAAGGCGCCCTGACGAAGCATCCCGCCATCGACTATCAGGCAGGAAGCCTCCGCGACGACTTCGACTTCGGCAGCCTGTGGCTCATCAAGTCGCAGGCGCTGCTCGACTATGTGGCGCAGACCGACCGTGTGGATTATCAGTATGCCGGACTCTACGACCTGCGCCTGTATCTGAGCAGAAAGGGCGAGATATTCCATCTCAACGAATATCTCTACACCGAGGCCGAGCTCGACACCCGCAAGAGCGGCGAGAAACAGTTCGACTATGTCAATCCGCGCAACCGCGAGGTACAGATTGAGATGGAGCGTGCCTGCACAGCCCATCTCGAGAAGGTGGGAGCCATCGTCGACACCAACTTCTACCGCCAGCCCGACTTCGACGAGCAGGACTTCGCCTGCGAGGCCTCTGTCGTCATTCCCGTGTTCAATCGCGAGAAGACCATTGCCGACGCCGTGAAGAGCGCCCTGTCCCAGAAGACCAACTTCCCCTATAATGTCATCGTGGTCAACAACCATTCCACCGACAGCACCGGTGAAATCCTCGACTCGATAGACGACGGGCGCCTGATACAGATAGTGCCTGGCCGCACCGACCTGGGCATCGGCGGCTGCTGGAATGTGGCTGTCAACAGCGACCATTGCGGAAAGTTCGCCGTACAGCTCGACAGCGACGACCTGTATTCCTCACCCAAGACACTGCAGAAGATCGTCGATGCCTTCCACGAGCAGAAGGCAGCCATGATCATCGGCTCGTACCGCATGTGCGACTTCGACCTCAACACCCTGCCCCCGGGACTCATCGACCACAAGGAATGGACCGAAGACAACGGCTGCAACAACGCCCTGCGCATCAATGGTTTGGGAGCACCACGCGCCTTCTTCACACCCTTGGTGCGACAGATACAGTTCCCCAACACCTCCTATGGCGAAGACTACGCCCTGGGACTGGCTTTCTCGCGCCGTTACCGCATAGGCCGCATCTACGACGAGCTCTATCTCTGCCGCCGCTGGGGTGGCAACAGCGACGCAGCCCTCAGCGTGGAGCGGGTGAATGCCAACAACCTATATAAAGACCGCCTGCGCACCATGGAGCTCAAGGCCCGACAGCAGATGCTGCAGGGCAAGGCCGACATCATGGAGGACAGCAGCATCTCGCGCTTCTTCAACCGACAGTTGGAGATGTGGGAAGACGCACGCCACCGCTTCCGCGACCTCAAGCACGTAGAGGTGCGCCAGCTCTCCGACCAGCTGAAGGTGCAGTTCAATCCTGCACGCATCGTCAGCACAGGCGCCAAGATAGACAAGCATACACTCGGCGAGCGCCCCTGCTTCCTGTGCGAGCGAAACCGCCCCAAGGAACAGATGACCAAGCAGATAGACGACCACTTCCAGCTCTTGGTCAACCCCTTCCCCATCCTGCCGGTCCACTTCACCATTCCCGCCACCAAGCACCAGCCACAGTCCATCTACCGCCATTATGGCGAGATGCACAGACTGCTGTCGCTCCACAGCGAGCTGATGGTGTTCTACAACGGTCCTAAGTGTGGCGCCTCAGCCCCCGACCACCTGCACTTCCAGGCTGGCACAAGCGGCGTGCTGCCCCTGCAGACCAACTGGCAACGCCTCTCGCGCAACCTCACCGACGTCATCTCGCTCACCGACGAGGAGAAGATTTCCGTGCTGCGCGACTTCCTCGTGCCTGCTTTCGTCATCATCTCGAAGAGCGAGGACAGCGACGAGGAACTCTTCCATCGCCTCTATCGCTCCATGCCGATGCGTGGCGACGAGAGCGAGCCCATGATGAACATCATCGCCTGGCGAAAAGGCGACGAGTTTATCAGCGTCGTCATCCCGAGAGAGAAGCACCGCCCTGACGCCTATTTCGCTGAAGGCGAGGCCCAGATGATGGTTTCGCCAGGAGCGCTCGACATGGCAGGACTGATCATCACTCCGCGCGAGGAAGACTTCAGCAAGATCAACCTCGACAAAGCCACAGCCCTGCTGCATGAGTGCGGCATTTCGGCAGAGAAGATGGAAGCCATCGTCAGCAATCTCAAGGCCTCTGCCGCGACCGCTCACGAGCATCCGCTCCAGCTGCTTGCCGGCAAGGGCAAACAGCCCAACGTGAACGTGGGCATCGTGAGCGGACAGAAGATTCACTTCTCGCTCAACAAGCCTTACCTGGCCAAGGGCGAGATGGTGACGGGCGAACAGGAAGTGGCGTTCTCCGAGGGCGGCATCCTGTGGAACGGCAACCAGTACAGCTCGCTCACCTTCCATCCGCAGAGCGCCGACGCCTCCTTCTCGCTCAGCGACGTGACCATAGGCGTCAACTTCCATTGGGAACGCAAGGAGACACAGACCTTCCTCGGCACCCTGCACTTTGTGGTGGAGTCGGACAAGATATGCGCCATCAACGAGCTGCCCGTAGAGCGATACCTCGAGAGCGTCATCTCGAGCGAGATGAGCGCCACGTCGAGCCTCGAGCTGCTCAAGGCCCATGCCGTCATCTCCCGCTCGTGGCTCCTGGCACAGATGAAGAAGCGCCGCGAGGTGGCTGAGTCGGGCAACAACTTCTTCTCCTTTGTCAAGAAAGACGACCGACTCATACGCTGGTACGACCGCGAGGACCACACCATCTTCGACGTCTGCGCCGACGACCACTGCCAGCGCTATCAGGGCATCACCAAGGAGACTTCGCCCCATGTGGCAGAAGCCATCCGGCAGACCAAGGGACAGATCCTGATGGACGGCGACGACATCTGCGACGCACGCTTCTCGAAGTGCTGCGGCGGCGTCACCGAGGAGTTCCAGTACTGCTGGGAGGACACACCGAAAAACTATCTCAGCAGCGTGCGCGACATCATACAGGGCGTGAAGTCTGCCGGCACAGCAGCCCCAGCCCCACTGCCCTCGCTGCAAGACGAGGCTGCTGCCGATGCCTGGATCCGCTCCAACCCTCCTGCCTTCTGCAACACCACAGACAAGAAGATACTCTCGCAGGTGCTCAACGACTACGACCAGGAAACAGCCGACTTCTACCGTTGGAAGGTGACGCTGACCCAGGAGAAGCTGAAGCAGCTGCTCGACGAGAAACTGAAAATGAATTTCGGCGACATCCTCGACCTTCAGGCCGAAGAGCGAGGCAAGAGCGGACGCATCAGCAAACTGCGCATCGTGGGCACCGAGAAGACATTCGTCATCGGCAAGGAACTCGAGATACGCCGTGCCTTGAGCGACACCCATCTCTACAGCTCTGCATTCGTGGTCGACAGATGCGACATCGACGAGAAAGGCGTTCCGCAGCGCTTCGACATCATCGGAGCCGGATGGGGACACGGTGTGGGACTCTGCCAGATAGGTGCCGCCGTCATGGGCGAGGAAGGCTTCGACTACGACGCCATCCTGTTGCACTACTATCAGGGAGCCGAAATCAAGAAAGTATATAAATAAGATTAAGGGGTTTAAGGAGTTAAAGGAGTTAAGAAGTTAAGGAGTTAAGGAGTTAAGACAATAGCTTTTGTGAACTTGAAATTAAACATCAAACACAAAATATTTCATCAAGGCATTTGTCTTAACTCCTCAGCGACCGAAGGGAGCGATAACTCCTTAACTCCTTTAACTCCTGAAAAAACATTTCAAAAAAAGTGGCAACAAATAAAAACAGCAGGAGTCCCTGGGCTTGGATTCCAACCTTATATTTTGCAGAAGGACTGCCCAACATCATTGTCACGGGTCTTTCTGTCGTAATGTACATGCAGATGGGACTCACCGACTCTGAGGTGGGCCTCTACACAGGCTGGCTGGCCCTGCCATGGGTCATCAAACCCCTGTGGAGTCCGTTCATCGACTTGCTGAAGACCAAGCGCTGGTGGGTGCTCACCATGCAGGCGCTCATCGGAGCAGCCCTGGCAGGCATCGCCTTCTCCATCCCCACGGCATTCTGGTTCCAGGCCACGATGTGCTTCTTCTTCCTCATCGCCTTCTGCAGCGCCACGCACGACATCTCTGCCGACGGATTCTACATGATAGAGCTCGACGAACACAACCAGACCAAGTATGTGGGTCTGCGCAACACCTTCTACCGGCTTGCCATCATCTTCGTCAACGGCGTCTTAGTGTCGCTGGCAGGCGTCCTGCAGGTAGTGTTCCGCAACCAGATACGCTTCTCGTGGGCGCTGATATTCTATGGCCTGGCAGGCATCTTCATCGCGCTGTGGCTCTATCACAGCCGTTTCATGCCGCGTCCTGCCGACGATGTGCAGACCGAACGGAGCGTGGGTGAAGTGGCTCATGAGCTGAAGAACATGTTCGGCACGTTCTTCCAGAAGTTCCCCGTCAAGGAAACCATCTGCGTCATGCTCTTCCTCCTGCTCTATCGATTCCCCGAGGCCCTGCTCAACACCATGACCAAGACCTTCATCCTCCGCCCCAACTCACAGGGCGGACTGGGACTCTCGCCCCAGGAATATGGCTTCGCCAATGGCACCGTCGGACTCATCGGACTCCTCCTGGGCGGCATCATCGGCGGCATCCTGGTGAGCCGCGACGGCATGAAGAAGTGGCTGTGGCCCATGGTCATGGCGATCACGCTGCCCGATGCTGTCTACATCTTCCTGAGCTACTCGCTCAACTCCAACCTCATCGTGGTTTCCTCCTGTCTGTTTGTCGAGCAGTTCGGCTATGGCTTGGGCTTCACCGTCCTCACCCTTTACATGCTCTTCTACAGCCAGGGCAAATTCAAGACCTCCCATTATTCCATCTGTACGGGCATTTCCTATCTCGGCCTCATGCTTCCCGGCATGCTCTCGGGCTATCTCAAGGACATGGTGGGTTATCGCCTGTTCTTCATCATCGTCATGGCGTGCTGCACCATCACCTTCGTAGTCACCGCCTTCCTCAAGATCGACCCCGACTTCGGAAAGAAAGAACCCATTCCCCTCGATGCCGAGGAAGAAGAGGAAGAATAAGGGGGGAGTAATTCCCATAAAAAAAGGCCGCCGAGAATCGTCTCAGCGGCCTTTTCTTGTTAAAGTATTATAAAACAATCGCCTCTGCCATTGTGATATCATTTTAATATCATATTTTTGCGACATCAAAATGATATCAACATAAACAGTAAAATATGGAAAATAAGGAATTTGCATTTCAGGGCAAGACCATAAATGGCATCCTGATGTTAGTGATCAACCTTCTCGTCTTCCTGACAGGAATAGGAATGTTTGTATTGACTTGCCTGTCAGAAGAAACATGGCAGGCCTGTGTATGCGGCATCAGCAGCGCAGTGCTCCTCATCCTGAGCATCATCTGCATTTGCGGTTTTATCCTCGTAGAGCCAGGACAGGCACGCGTATTGCTTTTCTTCGGTAAGTATCGTGGTACGTTTACCCAGCCAGGTTACTATTGGCTGAATCCGTTTATCAGTCAGAAAAAACTCTCGCTCCGAGTGCGCAACCTCGATGCCGAACCCATCAAGGTGAACGACAAGACGGGCAACCCCATCATGATCGGCATGGTATTGGTATGGAAACTGAAAGATACCTATAAAGCCATTTTCGAGATCGACACCCAGACGATGGCAGAAGGTTCTGTCGGCCAGGCTGGCGTCGGAGCCTCTGCCGCACAGGTGATGAATATGCTGGGCCGTTTCGTTCAGATTCAGGCAGATGCCGCTCTCAGACAGGTGGCAGGACAGTATGCCTACGACGATGACGAGGACGACAACAGCAGCAAGAAAACGCTTCGTGATGGAAGTGACGAAATCAACAAGGAGTTGGAGGCTCGCATCGACGAGCGTTTGGCGATGGCAGGCATCGAGGTAGTAGAGGCTCGCATCAACTATCTGGCTTATGCTCCGGAGATTGCCGCCGTGATGCTTCGTCGTCAGCAGGCTTCGGCCATCATCTCAGCCAGAGAGAAGATTGTGGAAGGCGCTGTCTCGATGGTGAAGATGGCATTGCAGAAACTGAGCGATGAGGAAGTAGTCGAGCTGGACGACGACAAGAAGGCTGCCATGGTCAGCAACCTGCTCGTAGTGCTCTGTGGCGACGACACCGCCCAGCCTGTGGTGAATACGGGTACATTGAATCATTAACAGCATGGCTAAAAAAGAGACAACTACAAAAAGTTTTATATTACGCATCGATTCGGAAACGATGAGTGCCATTGAAGCATGGGCTGCTGACGAGTTCCGTTCCACCAACGGCCAGTTGCAATGGATCATCTCCGAAGCGCTGCGCAAAGCAGGCAGACTGCCTAAGAAAAAGAAGGAAAAATGAAAAACAAACTGTTGCATTTTGCGCTCGACCTGTTCAGTGCCAGCGATGACGAGGAGCAGGACAGCATCTTCGCACAAGTCAAGATTTATCGCACAGCAAGTGTCAGAATTTTCGAGTACATCATCGGAATCCTGTTGCTTGCCATTTGGCTCCTCATCATCAGAAACATCATCCATGCCGCAGCTGAGGAATGGCACTCTTATCTAATCGTCGCCATCTTCGGCACAGTCAGCGTTGGTCTCAGCTTCCGTCACAGCTATCATCCATCGGCCTACGATCTGCCATTCGTCAAGATAGTCAACGCCCGGCAAGTACGCTGCCTGTCGCTTTGCGGCCGCCTGCAGTCTGTTGTTTATGCCCTCTTCTTTATATGGGCCGGCTGTGCGGAATGGATAGAGAGCGAGAGCATCTTCTTAGGCGGAATGATAACATGCTTAGTCCTTTTGGTTCTGAATTGCATATTCTTTACCTACAAGATATACAAGTTGCGAAACCTGGTAGAAGTAGAAGCCCCCTCGCCCACTATCCGGAACGAGAAACTCCTCATCGTCGGCACATTGGTGTTGTCCATAGCTGTAGGGTTCGGAGTACATTATATTCCGTCCTGGGACAGTCTGCCTGGTCTGCTGAGTGGATTTTTGAGGGGCTTAGTCTCCATAGCCCTGATTGCCGGCATCATCTGGGCTGGCAACAGATTCTTCGGCCTTTTCCGCGAAATAGACAAAGAGAGTTCTGATTCGCCCGACAAACAATAACACCCTCCCAACAGCAAAATGCTGTCATCGGTCAAGTCAGAGAACCCGTCAGATGGCAGCATTTTTCATTCTCAGCATCAAAGACCAGAGAAATAGGTCTTCAGCGCCGCTACATATTCCTGCATGGCCTGTCGGCCAGCCTCAGTCATTCTGCAGACTGTTCTCGGCTTGGAGCCCGAGCCGTCAGTCTCCTTCTCGATATAGCCAGCCGAGGCAAGTTTGTCCAACTGCACACTCAGGTTGCCCGCTGTAGCCTCCGTTTTCTCCTTCAGATACACGAAGTCGGCTTCTTCAGCACTCAGCAACACCGACATGATGGCAAGTCTCAACTGACTGTGTAATAGAGGATTCAGTTCCTGCATCATTTACGCTGTTTTTTTGATTGATAGTTCAGATAATGTCCTGGCGCGACAAGCGTTATCGCCGAGGAAACCGCCATCAGCATCGGCCATGCCAGGCTAATCACTACTGCGCCCGTGCATAAGTCATGCAGGAAGCCCACTCCCATCATGACACCTATCAAGCCACACAGCTTCAGCAACTCTTCCTTCAGAATGGTGCCGGTGCAGTAGGTTCCTATACCGGGCAGCAACAATCCCAGCAGAAACATTCCCGACCAGCCTTCCATCTCGGCCCAATACCCGAGACTGTAAACGGCATAGGCGACAAACACACCTGCCAGGCAGGCCCAGATGCTGTTGATACTCTTCGAGGTGTACGTAGAAGGCACATTCTTTTTCTTCCTTCCAGCTATCAGCGTGGCAGCGCCACCCATAACGGGAATGCCCAAGTAGAGCCATCCCCAGGCTCCTGGACCTGTATATGCCGCAACAAAGACGGCAAGCGACACGACCATACACACATAACCCCAAATCAGGAACGTATTGCCCGAACCTACTGTCGAATCCCTTCTTGTCTGCTCTATCATCTGGTTGATGAGCTCAAGGCTCTCCTGCTCAGAAATCTTCTTTTCTTCCATTTTTCTTTTAGTTTGTGACACCTTATATAATAAAGGAGTCCAGTTGAACACTTAGTTTATTTTATAAACCATAAGTGTAAAAAGAGAAGCAAGGAGGTCAACTCTCACTTGCTTTAAGCTAGCATGATCACTCTTCACAATCATGATTTCGGGCACAAAGATAACATAGTTTATTTTATAAACCAAACTTTTTCCCTCAAAAAACAAATATTTAACTTTAGTTTACAAAATAAACCATTTCCCCCTATATAGTTAATCATTGAACGCATTATAATCATCAATTATCAGAGTATCGTCCTCATAGAAATTTGCTTCCATTTGCCTGAAAATAGCAGAAACCTTCCAAAATTACTATTTGATTCCGATAAAGTCACTCAAAGGACGAATTTTTGCAGCAAAGGTATTGATGCTTTCCTTCAAATTGGGCTTTTTCTTTAGCTCAATAGGTTTTGTATTGTCAAAATGCAATACGATATAGTACGGAGCATGCGAAGGTGTGAAGCCATATTTTTTCAATGTCTCTTTTGTCCAGATATGGAAAAGCCCCTTTGATTTGAGCTTAAAGAGCTGGCAGTCTTCTCCTCCGGTATGAAGCAATACATATTGCATTCTTTCGAATCCTGAAGTAACACAAAGTGACCCTTTTGAGTCTCCTGCACGAAGATAACAAATGCCAGTCTCAATCATTTTTTCTTTCAATCCTTTTCGGCAATGATTGACCATAACCATCACTTCTTCAGGATTTTCAGACATTTTCTTCTTGATTAGTTCGGCAGTTTGAAGATCTTCGATTTCTTGCTTTCTACGAATGCCATACCTTAGATAATCAAGACTTTTGTCAATACCAATGAACTTTCTGTCAAGAAGACTCGCAGCAATGCCAGTTGTACAACTTCCCGCAAAAGGATCAAGAATTGTATCACCTTCATGAGTTGATGACAGTATAATACGATAAAGCAAGCGAAGAGGTTTTTGTGTTGGATGCTTTCCGCATTTCAATTCCCAAGAAGCAAGAAACGGGATACGCCAAACGTCAGACATTCTTGCACCACCATTCAATTGTTCCATCAAATTACAATTGAAGTAATGAGAAACCTTTTCGTTTTTTCGTGCCCAAACAATATATTCAGTTGTGAAGTTGAAATAATTTCTTGATAATGTGGGCTTTGCATCAGATTTTTGCCATACTATTATATTAAGAATTTTATATCCCAGTTCTACCATGCAAGTAGCAACAGAAAAGATATTGTGATACGTACCAGTAACAAAGATAGTACCATCTTCTTTGAGGACGTTACGGCATTCAGAAAGCCACTTTTTATTAAAGGCATTGATATTTTCCAGTGAAGTTACTCTATCCCATTCCCCTTTTTCAAAAGATTTCCAAGTACCGTTTATGCATGTTGAAATGTTTTTAGACAAGAAATAAGGAGGGTCAGCAAATATCATATCGACTTTTTTACCGATATTACTAATGAGTTCCATAGTATCACCATGATACAGCGTAAACTCCTCATTTCCTGTCTGATATAAAGGAATCATTTTATTCAAATGCCAATTCTAACTGAAGATTTTCTTCAACAACTACTTCTTGATTGATTTGGGCAGGTGCATGCAAATCAAAGTTAAAGACTAATGCTTCTATCATTGCATGCCTGTTCTCTATACGACCACCACCATGATAGAAATGCTCTTGAGTCTCAACATTAAAGTGATTCCAGAATCTCTCCATCATTTCATTTGCCCTAAACTCATTATGATGCCATGTCGATAGGATAAAATGAGCAGGCGTATGAAGTAAAGCATTATATAAAGTCTCTTCATCTTCCTCTGTCCAACCATTATAATAATCTACATATCTTCCAAAATATGGAGGATCACAATAAATCAAGTCTCCTGATTGAGCATGATTAATTGTTTCTATGAAGTTTTGATTGTGAAACTCCCAACGGTTTGCATGGATAATACGTTGAGCTGCAGCAACCTGATTACATATCTTTGTCACATATGCAGGCGCAAAGCGCTCGGGTTTTTTACAGAAAGGTATGTTCCACTGACCACGCCGATTGAAGCGCATCATACCATTAAAACCTGCACGTGACAAGAATATAAAGTCAAAAGGACTATGTTCTGCATTAAATCGGTCTTTAACAGCCCTATAATGTGCATAGCCATTTTCGTCAGCAGCAGCAAGGAGAGCACCTTCATGTTCGAGATACTCGCGCATATTTTGAGGAGTAATCTCTCCATTCAGAACTCCATTATAGAAGTTTATGATGTGGGGATTACTATCAGCAACATAACGGTTGCCACCAACAGGAGCATTCAGACCAACGACACCGGTTCCAAAGAAAGGCTCAATCCAGTTGGTATTTGCAAGATCCAGACCTGACTGTGTAATCAGATTGTTAATCCAAGGAACGAGTTTGGTCTTTATTCCTTGAGATTTTATGGGAGGTACTATTACGGGCATGATTATAATTTAGATAATTTATCGGCTTGTGATTTCAAATATTCCTTGTAGGTCTTCAGATTATGGTAGTGAGGAGAACCAATACCTGCAGTTCTTGCATCTACCTTATTAAAGTAACCCTGCCAGTAATCATTAAAGACATCTTCACCAAGTTCTGCAAATGGACCTTGTCCATTTATAAGCTTCTGAATATTAGAATCTCCTCCTATATTACGAGTATTTCCACTTCCAGGAGTGTCCTTGGCGATTTTCCACTTTGGCTGAACAAAGAAGATGAATTTCTCTATTACTGAGTGAATGGCTGAGAGCTCATCAACTGAATAGACATTTTTCTCATTCACATCAATTACACTTTGCTTATAAAGCATTCCCAACACAATATGAGAACTGTAAGAGTTGTATGTATGATCCATATTCTTGGCAGAGTCTCTTTCCCTAA
>ERZ780080.295-NODE-295-length-14120-cov-4.38322_pt1 | contig 14120 bp, 4 predicted proteins | sample MGYA00511175_ERZ780080 | MGnify/ENA primary metagenome ERZ780080 (study PRJEB29588, sample SAMEA2148733) | human gut metagenome | biome: human gut; feature: human-associated habitat; material: faeces | place: Denmark | collected 2008/2010 ...
CAAGCGAGGCGAGGGCGCGCCGCGCACCGATGGCCCGCGTGCAGCTTGGCGGCGACCACGCCCCATACACAGGCTCGAAGAAGGGCCTTATCATCCTTGTGAGCTTTTCCGACGTGCCATTCCAGGCCGCCCACACACAGGCCCTTTACAACAGGATTGCCAACGAGGAGAACTTCAGCGAGCCGTCGATGGGCTTCGTCGGTTCGGTGCACGACTACTTCCGCGACCAGAGCTACGGCCAGTTCGACCTGACGTTCGACGTACTCGGCCCTGTAGCCATGCCCGAGAACCAGGCTTACTATGGCGGAAACACCGTGAACGGAGAGGACAATATGCGTATCATCGGTCAGATGGTGAAGGACGCCTGCTCGGCCGTTGCCGACGAGGTTGACTTCAATGACTACGACTGGGACGGCGACGGAGAGGTAGACCAGGTGTTCATCCTCTACGCAGGCCGCGGCGAAGCCTCGGGCGGCGGCGCCAATACGATATGGCCGCACGAGTACAACCTCGCCTCGGCCACCGGTACCGCGCTGACCATTGACGGCGTAAGGATTAACACCTACGCCTGCGGCTGCGAGCTTAGCTCTACCGGCATCGACGGCATCGGCACCATCTGCCATGAGTTCTCACACTGTCTCGGCCTGCCCGACATGTATGACACGCGCAACGATGACGATGCTACGGCCGACTTCGGCCTCGGCGCATGGGGACTGATGTCCGCCGGCAACTACAACGGCAACAGCTTCATCCCCGCCGGATACACGGCTTACGAGAAGATGTACGCCGGATGGCTTACGCCGACGGTGCTCGACAGCGACCGCGAGGTGAGCGGCATGCGCGGAATAAACGACAACCAAGAGGCTTACATCATCTACAACGACGGGCATGAGGACGAATATTACCTGCTCGAAAACCACGACGGTTCGGGCTGGGACCGCGGACTGCCCGGCACCGGCCTGCTGATACTGCACGTTGACTTCGACGAATATATCTGGGCTTACAACATAGTGAACAGCCCGATAGCGCAGGGCGGCAGCAACCCCCATCCCCATTGTACCATCATTCCAGCCGACGGCATACGTGACGGCAACTCCGGCGACCCTTGGCCGTCGGCACTCAACCGGAACCTTACCAACACGTCGTCGCCTGCGGCAGAGCTGTACAACCTCAACAGCAACAACACTTACCTGATGAACAAGCCTGTGACCAACATCACCAAGGCTTCCGACGGCGCAATATCCTTCTCGTTCGCAAACGAGAACATCACCGATGCCGACTACATACTGCCTGAAACGTACATCTTCTATGAGTCGTTCGACGGATGCAACGGCACCGGCGGCAATGACGGTAATTTCCGTCCGTCAACGTCGGGCAGCGTTGTTTACGACAACACTGTCTGGTCTTCACCATCGGGCCGCGCCGCCGACGGCTGCGCCCTTTACGGTTCAAGCACCATTGCCGGGCAGGCCACAACGCCAACGATAACCGTCAACGGCGAATGCACCCTGCTGTTCCGCGCCGCTCCGTACACAGGCTCCGGCACAACGCTTACCGTGGAAGTGGCTGAAGGCAGTGCCACGCTCGGCAAGTCGGCGTTCACCATGTCGCCTGGCAACTGGCTGGCGTTCAACACCACGCTGACCGCCAACGGCCCGATAAAACTAAGGTTCAAGACAAACAGCGGCCGCTTCTTCCTCGACAAGGTGTGCCTCACGTATGAAAACGTCAGCACCGGAATAGCCGATGCCGTGGCCGGCACAGACAACAAGTCTGCTGACAACCGCATATACAGCATTGACGGCCGCTATGTCGGCACCGACGCCACACAGCTGCCCAAGGGACTGTACATAAAAGGCGGCAAGAAGTTTGTGAAGAAGTAAGGGGAAGCCCAGGCCCAATCAATGGGAAGCCCCTCCCCAACCCTCCCGAGGGAGGGAGTTTGATTGGCTTTGCCATTGGGCGTATAGGCCTTATCGGGCTTATTAGCCCTATTCACCCAGCTGAGATATCGACCTTATCGGGCTTATTTGGCCTGTCAGTCCTGTCAAAAGGACAGGGCTTGTAAGGCCGATGGAATGTAGCGGCTAACCGGCTGACTGCCAACCAATTACCAAGAAGCCATGTTTTGCGATGCAAAACATGGCTTCTTGCATTGTAAAAGGTGGCCTTTTGCAGGGTAAAACACGGCCTCTTGCAACGTGAGAGGCGGCCTCTTGCGCGGTGCCCGGCAATCATGAGCCACGCCGCGGCTTTTCCGGGAAATGGGGATTTTGGCCTTCAAGAATTGGATTTGACAAATTAATTTGTTATTTTTGTCGCCTAAAACAAACCTGAAATAAAACATGGAACGGATGACAACGCCGCTGGACGAATTGGCGAGGCTTACCGGCTCGGCCAATATTGACAACGACCTGCTGCTGTTCGACAACCTCGACAGCTTCCCCAGACACACCGAGCCGAAACGCACAAGCAACATAATCGTGGCTCTCTGCCTTGAAGAACTGTCGAAATACACGGCCAACACGGTAGAGCACAACGTAGGGCCTGACGACGTGCTCATAATACACGACGGCCAGGTGGTCGACAAATTCTCGATTGCCTCGTGCCAGCAGTGCGTCGGGCTGATAATGTCGAGGAACTTCTTTCAGGACGTACTCAAGGACATCCACGAGTTGTCGTCGCTCATAATCTTCTCACGCAGCCACCCGGTGCTGCACCTCACGCCCAAAGAACGTGACTGCATGCTGGAATATTACAGGCTGGTGAAGGCAAAGGCGGCCGACAGCGGCAACACGATGCGCCGCCAGGTGGCGCAGCATATCATATCGGCCATGGTGTGCGAGCTGTGCAACGCCATACGCAGACTGTCATGCTGCCAGGGCGAAAAGCAGATGAGGGCTGAAAAGATTTTCGCCGATTTCATACGCCTTGTCGAGCAAAACTACAAGACAGAAAGGCGCGTCGGCTGGTACGGGGAGCAGATGTGCCTGTCGCCGAAATACCTTTCGGAGACGGTGAAGACCGTAAGCCTGCGCTCGCCAAACGAATGGATTGACAATTATGTCACCATGGAGCTGCGCGCACTGCTGCGCAACACCACGATGAGCGTAAAGGAGATAGCCAGCGAAATGAACTTCCCCAACCAGTCGTTCCTCGGCAAATACTTCAAGGAACACGTAGGCATGTCACCCGTTTCCTACCGGAAATCGTAAATTCCAGCTGGCAAGGGGCGAGGGACAAGCCTGCGAGGAACGGGCATAAAAGAGCTACAATTTACTATAAAAACACTGCATTACATATCACGCCTGATGCGGACCGCTTTGTGTGCGGCCGCCATGTGGGGCGCGGTCGGAGCCGGCGCGCAGCCCTATTGCCGCGTGCGCACGTTCAGCATAGCCGACGGCCTTGCCGCCAACAATGTCTCGGAGTTCAGCCAGTCAGTTGACGGCATCATGTGGGTGAGCACGTGGAACGGCCTTTGCAGCTATGACGGCTACGGCTTCAGCAAGTTCCGCGACACGCCAGGGACGAGCCAAGTGCTCACGTCAAACAGGATAAAGCTGATGCGTCCGAACTCTCTCGGCGACATTTGGCTTTCGCTTTACGACGGCAGCACGTACCTTTTCGACCGCTCCACATATACTTACATATCCATCGACAGACATCTCCGCAAGGCCGTTCCGGAAGGTTTCCGCACGCGCAACATCATCACCCTCGGCAACGGCAACGCCTGGCTGTTAGGTAACGGCAGCGTTAACTTCCACATAGACGAGTCGAAAATAAAGCTGGGCAGCGGCATAACCATTGTCGACACGCGCCGTATGCGCCACCATGGACACATACGCAAGGTGCTGACAGACAGCAAAGGGCGCGAATGGCTGTTCTCCGGCAAGGGCGTGACGCTTTACGGCAGCAGCATCACTCTTGACTATCCGTTTGAATACATGTGCGAAGCCGGGGGGCAACTCTACTTCGCCACGCGCGGCGGAATCCTCGCCCGGTATTCCGAGAAGTCGCCCGGACTGGTGGCAAAGATAAGCCTTGACGGCTCGCCGGGAGCGATAAGTAACATCAAGAACGTAGGAAACGGTGTAATAGCGATAGCCACCGACAAGGGAGTAGCCATGTACAACACGCGCACCGGACGCTCGTGGACGGTCAGCATAGCACCTGCCGGACAGCCGGAGGGCGTCCGGGCCATCTTCACCGACAGCCGCCACCGCATCTGGACATTCACCGACGCACCCGGAGTGAGCCTCATCGATGCCGACGGACACAGCGTAACCCACCTCAAGACACAGTCTCCCGGACTCTACGGAACATCCTCGCGCCTGCCCGTTATGCACGAAGACGGCAACCATACGGTGTGGCTCGTACCCACGGACGGCACCTTCTCCTACTTCGACGAGGACAGCCGGACGCTCGTTCCGTACAACCTCAACGGCCATTCGGGCATGAGGATGCCCGTAAGAAGCATCGTGAAGTACACCGGCGACAGGCAAGGCAACCTATGGCTCACTGGCGACCACAACCTAACTCTTGTCTCCTTCAAATTCCACAGGTTCAAGTTCACACGGACATTGCCCGGCGACGACACACGGTCGGTAATGCCCGACGGCCACGGCAACGTATGGACAGGCTCCGTGGGAGGACATCTCACGGTGCATCCGGCCAACGGCGGCGCACCGAAATATGTCCGCACTGACGGCACTTTGAGCCTTACGCCGACGGTATTCTCGCCGAGCGGTGTCTATGCCATCCACTGCCGACGCGGCGGACAGATATGGATTGGCACCAAGGGCGACGGCCTTTACGTACTCACTCCTGCCAAGGGACGCTACGCCGTGCGCCATTTCATCCACTCTGAGGCCGACCGCCGCTCGATAAGCCACAACAACATATACGACATTATGGAAGAACCCGGCGGCCGTATGTGGGTAGCCACGTATGGCGGAGGACTCAACATAGCCGCCGGCAACGGCCGAGGCGGACTTCAGTTCATCAACTCGCGCAGCGGCCTAAGCCCCTTCAGACGCGCCGGTTTCAACGAGATAAGGAAGCTGGCTATGACTCCGCATGGCATCATTACAGCCTCTACAACGGGAGGACTGGTTACGTTTTCAGCCAAGGAGGCATCTCCCGGCAAAATAAAGTATTACTACACGACCCATGTACGCGGCGACACGGCATCGCTGCTCGCCCCCGACGTGCTCAACGCCTACGCCTGCAAGCACTCCGGCAAGCTGTATGTCACGACGATGGGCGGCGGCTTCCAGTGTGCCGACGCAGACAACCTGCTGCGCGACGGCATACGTTTCGATGGCGTAGATGGGCTTGACCCCGACGAGGGCATGGTGCTCTCGATGGTTGAAGACGGCACAGGCGGCCTGTGGCTTGTTAGGGAGAACAGCCTCAACAGGCTCGACTGCCGCAGCGGACGCATAGAAGTGTACGGCCCGAACGACTGGGACGACGACACCGAATTTACCGAAGCAGAGCCTGCCATGAGCCTTGACGGCGGCGAAATAATGCTGGGCGTGGCTGGCGGATACATGCACTTCAACCCCGGAAAGATAGAAAAGAGCGCGTACAGGCCGGCAATCGTGTTCAACGGAATAAGGTTTCAGGGCGAACAGCACATAACTCCGCTGCTTGAAAACGGCGCCGTCACCATACCGGCAGACAAGCGCGCGGCCACCATATATTTCTCGGCGCTCGACTATTCGGACAACCGCCTCATACGCTACGCTTACCGTATAAAGGAGCTTGACAGCCAATGGAGCTACACGGGGACGGAACACAGCGCGCCGCTGGGCCACATTCCGCCGGGACAGTACACGCTGGAAGTGAGGAGCACCAACTCCGACGGCGTATGGACGGATAACAACCGCGAGCTTCAGATACGTGTAATGCCTACGTTCTGGGAGAGCGGTTGGGCGTGGGTCATATACATAGCGGCGGCCATGGCGGTAGTTTTCGCCCTGCTGTACGTGTGGAAGCTGAGGCAGAAAGCTATCCTTGAACGGCATATAAAGGAACGCCAGCTCGACTTTTTCACCGGCATTTCCCACCAGCTGCGCACACCGCTCACGCTCATAGGAGGGCCTGTAGACCAAGTGCTCAACGACGAACCGCTGTCGGCAAAGGCGCGAACCTACCTCGAATTTGTCAGGAGAAACGCGCGGCGGATGCTCGAACTGGTTGACAAATCGCTCGACCTTAAAAAGCTGACGACGCTAAACAGCGAGCTTGAAGAACAGCTGCCGCCCGACATAACGCCTGCCGACGATGCGCAGCCAACCGCCGCCACCGCCCCACCCTGCAACAACAACGGCGACGCGGAGGGCACGAAGATGCTCGTTGTAGAGGACAACGACGAGCTGCGCCAGTTCCTTACGGGCACGCTCGAGGCCGAATATGCCGTGACGGCGGCGCGTAACGGCAAGGAGGGTCTTGAACTGGCAAAGAGCATACAGCCCGACTTCATCATCACTGACATAATGATGCCCGTGATGGACGGTATGGAGATGGTGCGCCGCATCAAATCCGACGCGCAGATATGCCACATCCCCATTATAGTGCTTTCGGCGCGCACAGCCATGAGCTACCGCATAGAAGGACTTAACGAGGGCGTTGACGACTACATAACAAAGCCCTTCAGCGTTAGCTACCTCAAGTCGCGCGTGGCCAACATCATACGCCAGCGGCGCAGGCTTCAGCAGCTATGGCTCGACAAACTGAAGGAAAACGCCGGCGGAAACACCGTAATCGACACCGGCGCACCCGGCATGGCTGACGCCGACAAGGACTTTGCCGACCGGCTGCTGAAGTTCATCGACGCGCACGCAGGCGACGCCGAGCTGAAGATTGACGACATGGCGAGGGCGCTGGCCGTAAGCCGCACCGTGCTGTACGGCAAGGTGAAGACCCTCTCGGGCATGTCGCCAGTTGACTTTGTGCGCCACGTCCGCATAATGAAGGCCGAGAAGATGGTGGCCGAAACCGACATGACACTCTCCGAGATAGCCTACGCCACGGGCTTCACCGACCCCAAATACTTCAGCCGCACGTTCAAACAGAAGACCGGATTTACACCCTCTGAATACCGCAAAAGCCGCGGCAAAGGCAGCGACGACAGTCCGCAGGCGTAACAACCTGGCATCCAACAAGTTACAAAAGGCCGTCTTTTACACGCTAAAAGACGGCCTTTTGCATTGTAAAAGGTGGTCTTTTGGAAAGCAAAAGACAGCAAACGGGCGACCCACCCCACCCCTCCCGAAGGGAGGGAGCTTGATTACCTTTGTTAATCGAACACATAGTGCTTAACTTATTGGCCCTATCTGGCCTATAAGTCCTATTATTTTATAGGACAAATAAGGCTGATAAGAGTGATAAGGCAAATGGAAAAGCCTTTTTAATTGAGAGCTTTTTAGTTGAGAGTTTAGAATTGGGAATGGATAATTATGATTACCCTTTGAGGTTGTCTGCCAACAATGGTAATCATAATTAGCTTAACGCTGACTTTCAGTTCTCCATTCCCAATTCTCAATTCTCAATTACTACAAACCGCAAACGCTTGCGGCAAAAACGCCACTGTACGGCGCATTTCCGACAATTAATCCACCATTGCCGACAGATTTTACCCCGTGCGCATGGCGGTTTATGGATAAATTTGCAGCCGGAAACGGTGAGAACCGCAACCATTGGAAAACTGGAATTAACCTAAACATAAAAAACAAACAACATGAAGCAAATCAAATCAATCATGCTCGCGGCGGCTCTGCTGGCATCGCAGGCCGTACCGGCAATCAAGGTGCACACCATCGGCGACTCTACGATGGCCACCTACGACGAGAACACCACCGTGACGAGGGGTTGGGGACAGATGTTCCAGCAGTTCTTCACAGGCGGACTGACAGTTAACAACCGCGCGAAATCAGGCGCAAGCAGCAAGAGTTTCTACGAGGAAGCCGCCTACTGGCAGTCGGTGAAGACGCAAATCGAACCGGGAGACTACGTCCTTATACAGTTCGCACACAACGACGAGAAGAACGACGGCATGGACGGCGACGAGCTGAAAGCCTACTACGAGAGCATTGGCGACCAGGCTAAGGCCGACGCTACCGACTATCGCGGCACTACGGCGAGCGGCACTTACAAGGAGTATCTGCGCAAATACGTCAATGAAACGCGAGAGCTGGGCGCTACGCCGGTGCTCGTCGGAGCCATCTGCCGCAAGTATTTCACCGGCAGCACCATACGCCGCAACGGCCGGCACCCCCCCCGCCGCGACCGGCCGTCACGACCTCGGCGACGACTTCTCCCTGCTCACGGCTGACGGCGTTCAGGAAGGACAGAAAGTGCCGGAGACAGACCACACGTATGACTATCCTTACCAGATGAGGATGGTTGCCGAAGAGATGGGCGTGCAGTTCATCGACCTCACCACCGCCACCAAGGAGCTTTACGAGAGCTACGGCGACGAAATGGCCGACAAACTGCTGTTCGACGGCGAGGGCAGCACGCACACTTCGGCAATGGGAGCGACGCTCATCGCACGCCTCGCAGCACAGCTGTTGCAGGCCGAAGGCATACTTACCGACTACATAAACCTTACAAGCGAGCTGACCGTAAATCCGCAGACAGCCGACCTCGGCGACGCTTACAAGGGCCAGGTGGTGACAAAGCAGTTCCAGATTAGCGGCTTCGACCTCGTTCCCGCGTCAGGAACAGTAACCGTTACAGCCACCGACGGCTTGCAGCTTTCTACCGACGGAACCGAGTACAGCAGCCGTCTTGAACTGGCATACGAGGGCGGCAACATGATAGCCTCATTCTGGGCAAAGTGCGAATACACCGAGGAAGGCCCTATAAGCGAGACAATCACCATAACTACAGGCGACAAGACCATCACCGTTCCCGTAACGGGCAACGCCGTAACGATAGCCGACGGCGTTGAGACACAAGCCTACTGGAGGCTTGAAAGCAACGACGAATGCACCGTGACAGGCCCCGTAAACCCCATTCAACAGGCATTCTCGGGCATGTATGTGCAAAAGTATTCAAACCCGAACGCCAACACGACGTGGCCTGACTGGACTGGCTTCACCGCCGACAGGAAGACACAACGCTGCCTCATAGAAGGCGACGAATGGCCCGACGGAGAAATAGACGAAGTATCGACACGCTACATCGAGTTCGCCGTACAGCCTGCAAAGGGCACCACGCTCAATGTTGACAAGCTGTCACTGTTCGTATGCGGATGCGGCGGCAACGGCATGTGCTGCAAAATCTACTACTCGAAAGAGGACAACTTCGCCAATCCCGTAAACATATTCGAAATGAAAAGCATGCCTGCAAACAACATGCAGTACGTGGAGACCACGCCCGTACTTAAGCTCGAAGAAGGCGAGACACTGCGCCTGCGCATATATCCGTGGTACAACAACAAGGCCACCGGCAAGACCATCTGCCTTAGCGACGTGACCGTTCACGGCGTGGCCGTTGACGGGACGTCGGGCATCGAAACGCCAATAAGCATCGTCGCAGAACCTGTACGCACTACTTACTACGGCATGGATGGCACCATGCGCAGCGGAAAACAAAGCGGACTGAACATCGTAAAGAAAGAATACGCCGACGGAACGGTGACAACTGAAAAAATAATCTACTAACCTTTATTTATGAAAAGCTTAAGAAACAAATTGTTATGTGTGCTCGCCGCAACGACAGGTCTGTGCCTCCCGGTGCAAGTTTCGGCTGAAGAGAGCATGCAGATAGCCGGCTGGACATTCAGCGGCGGCTATGAGAGAGTGGATGAAGGCACAAACGCCAGCTTCACGCCGAACGGCGGCGAATGGACGGAAAGCGGTGCTGTATGGTTCAAGGACTTTACCCCTTACATTTATCCTGACACAAAACAGGACGGACAAGACGGCGCGGTGCTAACCGCAATGTCTGCCGGAAGGTATTGGCAGATTGTCGACAACAATAACGGCGACAAGGTGTTACGCATTGAGAACACCGAAGCCAACGTCATAACCGACTACACCGATGCCTCGCAACACAATGTTTACTACGAGGCAAGGTTCTCAACGACAGGCTACAAAGACATCACCCTGACCTACGAAATTGCCTACGGAGCCAACGTAGAGGCTGCCATCGAGGCCGTAGTGTCCACCGACGGCGGCACGACTTGGTTCGACGCAGGACAAGGAAAGACATCTCCCAACTGGTGGGTATTCACAAAAAACGAGGTCAAGATGTCGGCAAACGACAAAGAAGAGGTGATAGTAAGGCTCATTGCCGGTAACGGTTTTGCAAGCAACTGGAACATGAAATCGCTTACGGTAAGCGGCATACAGAGCGGTGAACAGCAGCCTATTGATGCCAAAGGTGCTACCGTGGCATGGCCGTTTGACGCCGCATCAGAGGGTCAGACATCGGCCAACGTGTCAGTGCCCGAGGCCGTTTCATCGGCCAGCTTCTCTGTAAGCGACAAGCTGTTCGTCAAGGAATACCGCAAGGCCGGAAGCGAAGAGATGGCTACCTTCGAGCCTTACGAAAACATAGCGAAGGCCCGCGACGACGAGGCTTACGTAAGCTTCAACATCATTCCGAAGAAAGGCGTGGCCTATACTCCCACCGAACTATCGCTCAACGCTTCGAAGATAGGCACGAGCGGAGGAACATTCGACATCGTAGCGATAGCCGACGGAGTACAGACGGAGGTAACCAGGGGGCAAGACCCTGAAAAGAACGGCACAGGCAACAGCTTTACAAGCTACAAATACGACATCGCGCAACTTGGCACGGTAAACGAACAGTTGGAAATAAGGGTGTACATCTACAATCTGAACACCGCAAAACAGCTTGGAATAAGCGACTTTACAGTCACCGGAGACTTTGAAGGCACACCCCTGCCCGTACCCTCATACACGCTGGCGGTGACAACCGACAACGCTGAAGCAGGCTCGGTAAGCTCCAACCCGGCAGGAAACGAATTTGACGAGGGCACAAACATCACCGTAACCGCAACCGAAAACTTCGGCTACCACTTTGCGGCGTGGATCAACGAAACGGGCGAAACCGTGTCGACCGACAACCCCTACACTTTTGAAATATCACAGAACACCACGCTGAAAGCCACCTACACGAAGAACAACGTGTATGCCCTGAACGTCAAGTTGGAAGGCGGAGCGAACGCGAACCTCGTGCAGTTCACGCCGGAAGGCAACGTGATAGACGGCGTTCACTGGTATGAGGAGGGCACGGACGTGGAACTTACCGCACTGAACAACCGCATACTGACCTTCACCAACTGGGAAGACAACACCACAGACGCAACACGCAAGGTGAAGATGGACGGCCAAAAGGACTTTACGGCGACGTTCTCCGCTGTCGATTTCATCGTCGGCTGGGACTTCTACTATGACAACCCGGCATCCGAACGCGCCGCCGACTACAAGGCCGAGACCGACAACGCAGGCCTGATGTCGCTCCGCACGGAGGACGGACAGACATCGACGTGGCTTCCAAACGGCGTTGAAAAGGGGCAATATAACGGCAAGTACGCCGCCCGCTCATGGCGTCCGCTGGCCGACCATTACTACTTCGAGATGTCGTTCTCTACCATAGGATACCAGAACATCAAGTTAGCGGCGGCACTCGGCAACAACTTCAACTCGCACGAAACAATCCATGCGCAGTACAGCACGGACGGAAAAGAGTTCACAACATTCGGCACTTACACCATGCCAAACAGGGGATGGGTAAGCCAGGAGCTTGAACTGCCGGCGGAAGCGGCCGGCCAACAGCTGCTCTACATCCGCTTCATGCCCGACTGGGAGTCGCCGCTTGTAGGCAACGAAGCCGAAACCGACGGGCTGGCAATTACCGATGTGTTTGTCCTTGCGGACAAAGACATCATCAATGACGACACCGCTCCCAAGCTCGTATCAACCCTTCCGGAGAACGATGCGGAAGGAGTTACGGCCAACGGCTCGGTAATCCTGACGTTCGACGAGAAGGTTCAGGCCGCAGGCGGCGGCAAGGCGACGCTCGGCGGAGAAGAAATCGAACCGACGGTGAGCGGCAAAACCGTGGTGTACAGGTACAGCGGACTCGACTATTCAACCCAATACACCTTCACACTGCCTGCCGGAGCCATCGAGGACCGCAGCGGAAACGCCTTTGAGGGCGTTGAGATAACGTTCCGCACGATGGACAGGCAGCAGCCCGAAGCGCGCGTATATGACGCCGTAGTGGCGCAAGACGGCACGGGAGACTACACCACCGTGCAGGCAGCCATCGACGCGGCACCGGCCGATAGGATATCTCCCTGGCTCATATTCATCAAGGCCGGGAAGTACAAAGAGCACGTTGACATACCCGAAAACAAGCCCTATCTCCACTTCATAGGCCAGGGAAAGGACGTGGTCGAGATTACCGACGACAAACTGTGCGGAGGCGACAACGCCCTGCATGTAGACTTGGGCGCAACGTTCGTGGCAAGGTCGAGCGACCTGTACTTCGAGGGGATAAGCTTTGTCAACTCGTATGGCGTAGAGCAGAACGCCGGCCCGCAGGCCCTCGCCCTCAACACAAAGAACGACCGCGTGGTGTTCAAAGACTGCGGAATGTACAGCTATCAGGACACGTGGATTACACCGAGCGAGTCTGACTGCCGAGGATACGTGAAAAACTGCTTTATCGAAGGCGCGGTGGACTTCATCTACAACAACGGCGACTACTTCTTCGACGAATGCACGCTGAACATCGTCCGCGATGAGGGAGGCTACATCGTGGCTCCCAGCCACGACGCAAACTCGAAATGGGGCTACGTGTTCATGAACAACACCATCACCGCCCCGGGCGTCCCCTCGGAAACTTCGGTATGGCTCGGACGCCCATGGCACAACCAGCCTAAGACCGTTTTCATCAACACCACGGCTGAAGTAACCATACCGGCAACGGGCTGGTACGAGACGATGGGCGGCATACCGGCTGTCTTCGCGGAGTACAACACGATGGACAAAGACGGCAACCCCGTTGACCTTACCCACCGCAACACATACTACTGGTACACCGACGACAGCGGACAGAAGGTGGAAGGCTATGCCAAAGCAGTGCTGACAGCCGAGGAAGCAGCCGAATACACCATAAAGAACGTGCTGCGCGGCACTGACAACTGGCAGCCGGAGATTATCACCGAAGCCTGCGGCACACCGCAGCCGACGGTCAACAAAGCCGAGGGCACGATTGAATGGGAGGCCGTTCCTTACGCCATCTGCTACGTAATAACCAAGGACGGCAACGTGGAAGGCTTCACAACGGACACCTACTGCACATACGAAGAAGGCTCAGAGTACGCCATACAGGCCGCCAACGAATACGGCGGATTGGGCGCGAAAGCCATCGTTGACGGCACACCGAGCGGCATAGAGAGCGTTGGAACGGAAGAAGAACTGACCCTGACGGGCATCTACTCCGTTGACGGAACGAAGCTAAGTTCGATGCAGAAAGGACTGAACATACTGACATACACCACCGCCGACGGCAAAACCGTGGTGCGCAAGGTGATGAAATAACACCCTGACAGGCAACGCAACGCCGCAACTTTGCGACACAGATGCAAACGCTTGATTATCAGCAGTTTGCATACAGCCTTGCAAAAGGCCGTCTTTCACCCTGCGTTTTGCCGTGTTTTACAATCTAAAAGGCCATCTTTTGCAATGCAAAAGGTGGCCTTTTGTAAACAGGGTCATATACAACGACCGCGCTAACAGAAAAAAACGGCCATTTCACCGCTCGCGGAACGCCTTGGCGACGGCTGCAAGTTCGTCGTACCACTCACGCCCGAAGCGGCGCACGAGCGGCTCTTCAAGGAACTCGTAGACGTACAGGCCAAGCTCCCCGCCTTTCTTCCGGGCCGCCGCGCAGACGCTCCAGCGGTGGTAGTTGAGGGCCGTCAAACCGTTGGAAAGGCGTTTTTCGCGTATAGGATAGAGTGCGCAACTGATGGGTTTACAGAACTCCGAGCGGCCTTCACGGAAGGCTTTTTCGAGCAGGCAGAGGCAAAGGCCGTTCTCGTGGCAGGTGAACACACAACCCCCGCC
>ERZ780080.296-NODE-296-length-14085-cov-12.3083_pt1 | contig 14085 bp, 9 predicted proteins | sample MGYA00511175_ERZ780080 | MGnify/ENA primary metagenome ERZ780080 (study PRJEB29588, sample SAMEA2148733) | human gut metagenome | biome: human gut; feature: human-associated habitat; material: faeces | place: Denmark | collected 2008/2010 ...
CCGGTCTCCCCATTTTTAGTATACGATACCTACTTTCCCTACAATCGCCTCGTTGTGATAGGTATCATTGAACCGCTTCACCCGTTGGTAAGTCCCGTTCAGGTTTCCGGTAGCGAAATCCTGTACCGGAGCATCTACGTAATAATCATTGTCCGAGTAGTTCTGGAAAGCATTGATTTCATAGGTGAAACCGTTCTTGAACGTCTGTCCGAAGTTGATGTATGACTTGTGGGTGTTGAACGAGCCGTACGAGTAGGAAGCGTCCAGGAACCAGTTGCGCCGTTTCTTGTTGGTCACGATGTTGATGACTCCGCCGATGGCGTCTGTTCCGAATCCTACCGGTACCACTCCTTTATAGACTTCGATGCGTTCGGCAAAGTTCACCGGAATGTTGTTCAGCCCGAACGAGCTTCCTACCCCTTCCTGCGGTACTCCGTCGATGAATACCTTTACGTGCTTGCCGCTGAATCCGTCCATCATGAGCTGCATGTCCGAGCCTACACCGCCCGATTCGCGCAACTTCATACCCGGAGCCTTGGTCAGGGCTTCACTCAGGCTTTTGGTGGAGTTCTGCATCTCTTTGGTATCGACCGCTACGGCATTGAAGGCCGAACGCTTCACACGGGAGACACCCGTAGAGACCACCACCACTTCATCCAGTTCGGTCACCGAAGGTTTCAATACGATGTTCTGTTTCAAGCGTTCGCCACCTGTCAATACGACCTGTTTCTCGGAGGTTTCGTATCCGATGGCCGATACGATGAGGGTATATGTACCCACAGGGGCTTTCAGGTGATAGATTCCTTTCTCGTTGGTGGTACATCCGTAGTTTGTACCTTTCAGGTATACGGTAGCAAAGTCTATTTCACTTTTGTCACTGGAAATGACTTTTCCAAAAACAATGGCTTCCTGTGCCCATGTCGTCATTGTACCCATCAGCATGATCAGAAGAAGCAGGCTGTGTTTGAATTTTGTTCCCAATTTATTCCCAATTTTATAATAGTTAGATAATCTTTGATGCCTTCTCCGGCATTGCGAGTGCAAAGTTAAATTCTATTTCAAAGTATAACAATCGCTAAAAATTGGTATTCTGATGTGTCGAAATTGGTCCCTGTTTTTGCTTTTATAATGTCAGTGGATTGGATGTTTCGGTAGAAATGTGTTGCCGAATTGTCTGATGGAAGAATAGAATGCCTTTTCTTTGTCCGTGATTCATTTGGTCGTGGAAGGTTGTGATAGGATAATGTCCGGATGGGCTACCCATAAATGATTATCCGATGGGACGTGAGGCAAGCAAATGTCAATGGGAAATGGTGGACGGGAGATTTACGGACGGGTAACCGTCCGGTATAAAATTCATTTTATCGAGGTTATTTGTTTGGATATTTTTTGCGGGAATCGGCAAATCTTGCGAATATTGCAGAGTATTTGTAGCGATAGGGGTTACTTATTTTTTATTTTATAACTGAACTGATAAAATCTGACTATGAAGAAAAACAATTTGAAACGGTTGACATGGTTGTTTGCGACGGCGATGTGTTTGTCATCGTATGCACAACAACAGGAGATAATTCCCCAAAATACCATTAAAGTGGAGGCGGGAGATACCGATGATGTGATTATCCGGAAAGCGGCCCATGTGGTTCCTACGGACAATCAGTTGGCTGCTTTGAGAAACGAGTTTATAGCTTTCGTCCATTTCGGTCCTAATACCTTCACCCGTCTGGAATGGGGAACGGGAAAGGAAGACCCCAAGATCTTTGATTTGAAGACCTTGGATACCGACCAGTGGTGTCAGGCCATGAAGGCTGCCGGTATGAAGATGGTCGTCTTTACAGCCAAGCATCATGACGGATTCGTATTGTGGCAGAGCCGTTATACCAAACACGGTATCATGTCGACTGGATATAAGAATGGGAAAGGCGATGTCATGAAAGAACTTTCTGCTTCGTGCCGGAAATATGGATTGAAACTGGGTGTCTACCTGTCTCCGGCCGATTTGTATCAGATAGAAAGTCCTGACGGGCTTTATGGTAACCTGAGTCCTTATACGTTGCGTACCATTCCTCGGGAAGTACCCGGGCGTCCGTTCGCCGTCAAGACAAAATTCCAGTTCGAGCTGGACGATTATAACGAATATTTCCTGAACCAATTGTTCGAATTGTTGACGGAATACGGACCGATTGACGAAGTATGGTTCGATGGTGCACATCCCAAGACTAAAGGAGGTCAGAAATATAACTATAAGGCTTGGCGTGAAATGATTCGTACATTGGTGCCGAATGCTACAATCTTCGGAAGAGAAGACGTGCGCTGGTGTGGTAATGAGGCCGGAAATACACGGACATCCGAATGGAATGTGATTACTCCGTATACGGAGAATCCTGCCGAGATGGTGGAATTCATGGACTTGCACGGTGACTTGGGAGGTCGGGAAGTGTTGTTGAGCCGTGAAAAACCGTTTTACCTGCATTATCAGCCGGCCGAAACGAATACGTCTATCCGGGCTGGGTGGTTCTACCGGGACGATACCCGTCAGCAGACCCGGAGTGCCGATGATGTATTCGACATTTATGAACGTGCCGTAGGTGGTAACTCCATTTTCCTGTTGAATATTCCGCCTAACCGGGAGGGACGGTTCTCGGATGCCGATGTCGAGGTTCTGGAAGAGACCGGTAGAAGAATTCAGGAAACCTATGGCCATAACTTGCTGGACGGAGCAGATGGTCCGAAGGAGGTATTGGACAAGGATGAAAATACATTTGTACTCTTGGATGGTGAAGGACCGAAAGAACTGGTCTTTTCCGTACCTCAACCCGTTACTTTCAATCGGATTGTGATTCAGGAAGCCATCGCCACACATAGCGAACGGGTGGAGAAACATGCCGTCGATGCATGGGTGAACGGACAATGGAAGGAGGTTGCTCGCTCTACCAATATCGGTCACAAACGTATTCTCCGATTCCCGGATGTAACTTCCTCCAAAATTCGGATACGTATACTGGAATCCCGTATGAATCCTGCCATCTGTGAGGTGTCTGCACATTATTACCAGCAACGTCCTCCGATGTTATCCGTAGGCAGAAATTCCGAAGGTCTGGTAACCATTACACCTAAAAAGGATGGTTTCAGCTGGTTGTACTGGGCCGATAACAAAGGGGATAAATCGGTACAGGATACGATAGATTATCAGATTCACTATACGACGGACGGTAACGAACCGGATGAGACCTCACCGTTGTATACGGGAGCTTTTGCTTTGGAGAATGGGGAAGTGAAGGCGGTTTCCTTCCTGCACGGAAGAAAGGGAGCGGTTTCCCGTGAGCGGTTGGGATTTGTCAAGAAGGACTGGAAGATGCTGGACGTATCGGGTGAAACAACCGAGCATCCGGCTAGTGCCGCCATCGATGAACAGGCAGACACTTATTGGGTATCCGGCGGGCAGGAATCTCCTTATGTATTCGCTTTGGATTTGGGAATGGAAAAAGAACTGGCCGGATTTGCCTATACCCCTCAGAAGAAGGATGCGAAAGGTCTGATAGCGGCTGGGCGTCTTGAGATGAGTGCAGATGGTAAGACATGGAAGAAAGTGGAGGATTTCACATTCGGAAATCTGGTGAACGACCCTACCAAGCGTTACCATTACTTCAAGAAGGCGGTAAAAGCCCGTTATGTGCGGTTGGTTGCTACGGAAGTGACTTCGGGTGCAGACTTTGCTACGATGGCTGAACTGGATATCTTCTGAGTCAGTTCAATCATGAATTGAAAAGAAATCAGGAGCCTGTCGGTCCACTGGAATTTGGGTATTCCCGTTGGGCCGGCAGGCTTCGTTTGTCTATAAACACAATGCTTTTAGAGATGAAACGGTTGAAGAATTGGCGTATTCTATATAATTTGTCTATTTTTGTGTGCTGAATGAAAAACATAACTCATCCTATTGTATGAAAAAAGAATTATTGCTGGCATGCTCGTTGTGTTGGGGAATGCTGCTGAATGCTGAACGTATGGAAATCAATACCTTTCATTATGCAGGACCATATCCTGTCAAGGCACCGTATGAGGTCGATACCGTTGATGTCAATTCTGAACCATGGAAGGTGGACCGTCTGTTGAAAACTCCACTCTCACTGGAAACGGTGAAACAGGGTAAACTTCTTACCGCAGATGCTCTTCCGGTTGTGAATGACGGATATGCATTGCATCTGTTGGGCTTTACACTCGAAAATACCCGTTACGGGAAGGCTGAACTCAAGGTCGAGGGGGTAGATTCGTATCAGGTATATGTGGATGGCAAATTGTGCGAAGACCTGAAGCTTACATTGGAACCGGCTTCTCATCAGATTGTAGTGAAATACTTGTCTGCTCCCGACCGGAAGGAAACCCCGGAATTGTCATTGGATACAGAAAAAGAGGGAATCTTCACATTGACTCAGGAGGAAGGCCGTCTGTATACGTTGGCCGATGTGTTGCATGGGAAACGTTATACGGATGTCGAAGTTTCTCCCGATGGAAAATATCTGATTGTTGCTTATCGGACCACTCGGGTAGGTGGGCAGACTACAACTACGTATGTCGTTCGTGAGCTGGCTACCGGTAAGGTCTTGGCCGAACGGAGTGAAGAATTGCATTGGATGCCTCGTTCTTCCGACTATTACCTGACCCGTCAGGGGGTAGCAGGTAAAGAGCTGGTCCGGGTCAGTCCGTCTACCGGTATAGAAACGGTCTTGACCGCTTCGTTGCCGGAAGGGAGTTTCCGCTTTGCTCCGACCGAAGACTATCTGTTGTTCTCGCTCGTACAGGAAGGTCCGAAAGAAAAGAAAGAGATTTATGAATATGTTGACCCTGATGACCGTCAGCCGGGATGGAGAGACCGTATCTACCTGGCTAAATACGATTTGGCTTCCGGTCTGATGCAGCCGTTGACCTACGGATACCGGCAGGTGTTTGCTACCGATATTTCGGCAGATGGCCGTAAGGTACTGATGATGGTGACAAAACGTCGGTTGGAAGCTCGTCCTACTACGTTGTATTCTTTATACATGCTGGATGTGCATACGCTGGAATCTGAATTGCTTGTAGAAGACGACGGATTCATTTCGAATGCCTTGTTTTCTCCGGATGCCAAACAGGTGCTGATAGCCGGTTCGCCCGAATCTTTGGGAGGAATCGGGAAGCATGTCAAGGAAGGACAGACTCCCAGCATGATTGATACTCAGCTGTATCTGATGGAAATGTCCGATAAGTCTGTCAAGCCGTTGACCTTGAATTTCCATCCGAATGTGATGCAGACGGTTTGGAACAAGGCCGACGGAAAAGTTTATTTTACCGCCGAGAACCGTGATTATTATTCCTTGTATCAGATGGAACCGGCTTCAGGAATTATCCGTCAGGTGGAGGTACCGGAAGATATGGTCATGAACATGGGAGTTTCTTCGCAGAAGCCGCTTCTGGCATTTTATGGAGAGAGCGTTTCCAATTCGCATCGGTTGTATACTGTCGATCTGAAGAATCTGAAACCGGTGTTGGTAGAAGACTTGAGTAAAGATATTCTGAAAGATATCCGTTTGGGAAAATGTGAGGCTTGGAATTTTGTCAACTCCCGGGGAGATACCATTTATGGACGTTATTATTTGCCACCTCATTTTGATGCCACCCAAAAATATCCGATGATTGTCAATTATTATGGTGGATGTAGCCCTACCAGCCGTAATTTTGAAAGTCGTTATCCGCACCATGCATACGCGGCCTTGGGCTATGTCGTTTATGTAATCGAACCGAGTGGCGCTACCGGTTTCGGTCAGGAGTTCTCGGCCCGTCATGTAAATACATTCGGCGATGGGGTAGCCGATGACATCATCGAAGGTACCCGGAAGTTTGCGGCCGAACATCCTTTTGTCAATGACAGTAAGATTGGTTGTATCGGTGCTTCCTACGGAGGTTTCATGACTCAGTATCTCCAGACTAAGACAGATATTTTTGCCGCCGCCATTTCGCATGCCGGTATCAGTGACCATACCAGTTATTGGGGAGAAGGCTATTGGGGATATTCATACAGTGAGGTTTCGGGTGCCAACAGTTATCCCTGGAAAAACAAGGAACTCTTTGTAGACCATAGCCCGTTGTTCAATGCCGAAAAGATTCATACACCGTTGTTGTTCCTCCACGGTTCGGCCGATATGAATGTACCGGTGGGTGAAAGCATACAGATGTATACGGCCTTGAAATTGTTGGGACGAGAAACAGCATTGGTGGTAGTTGACGGGCAGGACCATCACATCGTGGACTATGGCAAGCGTTTCCAGTGGCAGAACACCATTTTTGCCTGGTTTGCCAAATGGTTGCAGGATGATCCGTCCTGGTGGAACGCGTTATATCGTCCGAAATCTTTGTAACAGGAGATATATTTAAGGTTTAAGAGAGGCTGTCTGTTTGAGTCATTCGATGAACAGGCAGCCTCTTTTTTATGGCATTACAAGATTTCACGGAATTTGGGGATGAAAGAAGTACTTCTTTGGCTTTTTTTGTTAAAACTCTATAATTGTATGGCTGTTTATGGGGCTACTTTAGTCAATCCGCTAATTTTGTAGGACATACACAAAATTTTATCACATTTTATGAATGAGATTCTCATTATTATCGGGCTTATCTTGTTGAATGGGGTTTTCGCCATGTCGGAGGTTGCTTTGATTTCTGCCCGAAAGTCACGGCTCTCTACTGATGTAAAAAAAGGAAACAAATCTGCTAAGATTGCATTGAAACTGGCTAATGAACCCGATCGTTTTTTATCTACCGTACAGATTGGTATTACATTGATTGGTATCTTGACCGGTATCTATTCCGGTAATCAGATAGCTGTTGATTGTAAGAAGCTTCTGATAGAATGGGGGGTATCTTCCCATTATGCCGGTGTGCTGGCACAAGGTGGAATCGTAGTGATTGTAACTTACCTGACCATTATCTTTGGAGAGCTGGTGCCGAAGCGTATCGGTCTGAGTGTAGCTGAAAAGGCTGCCAAACTGATGGCACGTCCGATGAACTGGTTGTCTAAACTGACATTACCGTTCGTCTGGTTGTTGGCACAAAGTACTCGATTGATTTTTAATCTGCTGGGAATTAAGGATTCGGATAACAAAGTTACCGAAGAAGAAATCAAGTCCATCATTCAGGAAGGTACTGAGGGAGGAGAGGTTCAACCGGTGGAACAGGACATCATGCAGCGTGTGTTCATGTTGGGTGACCTGAAAGTATGTTCCATCATGACCCATAAGAGTGATATTGTCTGGTTGGATACCGATATGGGAATAGAAGAAATCCGGAAAATCTTGAGTGAGCACTTGTATGAATTCTACCCTGTAGCCGAAGGTGATTTGGACCATGTGAAAGGGGTTGTCAACCTGAAGGACCTGGTACTCCATCTGTACGATGAGACATTCTCTTTGGAGAAACTGGTACACGAACCGGTCTATTTCCACGAAAGCATGAATGTCTACAAGGCTCTGGAACAAATGAAGCAGCAGAAAATCAGCCGTGCGTTGGTTTGCGATGAATTCGGAACTTGTACAGGTATCATTACGTTGCGAGATATTCTGGAGGGACTGGTCGGTAATATGGATGAGAAGGGAGAAGAGCCCGATATCATCAAGCGTGTCAACAAGGAAGGCTGGTTGGTGGACGGACAGTGTCCGTTATATGACTTCCTGTATTATTTCAACCGCAGTGACTTGTTCGAGAAATCGGAATATCAGACATTGGGCGGATTGATCCTGCACCAGTTACAACACATTCCCCAAAGTGGTGAAAGCACCGAGTGGAACGGTTTCGTGCTGGAGGTGGTAGATATGGACGGTGCGCGCATCGATAAGGTATTGGTTACGATTCCGGTTACTGAGGATACAGGAGACGAGGAGGCCTGAGGGGGATGAAAACCGAAAAAGAGAAATGCCGTTTGGGGGAATTGTATAACGCTAATTACGATGCGGAACTGATTGGGGAAAGACAGGTTTGTAACGAAAAGTGTCATGCTTACAATCAGTTGCCCCCTTCATCCTTGAAAGAACGGGAAGCCATTATCCGCGACTTGTTGGGTAAAACTGGCAAGCAGTTTCTGATAGAGCAGCCGTTTCATTGCGATTATGGTTATAACATCGAAATCGGAGAGAATTTTTATGCCAACGTGAACTGTGTCATGTTGGACGGCGCTAAGATTACTTTCGGCGATAATGTATTCATCGCTCCGAATTGTGGCTTCTATACAGCCGGACATCCCCTGGATGTAACCCAGCGGAATCAAGGACTGGAATATGCCTATCCCATTACCGTGGGTAATAATGTCTGGATAGGGGCTCAGGTCTGTGTATTGCCGGGCGTCAGCATTGGCGATAATAGTGTCATCGGGGCTGGAAGTGTAGTGACGAAAAGTATTCCGGCCAATTCGGTGGCTGTAGGAAATCCTTGTCGTGTTATCCGGAAATTGGAAGAATAAGCCGGTTGCTCCACGGATACAGATAAAAATAAGAAGCGTTCAGGTTGGCTCTTTCTTGAAAAGAGTTCCAACGTGGACGCTTCTTTTTTATGTTTATTCTCTCGGCTCATTCGTTTTCCGGGACGGATTCTTCTGGAAAGAGCGGGCGATTCCTTTCCGAAGACTTCTCCAGCCGGGCATCAGTTTCAGTTCTTTACGTACCGGAGCATCATAAAGCAGAAAGAGGAGGAGCAGAAAGATACAGGCATAGCCTGCCCATCCGTAAATCTGCTTGATGCTGATTTCCATCATCTGCGATACGAAGCTTTCCATATATTCTCCTAAAGGGAAAGGATTTTGGCTAAAATTTACCCGGTCGATGGCTGCTCCATATCGGACTATGTTATCTGGCAGGTAATAGGCGAGGCCTTGGGTATAGAGGGCTGAACCGATGACGCCACCTACTACCATGTGTAACATGTTGAATACGCTCAGTGCCTGAAAGAAATGCTGGAAGGTCATGATTTCTTCCAGACAGACCATGAAAGTGGCGCTTAGAATAGCGTAGGCAAATCCTCTGCAGGCAGTAGGCAGATAGAGCTGTGAAATATGTATCTCGCCCGAGAGGGTAAAATAATAGCCTAGCAGATAGCCGATGAGGCCTATGATTCCGATGCTAAGTAACCGGATATAGCTGAAGCGTTTGATGTGCATCCACCAGTAGGCAAACAGACACCCTGTAAGGATTCCTCCGAGAGTCAACCAGTCCAGTTGTACACTGACAGTCTCTGTATAGTGCATCACCTCTTCGTAGAATACTTCTTCCAGTACCCGTTCGGTAGCCAGGAAGGCTTCAACCAATGTTATCAGAATCAGTATCGGAACAAGATGTCTGTATGTCCACATCCGAGGTTCGAGAAAGGGATGGCGGATGGTCAGCATGCGCCAGATGCAAAGCAGGAATGTAATGCCGATAGCTACTGCCAATTGTCTGATGACCGGACTGTTCCACCAGTCATACCAGTCGCCGTAATCGAAAAAATAGGCGATTTCCAGAAGCAGGCAGGCCCATAGTATGGCTCCCAGCCAATCGATACCGAACAGAGGGAATTTCTTCATGAGGCGGAAATGACGGGTACAAGTCTGTAGTATCATCAGGTTTATCAGCATGATGGCTGCGATAAACCCATGCATATAGCTCCAATGATAATGATACATCAGGTACGTGCACAGCAAGTCGGATAGTTGCATGCTGCCTAGTATGATGATGTGAAGTAACGGGAAAAAGACTGTGAAATCACGTTTGGGCGTCATCCATAATTGGATATTCGACATACATTCGAAAGTTCCCTGAATCTTGCAGATACCTTCGATGAAACAGATTCCCCATAGCAGCGGAAGGTAGGTGATGTGGGGAGCAATCAGGTTACTTGCCAGAACGCCCCCTGCCGCGGCCAGGAGCAAAGTCTTGTTGGTAAAACGGAACTTCATGCGGAACAGTAAGGGGAAATAAATGGCCATTCCGGCCAGGTTGGCATAGAGACACATCAGCAGGTCTTCCCGCATCAGGGTAGTTTCGCCGACCATTTGGTTCAAGGTACCCAGATAGAGCCCTCCGGAAAGCTGGAAGGTGACGGCCATAAAGACATAAATCCACGGTTGGAGTTTCCGAGGCACGAAGTTGCGGAACATCAGCATCGTAAACGGTCCGTTCAGTACAGGGGCTCCCATAATCAGTGTTTTACTTTACATTCTACATTGAATCCGGCACGCAGAAGCTTTAGCTTTTCGGAATCGTTTCCTTTCAGGCTGATGCGTACAGGTACACGTTGTTCCACTTTGACGAAATTGCCGGTAGCATTGTCTTGAGGTATCATCGAAAAGGCGGCTCCGGTTGCGTCCGAGATGGATTCTACGGTACCCGTATAGGTCACTCCCGGTACGGCATCGGCGGTGAGGGTGACACTGGAGCCTTCGTGGATGTTCGGAAGCTGAGTTTCCCGGTAATTGGCGATCACCCACAGGTCACTGCTGTCGACGATGTCTACCATTGTCTGTCCGGGTTGTACCAACTGGCCTTCGTGGATATCTTTCCGTCCGGTTACACCGTCGCAGGTAGCTACAATGACGGTATACGACAGGTTGAGTCGGGCCAGCGATACGGCCGCTTCTGCCAGGCGTACGGCTGCCGCGTTCTGGCCGAGCCGGTGCGTCTGTTCATCCTTGACTAGCGAAGTGGAATGTTTGGCACGTTGTACCTGCTCGTAGCGGGCTTTGGTCGCTTCGTAGGCAGTCTGTACATTATCGTATTGTTGACGGGTGACGGCATCTTGTGCCAGCAGTTTCTGGTAACGCTTCAGTTCCCGTTCGGCATTTTCCAGTTGAACACGTACTTCGGAGATTCCTGCATCGCTGACACGCAGGTTATTCTGGGTTGTGGCGATTCCCGCGGAGGTTGCCTGTTGTCCCGAGCGGGCATTTTCCAAGTCTGCCTCGGCTTGAGCCAATCGGAGTCTGAACTCGGAGTCTTCGATAATCAGCAGGGTATCTCCCTTATGTACCGGTTGATATTCCTCGAAACAGATTTTCTGGATGAAGCCTGATACCCGGGTGTTGACCGGGGTGATGTGTTGTTTCACTTGGGCGTTGTCTGTATATTCTACTCCCAGATGGATGAATCGGGAACCTACATAGATGAGTGCTCCGAACAAGAGGCAGATGATAACGATGTTATAAGTCAGTTTCTGTATTTTTCTGGTTGTCATGATTCTTTTCTTTTTAAAGTGGATGGTGTATGAGTCGTTTAAAGGGTATGGGTGACATATTTCATTTTGTAATAATGATATATGACGTTGATGCGGGCGTTGACCAGACTTAAGTCGGCACTGAGTTTGGTATTGCTGGCGTCAAGCATGTCGGTCAGCAAGGCCAGGTCATTCTGATAACGGTTGCTGGTTACATCGTAGTTCTGGTCGGCCAGTTCCACACTCTTCTTTTGGGTACGAAGGTCTGTAAATGCTGTCAGAAAATCTACATACGTAGCTTGTATGGTGTTTTCAACCTGTTCCTGCATCAGCTGGTGTGTCTCCTGAGCCTTCTTGACATTCAGACGGGCCTGTTTCAGCTTGTGGTTGTTCTTGAAGAGCGAAGAGAAATTGTATGTTATACCTACACCTACATACCAGTAATTGAAGTTGTTGTCCAGTACCGGAACTTCGATGGTTATCGGTCCCTCCAGGTGTTCGGCCGCTACAAGAGCAATTTTAGGCAGACGCTCCGAACGCTCCAGTTTGACTTTCTGCTCATTGACCTGGATATCTACTTGTGTCTGTTGCAGGTCGAGGTTGTTTTGGCTGGCCAGTGCTTGCCAATTCTTTTCGTCAAGTGTTTGAATCTGTTCATCCAGCAGGGTCGTATCGGGAATGATTTCAGTACCTTCGGACAGATGCAGGGTAGTTACTAGCTGGTGGTTGATGATGGTGCTTGCATCTTTCACCTTGGCCACCTGTAATTTCAATGTTTCCTTCTGGAGTTCATAGCGGGTGATGTCATTCTGAAGGGCAGTTCCCTGTTCGCGTCGTACCCGCATGTTGGCTATGACTTGTTCTGTCAGTTCAAGGTTCTTTTTCAGTACCTGCATCTGGTTGTGCAGCTTGTAGAGGTCCAGGTAATAACCGGTAAGCAGAAAGCGGACTTCCTGCCGGTTCTTTTGTGCATCGAGTTCGGCGCTATGTTTCCCCAGTTCTGCCAGTTCGATGCTGCTGCTGATGGCTCCTCCGGCATAAATTACCTGTTGGGCTTCGAGGGAAAAATTGTTCCCGAAGTGGGGCATGTCTATGTTCATGGGGTTGCTGAAATCCCGGTCCCAAAGTTTTCCGTCTCCTAGATAACTGGCCGAAAGGGAAGCGTTTATATCGGGCAGACGCTGTGCTTTGGCCGCTTGCAGGGCTGCTTCCGCTGCATCCTTTCCGGTTTGATATACTTGAATACGCTGGCTGTTTTCATCGGCCAGACGAAACATCTCTTCTAGGCCCATTGTTCTCGGTTGGGCACATACATACTGGCTGCATAGTGCTATAAGACAATGCACTATGAGCCTGTTCTTTTTGCTCATAAGTAAAATTTAATGGAAGTTAGTAAGTAGATAATGAATCGGAGAGATAGAACGTTCCTTAAATCAATGCAGCCGCTCCCCATGCATGGAAATCATGGATTTTGTTCTTGTAGCGGATAAGGGTTGTAAGGATAATAACGTTCATAAAAATGATGGATTATGCTTTTATTCGGAGGACAAAATTATAGAAAACTTCCCATTAGTCGTAACCTTTGCATCGCGATATTTTACAAGTTTTAACCTGATAATGCCTTTAAATCCGTCTTATATTTTCATTCTTTAAGAAATGTAGAGCCTTGTTTTTAGAGGATTGGGTTCGGAAAACAAATGTGATTTCCTATTTTTGTGAGATAATAGATTCATGGAATATGATTGGACGAAAATGGGTATATGGTATGATGCTGGCCAGTATGTTTTTATCTGCCTGTCAGCCTGTTGAGAAGACGTCGAAGAATGCGGATGAAGCTTCCGCACAGACAGATCAGAAGCGTGAAGTAACATTTCCTTTCCCTCAGATTCCGGCCCTTTTGACAGATGCGGAACAGCGGAAGGAGTATCTGTTGAAACATTATTGGGACAATTTTGATTTTTCAGATACATTGTTGGTCAATAACCGGAGCGTTAGTGAGCAAGGGTGGGTGAACCAGTTGGGATTGTTGGCTTCGGGGCCGGTTCCTGAGGCTTGGATAGAAGAAAGCTTGGATAATCTTTGTACCGGTATGGAGAAAACGGAGCAGGCACGCAGGTTTTTTATGTCGATGATAGACGAATATCTTTATAACCCGAATTCTCCGTATTATGATGAAGACTGGTATCGGAGTTATCTGAAGCGGATGCTCCGAAGTACAGTTTTGGATGAGGCGAGTAAAAGTTCCTTGAAATTTCGTTTGGATTTGATTTCCAGAAATATGCCTGGAACACTGGCACAAGATTTTGTATATTATTTACCCGATGGTACACAGCATACGTTGAGAAAAACTCCTGTCGAAGGAAATCGGTTGTTGCTGGTGTTTTATGACCCGGAGTGTGGTAATTGTCAGGAATCATTACATGTCATGGCAGCAGATGATAAGTTGGCCGATGCTGTAGCTGCCGGGAGGTTGACGGTATTGGCCATTTATACGGAGGGAAATGAGGCGGTTTGGAGAAAGGCCTTACCAGAGATTCCACAATCATGGATTGTTGGAAACGATAGGCAGCAGGTGAAGGATGAGGCTAAATTCGATTTGAAGGCAATGCCTAGTTTTTACCTGCTTGACGGGAAGAAAAAAATTCTGTTGAAAGATGCTTCGTATCCACAGGTTTGTGCCAGGTTAGGCTTGTAATTTCAGCTCCGCGAAAAAACGTCTAATTGTTTTAGTTGATTCGAACGTTCGTTTTATTTGACACATGAGGTTGTTTTGTATAAAACGAACGTTCTTTTTTTATATCTTATACGTTGTTACGCGTGCGCGAAATTTATATGGTGTCATTCTTTGACCTTTTGATTCTGAATCTTGAAAATTGTTGA
>ERZ780080.311-NODE-311-length-13321-cov-4.98213_pt1 | contig 13321 bp, 11 predicted proteins | sample MGYA00511175_ERZ780080 | MGnify/ENA primary metagenome ERZ780080 (study PRJEB29588, sample SAMEA2148733) | human gut metagenome | biome: human gut; feature: human-associated habitat; material: faeces | place: Denmark | collected 2008/2010 ...
GGAGGGGTGACTCTTCCGTTTTTTTTGTGATTGCTTCCGCTTTTACTTTTTAACTATTACTTTTTAACTCAATATGTTCTTCTGTTCTTTTGTCTAAAAAAAGACATAAAAAATAGACATAAAAAAAGGGAATCTTCCCAGACTCCCAATCTTCATTAACCTTAAATCTAATACCATGAAAAACACGATGCAAAGGTAAGGGTTTTATGTTATGAGACATATAATTGGGGCGAAAATCTGCATTGAATTAACTATTTTTATGTTTTAAAGCAGAAACGCAGAATTTTTACACCGGTTTTTTCTGCTTGGAATGGAGATTCCGGGGCTAAGCGCTTGGTGATTCGTTTTCAATAATGTATCTTTGTCCTTAAAACTAAAAAGAAAGACAGAATGAGAAGACAGTTTGTAAGATTGGCATTGTGTCTGTTCCTGCTGGGGGGATCCGTTGCGTATGCCCAGAGCGGAATGACCGACAACCAGGTGATAGAATATGTGCAACAGGCGCTTCAACAGGGCAAGGACCAGCAAACCATTGCGATGGAGCTGCTGGCCAAGGGGGCCACTCAGGAGCAGTTGCTGCGATTGAAATCTCAGTATTCGGGTGCGACGGGCGCGTCGGCCACAGGCAGCGGTTCTCTGGCGGGAGAAGACAGCTCGCTGTTGGGCTCGGATTCGCGGGCACGGAAAACCACTTCAAACGGTACGGAAGAGGATGCGTCGGAATTCCTGGAGACAAGTTTGACGAACGTGGACAAGAGCATGTGGTCGGAAGACATGCAGAAGACCATGAAGAAGCGTCGCAAACTGACGACGGTGGTTACCAGCGAAAATGATGTGTTCGGACGGAATATCTTCAACATTGAACAGCTGACTTTCCAGCCTAACCTGAGCATGGCGACTCCGGAAAACTACCGCCTGGGACCGGGCGACGAGGTGATTATCGACGTGTGGGGCGCCAGCCAGAATACCATGCGGCTGGAGATTTCGCCCGACGGCTATGTGAACATCATCAACCTGGGTCCGGTGTACCTGAACAACATGACGATTCAGGAGGCACGCCAGCTGCTGAAGCAGGAATTGGGCAAGATTTATGCGGATTCGGGCAACAACATCCAGGTGACATTGGGAAATATCCGTACCATCCAGGTGAACGTGATGGGGGAAGTGATGGCGCCGGGTACGTATGCCCTGTCGTCGCTCTCGACGGTATTCCATGCGCTGTACGTGGCAGGTGGTGTGAGCGACATCGGTAGCTTGCGTAACGTGCAGGTGGCTCGCGGCGGCAAGACGTTTGCCCGTCTGGACGTGTATGAGTACATCATGAAGGGGCAGATTCAGGACGACATCCGCCTGCAGGACGGCGACGTGGTGATTGTGCCTACCTACGACGAGCTGGTGAAGATTACGGGTAAGGTGAAGCGCCCGATGTTCTACGAAATGAAGAACGGGGAGTCGGCTGCCACTTTGCTGAAGTATGCCGGCGGTTTTGCTTCGGATGCTTACAAGAAGAGTATCAGGGTGTTGCGTAAGGACGGTAAAGAATTTTCCGTGAAAACGGTGAACGATATAGACTATTCTGCGTTTAAATTATTAGACGGTGACGTGATTTCGGTGGATTCGATTCTGAACCGCTTCAACAACCGTCTGGAAGTGAAGGGGGCTGTGTATCACCCGGGAGTATTCGAGTTGAGCGGTTCGCTGAACACGGTACGCCAGCTGGTGGAGAAGGCCGACGGTTTGCTGGGGGATGCCTTTACAGGACGTGCGGTGTTGTATCGCGAACGGGAGAACCTGACGAAAGAGGTATTGCCGGTTGACATTCAGGGTATTCTGAACGGTACGTCGCCCGACATTGCCTTGCAGAAGAATGACATTTTGTATATCCCGAGCATCCACGACTTGCAGGACATGGGCAAGGTGACTATCAGCGGTGAGGTGAACAAACCGGGCAGCTATACGTATGCCGACCACATGAGCCTGGAGGACCTGGTGATTACAGCGGGCGGTTTGAAGGAATCGGCTTCGCTGGTGCGTGTGGACGTGTCACGACGCATCCGTGACCCGAGAGGTACGACGGAACCGGACGTAATCGGACAGAATTTCTCGTTCGGACTGAAGGATGGTTTCGTGGTGGACGGTGAAGCGGGATTTGAACTGCAGCCGTACGACCAGGTGTTTGTGCGCCGCAGCCCGAGCTACAACGAGCAGGTGAACGTGACGGTGGACGGTGAGGTGCTGTTCCGCGGTGACTATACGCTGAACACGAAGAGCGAGCGTCTGAGCAGCCTGATTCAGCGTGCCGGCGGGGTGAGCCGCTATGCGTATGTGCGTGGAGCGAAGTTGCGCCGCGTGGCCAATGAGGAGGAGTTGCGCCGCATGGAGGATGTGGTGAAGATGATGCGCCGTGAAATCGGTGATGCCATGGCCAACACGCTGGGACTGAAGGTGGACAGTACGTTTACGGTAGGTATCGACCTGGAAGCGGCGCTGGCGAACCCGGGCGGAGACGCTGACCTGGTGCTGCGCGAGGGCGATGTGCTGACCGTGCCGGAATACAACAATACGGTGAAGGTGAACGGAGCGGTGATGATGCCGAACACGGTATCGTATGCGGCAGGCAAGAGCGTGAAGTATTACCTGAGCCAGGCGGGCGGTTACTCTGCCAACGCCAAGAAGAGCCAGAAGTTCATTATTTATATGAACGGACAGGTGGCCGAAGTGAAGGGCAGCGGCAAGAAACAGATTGAGCCGGGCTGCGAAATCGTGGTACCGAACAAGACGAAGAAGTTCAACTTTGCGAACATAGTATCGAATGCGACTTCGTTTGCTTCACTGGCTACGATGCTGGCTTCACTGGCTACGATGATGAAATAACCTTTAAATCTATGAGTATATGAACATGAAAATGAGACTGATTGTCATGAACTTCCTGCAGTTTGCCGTGTGGGGAGCGTATCTTACCTCAATGGGTACGTACCTGGCGGGGGTAGGATTAGGCGGACATATCGGAATTTTTTACGCCATGCAGGGGATTGTGTCCCTGTTCATGCCGGCTGTGTTGGGTATTGTGGCTGACCGCTGGATTCCGGCGCAACGGTTGCTGGGGCTGAGCCATCTGTTGGCTGCCCTGTTTATGGGTGGAGCGGGCTATTATGCCATGACTACGGGACCGCAGGTGGAGTTTGCACCGCTGTTCGCGTTCTACTCCGTGAGTGTGGCGTTCTACATGCCTACGCTGGCTCTGTCGAATTCGGTGGCTTATACGGCGCTGGACAAGGCAAGGCTGGATACCATCAAGGCGTTTCCACCGATACGTACGTTCGGGACCATCGGTTTCATTTGTTCCATGTGGCTGGTAGATTTACTGGGATTCCAGTCGAACTACATGCAGTTCTTTACCTGTGCGGCATGGGGCGTGGTGCTGGCCGTATATGCCCAGACGCTGCCGGAATGTCCGGTGAGCCGCGCGCAGGGCGGACAGAAGTCGCTGGTAGAGGCATTGGGACTGAGGGCGTTTCTGCTCTTCAAGAACCGCAAGATGGCGGTGTTCTTCATCTTCTCGATGCTGCTGGGCGTGTCCTTGCAGATTACCAACGGCTTTGCCAACCCGTTTATCACGAGCTTCAGCGCCATTCCGGAATATGCCGATACCTTCGGCGTGCAGCATGCCAACCTGCTGATTTCGCTCTCGCAGATCAGTGAAACGTGCTGTATCCTGCTGATTCCGTTCTTCCTGGGACGCTTCGGCATCAAGAAGGTGATGCTGATTGCCATGGTGGCGTGGGTGCTGCGCTTCGGACTCTTCGGCCTGGGTGACCCGGGCAGCGGGGTGTGGATGTTCGTGCTGTCGATGATTGTGTATGGCGTGGCTTTCGACTTCTTCAACGTGTCGGGCTCGCTGTTTGTCGACAAGGAGACGGACTTGTCTATCCGCTCGAGTGCGCAGGGACTGTTCATCATCATGACAAACGGTATCGGAGCCACGGTGGGTACGCTGAGTGCGCAGGCGGTGGTGAACTGCTTCGTGGACTTCAATTCGCAGGCGCCGCAGGTGGAAGGCTGGAGCCGGGCGTGGTTCGTGTTTGCGGCCTACGCGCTGGTAGTGGCGGTGACTTTTGCACTGGTATTTAAGTACAAACATAAAGTAGATAACGATTAATGTGAATCTGAAGATGGAAAAGAAAGACGAATTTGTAGAAATGCGGGTCCGTACCATTGACGAGGCCATGAAGGTGGATGAACTGATCGGGCATCTGACATTTAATCAGGTGATGGACGATGAGGAGAAGATGGATATTATGATGCTGGACGGGCAGAACTTCAAGCTGCTGCTGGAGGAGGTGAACGAACCGCACCGGATGATGCTGGGGATTATCAACCCCGACGAGGCGGACTTGCTGTACGCGGCTGTTAACGACCCGGAAGGCACGGATGCCACGCTGCCTTATCAGACGGTGCATATTCTGAAGGAGCTGGGTGTTACCGTGGAAAAGGTGGTGGTAAAGGACAAGGTGAAGTTGCTGCACCGTGCGATTGTGACTCTGCGCAAGGAGGACGGCTCGGTGATGGAGATGCAGCTGACACTGTTCGACGCGCTGGTGGTGAGTCTGATAGCCGGTGTTCCGTTCTATGTGAACGCGAAGTTCCTGGAAGACCCCCGTTCGGGCTTTACCAAGTCTGTGCCTAACACGAAGGCGCTGCTGCTGCGGTTGATGCCGCTGAAAGGGCTGGAGCGGGAGATGGAGGATGCCATCCGCCGCGAGGACTATGAGTATGCGGAGCTGATTAAGCAGGAAATGGCGACCCGCAACAAAGAAGAAGAGGAAGATTACGAAGATTTCGAGGATTTAGAAAAAAAATTATAATTATGCACGTGTTTTATACACCGGATATTGCGCAGACGCTGGAGCTGCCGGAAGAAGAAGCGGGCCACTGCCTGCGGGTGCTGCGTCTGGGAGTGGGCGAGGAGATTATGCTGACTGACGGAAAGGGATGCTTTTACCGGGCGGTCATTTCGGCAGCTACGCAGAAACGCTGTGTGGTGAAGGTGGTGGAGAAAACGGAGCAGGAGCCTTTCTGGAAGGGGCACCTGCACCTGGCGCTGGCACCTACGAAGAACATGGACCGCATGGAATGGCTGGCGGAGAAGGCCACGGAAATCGGTTTCGACGAGCTGACGTTCCTGAACTGCCGTTTCTCGGAACGGAAGGTCATCAAGACGGAACGGGTGGAGAAAATCGTGGTGTCGGCCGTGAAACAGTCGCTCAAGGCACGCAAGCCGGTGGTGAACGAGATGACGGACTTCCGCCGCTTTATGGAGCGGGAGTTTACGGGACAGAAGTTCATCGCACACTGTTATGAGGGGGAAAAGCCTCTGCTGCGCGACGTGCTCCGCAAGGACGAGGACGCCGTGGTGCTGATTGGTCCGGAAGGGGATTTCAGTCCGGAGGAAGTGGCGCTGGCTGCAGAAAAGGGCTTTCAGGCAGTGAGTCTGGGCAAGTCGCGCCTGCGTACGGAAACGGCGGCACTGGTGGCTGTACACCTGATGAACCTGACGCACGCGGAATAAGCTGATGTGTAACTTTTAAATAGAATCATTATGAAAAAGACATGGAAATGGATGGGAGGCCTGGCCTTGGGTATGGCTTTCCTGTTGTCTGCCTGCGGGGAAGACAATGCGTACACCAATGCGTTGCCAAAGGATGCGGCTGCAGTGTTCTCGTTCGACCTGATGGAGATGGCACAGAAGTGTGACCTGAACGACCAGGTGAAGCAGTCGATGGGGCAGATGATGAAATCGAGCCTGAAGGGCAGTGCGGATGCCCTGGTGGACAAGCTGATGGAGAATCCGGAAGAGAGTGGGTTGAGACTGACCGACCGGGTGTACTTCTTTGCCGCTTCTCAGATGGAAATGGGCGGCGTGCTGGTGCGCATGGCCGACAAGGGAAAACTGGAAGATTTGATGGCCATGCTTCAGGAGCAGAAGGCGTGTGAGGCTCCTGCCGACGGTGACGGTTGCCGCTGGACCGTGGGTGGCGGCGGACTGATGGCCTGGACGGACGATGCGTTTCTGATGCTGGCGGGCAACGGTAACCCGAAGGACTTGCAGCATCAGGCTTCGATGTGGCTGCGCCAGAAAGAAGGGGAGGGCTATTCGGGCACTCCGGAATTCAAGAAATTAGAGGATGCCGACGAGGACGTGGCCATGGTGACTTCGCTGAACGCCATGCCGAAGAGTTACCTGGGCCCGATGACGATGGGGCTGCCGGCTGACTTGAACCTGAATGATTTAAAGATATTTTCTACGCTCGATTTCCAGGCGGGAAGGGCCGTGATGGAAGTGGAGACGCTGCTGGAGGGCAAGTTCAAGGACTTGCTGAAGAAGCAGGCGGAGGTGAGCGGCGAACTGGACGGCACGTATCTGAAGGTGTTCCCTGCCAATACGGTGCTCTGGATGGCTGCCAACGTGAACGGTGAAAAGGCGTATGAGCTGTTGCGTGAGAATCCGACCGTGCGTCAGGAGCTGGACAACTCGATGATGCCGCTCGACTTTGAGGCTATCTTCAAGGCGGTGAAGGGTGACGTGGCAGTGGCCATGCCGGAGATGTCGTTGAAACCGGGCTTCATCCTGTATGCCGACGTGAAAAACGGTGACTTCATGCGTACGTTTGAGGACTTGAAACCGATGCTGGCCATGACCAACGGTCAGATGCGGCTGGTGGACAAGGGTGAAAATGCCTATCACTTTGTCGCTGCCAACGGTGCCATGCTGGGCATGGGCCGCGGACCGGTGTCTTTCTGGCTGGGCGTGAAAGATGACCGCTTTTACCTGACGAATCAGGAGGACCTGATTGGCCGTGAGGTGAAGGGACTGTCGCTGAAAGACTGTGACTGGGCCAAGGACGTGAAGGACAAGCATTTCTACCTGAACGTGAACTTCCAGGCACTGGCTGCCGTACTTCCGCAGATTCCTTACGTAGGTATGCTGGACTACCTGAGCATTGAATCGGATGAACCGACCAAGGCGCGCATAGTACTGCAGATGAAGGACCACAAGGAGAATGTGTTGAAGCAGCTGGTGAAGATAGTTAATAATTAATAGTGAATAATGAATAATGAATAATGAAGAATGAATAACGAAGAGCATTTTTCATTCTTCATTATTAATTCTTCATTGAATGAAATGAATAACATGGATTTGACTTGCGGCCACTTTGTAAATCCGTTTACTGATATCGGTTTTAAGATTATCTTCGGGCAGCCTGCCAGCAAGGAACTGCTTATCACACTGCTGAATGAGCTGTTGGCGGGGGAGCATCGCATAGAGAACCTGATTTTTCTGGACAAGGAAAATCATTCGGACAGTATGGCGGATGCAGGGATTATCTATGACCTGTACTGCCTGACCGACACGGGAGAATACATCATCGTGGAGATGCAGAACCGTTTTCATAGTAGTTTCCTGGACCGTACGCTGTTTTACATGTGTCGTGCCATCGGGCGGCAGGTGGAGAATCTGCGTGAGAAGAGGCGGAAGGAACGTGAGTTGCAGACCGGGAAGCCGGAGACGGAGGAGGATTTTCTGCTGAGTGAGCCGATGCAGGAAAATTATGGGTCCAGATACAAGCTTTCGACCGTGTATGGCATTTTCCTGATGAACTTCCGTGAGCCGGGACTGGAAGAGAAGTTCCGCACGGACACCGTGATTGCCGACCGTGAGAGCGGAAAGGTAGTGAACCCTCATTTTCGGCAGATTTTTTTGCAGTTCCCTTATTTCACCAAGGAACTCAAGGATTGTGAAACGCTTTATGATAAACTGATTTATACATTGAAGAATATGCAACATTGGAACCGAATGCCGGACGCGTTGAAGGAGCAGGTGTTCAGCCGTCTGGAAGAACTGGCTGCCGTGGCCAATCTTTCATTGGAAGACCGCATTGCTTACGACAAGGCGCTGGACCGTTACCGTGTGAGCCGTATCGTGGAAGAGGATGCACGTGAAGCCGGATGGAAGAAAGGGCTCGCGGAAGGACGTGCGGAAGGACGTGCGGAAGGACGTGCGGAAGGACGTGCGGAAGGACGTGCGGAAGGGCTCGCGGAAGGACAAGCCAAAGAGAAAGTTGCCATTGCACGTAACCTGAAATCGCTGGGTTTGAGTACTGCTCAGATAGCCCAGGCTACCGGATTGACCGAAGAGGAAGTGGAATCGACAGTTAATAATTAATAGTGAATAATGAAGAATGAAGAATTAAGAATTAATAATGAATAACGGAGAGCATTCTTCATTCTTCATTATTAATTCTTCATTGAATAAAATGGACACAATAGAATTACAGCAGACCCTGCCGGAGGTATTCGCCGGACGCGACGGAATCGTGTCGGACGTGTGGCACCGGCAGGTGGCTTTTCAGAAAGGAAAGATGTATCTGATTGAAGCGGCGTCGGGCACGGGCAAGTCGTCGCTTTGCAGTTTTATTTATGGGTACCGTACGGACTACCAGGGGATTATCACCTTCGACGGGGAGAATGTGCGGAAGCTCACGGTGAAGCAGTGGACCGACATCCGCAAGCGCTCGCTGGGCATGCTGTTTCAGGAACTCCGCCTGTTCGGGGAACTAACGGCGTGGGAGAACGTGCAGCTGAAGAACGGGCTGACGGGCTTCTGCCGCAAGCAGCAGGTGAAGGACTGGTTTGAGCAGCTGGGCATCGCCGACAAGTGGGATGTGAAGGCGGCCAGGATGTCGTACGGGCAGCAGCAGCGCGTGGCTTTTGTGCGGATGCTGTGTCAGCCGGCCGACTTTTTCTTCCTGGATGAGCCGGTGAGTCACCTGGACGACGGCAACGGGCAGATTATGGCGCGTATCCTGAAGGAGGAAGCGGCTCGTCAGGGCGCGGGAGTGATTGTGACTTCCATCGGCAAGCACCTGCCGCTGGAGTATGACAGGGTGCTGAGTTTGTAAGGTATTAACACGAAGACGGATATGATCTGGAAATTATTGAGGCAGCACATCAGTGTGGCGCAGCTGGCAGGATTCTTTCTGGCCAACCTGTGCGGTATGGTGATTGTGCTGTTAGGCATACAGTTTTACAAGGACGTGTTGCCGGTGTTTACGCAGGGCGACAGTTTCATGAAGAAGGACTACGTGATTGTGAGCAAGCAGGTGAGCACGCTGGGCAGCCTGGTGGGCAAGGGAGGTACGTTCTCGCGTGCCGACATAGCCGACATGGAGTCGCAGCCGTTTGCCAAGCGGACGGGAGCATTCACTCCGGCACAGTTTCAGGTGTCGGCCGGCATGGGTATGGCGGGCATGCAGCTCTCTACGGCGATGTTCTTTGAGTCGGTGCCCGACGAGTTTGTTGACGTGCGGCTGGAGGGCTGGACATATCGTGAGGGGCAGACGGAAATCCCTATCATCATTCCGCGCAACTACCTGAACCTGTATAACTTCGGCTTTGCACAGAGTCGCAACCTGCCGCAGCTCTCGGAGGGCGTGATGGGGATGATGACGCTGGACGTGCGGCTGAGCGGACGGGGACGGACGGAGCGCATGAAGGGACGTATCGTGGGTTTCTCCAACCGGCTGAACACGATTTTGGTGCCGCAGGCGTTCATGGAATGGGCCAACGCTACATTGGGTGACGGCGGCGAGACGGCTCCCTCACGACTGATTGTGGAGGTGGACAATCCGGCGGACGACCGCATCGCGAAATATTTCAAGCAGAAAGGCTATGAGACGGAAGGCGACAAGCTGGATGCGGGAAAGACAACGTGGTTCCTGAAGATGGTGGTGGGCATCGTGCTCACGGTGGGCCTGATTATCAGTGTGCTGTCGTTCTACCTGCTGATGCTGAGCATCTACCTGCTGTTGCAGAAGAACACGAAGAAGCTGGAGAACCTGCTGATGATAGGGTTCAGTCCGGCGGCGGTGGCGCGTCCGTATCAGGCACTTACGGTGGGGCTGAACGCAGCGGTGGCAGCCATGGGGGTGCTGCTGGTGTGGATGGCACGTGATGCGTATCTGGACATGCTGCGGCGGATGGTGCCCGACTTGCAGGAAGGCAGTCTGCTGCCGGCGCTGCTGACGGCCGGGGGACTTTTCCTGCTGGTATCGGTGCTGAATGTGCTGGCCGTACGGCGGAAAGTGGAATCTATCTGGAGAAAGAAATAGTATAAGCATTATATATTATCTGTAAAACCAAATGAAAATGAAGAAACTAAAGAACGTATGGCTCTTTTTGAGCTTTATCCTGATGGTGGCCGGAATGGCAAGCTGTAGCACGGATGATCCGACGGGTGTGGATGTGTCGAGAGATGACATTATCGGTACATGGAAGGTGACGGCAAATGACTGGACAAATTCGGAAGGTGAGTCTGGTCGTAATGATCCTGAGCACATGGGAAAGCCGCTCTCGGTAAAGAATGACGGTACCGCTTCGTTCCGTGGCGAGTCGTTCAACTGGACGCTGAACAAGGGAGTGTTGACGCTGTCGGATAACCGTGGTCGCAGTATACGGGTGGTGATTCTGTCGTATACGGAGGAGGAGATTCAAGCCTCGTATGACTGTACCTTTGAGTCGGAGATGTATACCGAGGAAGGCAATTACACCTTCAAGCGCGTATAACCAGACCTATTATTATAAGAAGAGCCACAGTAATGTGGCTTTTTTTGTGCATGTGTGACCGCACACACGTGCAATATCCTGTAAATATTTGTTTAGATATTTCGTCTCTGTGTAAACAAGTGTAAAACCACTTGTCCGATATCTCTTGATTTATGTCTATTATTAGGGGAATCAGTCTAAAAAATGTTACATGGAGTTACATATATGAGAGTTTATTCAGTAAATTTGCGTTACAGAAATGGTCAAACTTTAAACAAATACCCGGGACGTTTGTTTAAGAGGTAAGAACCATGGATGATTCATTCTTTTTAAATTAAAATAATTGCTTATGTCAAAAATCGTTGGACACATTTCGCAGGTAATCGGTCCGGTGGTCGATGTGTACTTCAAGTTTGAAGAAGGACAAGACGTGGAACACGCCTTGCCGAAAATCCACGATGCCATGACGATTGCCCGTAACGACGGGCGTACGCTGGTGATTGAAGTGCAGCAGCATATCGGTGAAGACACGGTACGCTGCGTGGCCATGGACAGTACGGACGGGTTGAAGCGCGGAATGGAAGTCGTTCCTACGGGGCATCCGATTGCGATGCCTATCGGAAACCAGATCAAGGGCCGTGTGATGAATGTGGTAGGTGATACCATTGACGGTATGAAAGAACTGGACAAGACGGACGGATTTCCTATTCACCGTGAACCTCCGAAATTCGAAGACCTGGCTACTACCCAGGAAGTATTGTTTACCGGTATCAAGGTCATCGACCTGCTGGAACCTTACCTGAAGGGTGGTAAAATCGGTCTGTTTGGTGGGGCGGGTGTTGGAAAAACCGTGCTCATCAAAGAGTTAATCAATAACATTGCCAAGAAACACAATGGTTTCTCCGTGTTTGCAGGAGTGGGTGAGCGTACCCGTGAAGGTAACGACCTGCTGAGAGAAATGATTGAATCAGGCGTAATCCGCTACGGTGACGAATTCCTCAAGAGCATGGAGGAAGGAAACTGGGACCTTTCGAAGGTGGATTACAACGAAGTGGAAAAATCGCAGGTAGCCATGGTGTTCGGACAGATGAACGAGCCTCCCGGTGCCCGTCAGTCAGTAGCCTTGTCGGGTCTGACACTGGCCGAATCGTTCCGTGACCGCCAGACGGGCGACAACGGTCCGCGCGATATCCTGTTCTTTATCGACAACATCTTCCGTTTTACGCAGGCAGGTTCTGAGGTTTCAGCCTTGCTGGGGCGTATGCCTTCGGCAGTAGGTTACCAGCCGACACTGGCTACGGAAATGGGACAGATGCAGGAACGTATCACTTCTACGAAGAATGGCTCCATTACTTCCGTGCAGGCGGTGTACGTGCCGGCCGATGACTTGACCGACCCTGCTCCGGCTACTACCTTTACGCATCTGGATGCCACTACGGTGTTGAGCCGTAAGATTACCGAGCTGGGTATCTATCCGGCTGTAGACCCGCTGGACTCTACGTCGCGTATCCTCGACCCGCTGATTGTGGGCAAGGAGCACTACGAAACGGCTCAGCGCGTGAAACAGATTCTGCAGCGCAACAAGGAGCTTCAGGATATTATCTCTATCTTAGGTATGGATGAACTTTCGGATGAAGACCGTCTGACGGTGAACCGTGCCCGCCGCGTGCAGCGATTCCTTTCGCAGCCGTTTGCCGTGGCCGAGCAGTTTACGGGCGTGCCGGGCGTGATGGTTTCCATAGAAGACACCATCAAGGGATTCAAGATGATTCTGGACGGCGAGGTAGACTATCTGCCTGAGCAGGCTTTCCTGAACGTGGGTACCATTGAGGACGCCATCGAGAAGGGTAAGAAGCTGATGGAAGCGGCTAAGAGTTAATAAGTAAAAGTTAAAAGTTAAAAGCTGATAGCTTAATATGAAAGAACTTCATCTGGTTATCGTTTCACCCGAAAAGCTGGTTTACGAAGGAAAAGTGAGCCAGGCTACCTTTCCGGGAAGCGCAGGAAAATTTCAGGTCATGGCCGACCATGCCCCGATTATTTCCACGCTCTCGGCCGGGGAAGTGAAATACGTGGCCGGACAGGAAACGCAATCCCTGCAAATCAAGGGGGGATTCGTGGAAGTCAAGGAGAATCAGATTTCAGTCTGTGTGGAACTCTGAGAGGAGCGAAGCAGGCGATGAACCGAATATGTTTTTGGCGGCTTTCCGGATGAAAAACCGCACGATACTATGTTTTTGTTGACCGTTAAGAAGAAATTTATAAAAGAACTGACCGTGATTGGAATCGTGCTGACGACGCTCGTCGCCGTGGTATATCATCTGTTCATTCCCGACAGGTATTTCCTGTGGTTTCCGGCCATTCCGATATTCTTCTATCTTTTCGGCCTGTTTTACATAGAAATGTTCGCGTTCAATTATCGCGTGGGGCTGGAACGGATTGCGATGACGTATCTGGTGTGCAAGGTACTGAAATTCATAATCAGTGCCATGCTGCTGATGTTCTACGGATTTGTGATAGGACATGAAGTGGTGGCGTTCATGCTGACCTTCATCTTCTTCTACTTTGCGTTTCTGATATTCGAAACCCGTTTTTTCCTTCTTTTTGAAGCGAAACTCAAACTAAGAAAAAAAGCTAATGATGAAAAAAATACGGTACATAATCATCACGCTGTTACTGCTGATGGCGGTTCCGGCTGCGCTGACGAGGGGGCAGGGCG
>ERZ780080.312-NODE-312-length-13298-cov-6.35694_pt1 | contig 13298 bp, 10 predicted proteins | sample MGYA00511175_ERZ780080 | MGnify/ENA primary metagenome ERZ780080 (study PRJEB29588, sample SAMEA2148733) | human gut metagenome | biome: human gut; feature: human-associated habitat; material: faeces | place: Denmark | collected 2008/2010 ...
TTTCCCGATTCTGATATTCGGGCTGGTCGGTATCCTCAATCAGACGGTTGACAAGATGATTTATCCCTATCTGTTTGATGACCGTTCGGAGGGACTGGTACAGCTGGGTATTTACAGTGCCACCAGTAAGGTAGCTTTAGTCATGGCCATGTTTACCCAGGCTTTCCGTTATGCCTACGAACCCTTTGTCTTCGGTAAGAATAAAGATGCCGACAGCAAGAAGATGTACTCCTCTGCCATGAAGTACTTCTTTATCTTTTCTCTTTTAGCATTTCTGGCCGTGATGGGCTACATGGACATCCTGAAGTACATGGTAGCCTCCGACTATTGGGAAGGGCTGAGCGTAGTAGCCATCGTAATGCTGGCCGAGATAATCAAAGGTATCTATTTCAACCTTTCTTTCTGGTATAAGTTGACCGATGAAACCTATTGGGGGGCTTATTTTTCTCTTATCGGATGTGCCGTGATTTTAGGACTGAACATTTGGCTGGTACCCACTTATGGTTATGTGGCTTCGGCCTGGGCATCTGTAGCCGGATACGGAGTGATTACGCTGTTATCCTATTTCATCGGACAGAAAAAATACCCGGTAGCCTATCCGTTGAAGCGGATGACCCTCTATCTGGTTTTAGCATTGGTGCTTTATGTCTTGTCGCAAGAAACACCCATCGCCAACCTTTGGTTGCGTTTAAGCTACCGCACCTTATTAATATTGGTTTTTGTGGCATTTATTATCAAAAAAGATTTACCTTTAAGGAGTCTTCCTTTTGTCAATCGTTTCTTTAAATAAGAAATGTGGAATGGACATAGGCTGAAGTGTAATTTATAAATCGGATAAATATGGAAATAGGGAACAAGAGGAAATTCCTCCTTCGTAAATTCTTCAATGAGTATCTGGACTTGAACCGGAGCAAGGAAGATGAGCAACTGACGGTAGATGCCATCCGCAGTGGGGTAGAGTTTAAAGGAACCAATCTTTGGGTCTTGATTTTTGCTACCTTTATTGCTTCACTGGGACTGAATGTCAATTCTACGGCGGTAATTATCGGTGCCATGTTGATTTCTCCTTTGATGGGACCTATCATGGGAGTGGGCCTTTCTATCGGGCTGAACGATTTTGAGCTGATGAAACGCTCACTGAAAAGTTATCTGGTAGCTACGCTGTTCAGTGTGACAACTGCCACGATTTATTTTGCTTTTACTCCGCTGGATGAAGTTCAGTCGGAACTGTTGGCGCGTACCTCACCTACCATTTACGATGTGTTCATAGCCTTAGTGGGTGGTCTGGCCGGTATTGTGGCATTGGCCACGAAGGAAAAAGGAAATGTAATACCTGGTGTAGCCATTGCTACAGCCTTGATGCCTCCGTTGTGTACGGCTGGTTTCGGTATTGCCACAGGTAATCTGTTGTATTTCTTAGGTGCCTTCTATTTGTATTTTATCAACTCCGTTTTCATCAGCCTGGCTACTTACATCGGGGTGCGGGTGATGCACTTCCAGCGCAAGCAGTTTGTAGATAAAGCTCGTGAAAAGCTGGTAAAACGCTATATCATCTGGATAACCATCGGTACGATGTGTCCGGCCGTTTACCTTACTTATAATATTGTGCGGGAAACCTTCTACCAGTCTGCAGCCAATCATTTCATTGCAGAAGAATTGCAGTTCCCTGACTCACAAATTTTAAGTCGGGAAATCTCCTACGACAAGCGTGAAATAAAGGTCGTGTTTGTGGGAAAGGAAGTCTCAAAAGACCAGATTGCAGCCGCCCAGCATCGCCTGGCAGATTATAATCTGGCAAAAACCAACCTGGTAGTATTCCAAGGAATGGGAGACGGCAGTGCGGTAGACATCAGCAACATCAAGTCGATGGTAATGGAAGATTTCTATCGGAACAGCGAAAAACGCTTGAAGGAGCAGGATGAGGAAATCAATACCCTGCGTAAGCAGTTGGCTGACTTTTCCGGTTCAGACTGGATGGGTAAGCAGTTAGGGCAGGAATTAAAGGTCTTGTTTCCCGAAATCAAAACTCTTTCCGTTTCAAAGAGTCTTCGTCTGTCGGTTGACAGTTCCCGGATAGACACCTTGACATACGCCATTATTGATTGTCAGCGGGTGCCTGATGCAAAGAGCCGTGACAAAATCGTGAAATGGCTGAAAGCAAAGACGGGAGATGCTCATTTACAGTTAATTGTGGAATAGTCCGCAAGTCGGATTTTATTGCATAAAAAAACGTCTTTGCGTTTAGTTTAAAACACAAGTACGTTTTAGATTAAACGCAAAGACGTTTCGATTCAAACGCAAGTACGTTTTAGTTCAAATGCACTTGCGTTTTTTTGTCTTCAAAAATTAGCTTACTTCACCTTCTTTGTACAGCGGATAGCAGTCACTTCCTGAGCCTGTGGATTGGTTGCTTTTCGCGTGCAGTAATCAAATTCTGCCGATTTCTCTCCGCTGAAAGAATTCCATTTCAGTTTCAGTTTGACAGTCTCTCCCTGCGTATCGGTCAGTTCATCCAGTTTGAAAGCAACCAGTGCATCTCCCATTTTACCCTCTGTATCGCCAAAAGCATTGTGGCGGAATTCTACCTCATAAGAGTTGTCCGGATTCTGTGTACTGATCAGGTTGACGAAATGTGATTGTCCGTTACCCCAGCGAGTAGCAAAGCGCAGTGTCAGGTATCCGTCCTCTGCAATGGTCACCCAGTCATTCAGTATTTCTACCGGGTCGTTTCCATACGTACGATTATTTTCCTCTTCTCCCAAATTAGGAGCCATCGGTTTGGTCAGTATACTGTCTATCCAGTTGATGAATACAGCTTTGTCATATTCCTGAGGAGCTTCGTCGGCCAATTCAATATTGGCCAGTGCTCTTACCTCTTTCTCGCCAAAGGGAGAAGTTGTCATATTTACCGGACGCAAGGTCGTGCTGTCATCCAGTTGCAGATACGGTGTATTGTCTGCACTCTGTTTTACAGTGACGAGTGCATTGGCGTAATAGTGTGAAAGAGAAAGGTTGTTATCGTCATCGTCCAGACACGATTGAACCCCCATAGATAAACACAGAGCTGTCAGGATGAAGAATCCTTTGCGAATGAATGATTGAGCTTTCATAATACATTATTTTTTAAGTTTACCTTCTTCTTGTTGTTTGTACATAAAATGCTTGAAGCGGGTAATTCCTGCATGTAAAATGGTTAAATGGTGTTTCATTTTTCGCAAAGGCACAAAAAAGCAGTCTGTCGCAAATGATTTATGTTTTTGCGACAAAAATTAAGTTTTCTAACTTTAGAACCTTTTACTTACAAATCATACAATAAAGTCATATGTTGTCGATGTAATCAATTATTTATTATAAAATGCTCTTTTTTGTGTATTCTATCGTGGCGCTCATAATTTATTTGTACTTTTACATCGAAAGGATGTCTTTTATGGGAAAAAATAATCAATTGGCTGAGGATTGTACTTGCCGAAGAAGAAAGTAGTGAGTTGACACTAAACGTCCTAAAATAACGAACAACAAAAGGATATAGTAAATTTCTGTAGTGTGCCACGTAGCAGTAAAGAAATCCTTGAAAGGGCAGGTGTGGCATATCATAGCAAGAATATTCAGACATACTTCATGTCACTTATCGAGTCTGGCTATCTCGAGATGACCAATCCAGTGCATGCTAATGCCAGTAATCAAAAATATAGGAGAAGTAAAAAATGAACTCACATATATTCATCAGCAAGAACGGTAACACACTGATATGCGAATTTGAAAGAGTTTTTGACTTATACAATAATCTCTAAAACACAACGATATGGAATACGGAATAGTTTATCTTCTGACAAATCCTGTGATGCCAGGACTTGTAAAAATAGGCATGACCACACAGGAAGACATTGATAAACGGATGAAAGAACTATATACCACAGGAGTTCCAGTTCCGTTTGAGTGTAAATTTGCGTGTAAGGTTAAGAAAAGTGATTGTCTCAAAATTGAAAAAGCCCTTCATAAAGCCTTTGACCCTCAGCGCATCAATCAGAATCGTGAGTTCTTCCGTATCAACGTGGATCAGGCACAAGCAATTCTCGAACTTTTCCATCATGAAGACGTAACGGAAGAAGTAACTGATGAGATACAAAACGATCTCACTGATGAGGACAAAGTTGCCAGTACAAAAGCACAAGCAAAACGTCCACCACTCAATTTCTATGAGATGGGATTACAGAAAGGCGATGTTCTCATTTGGAAAGATGACCCATCAATTTCTGTCACCATTCTTTCAGAGCGGAAAGTGTGTTATCAAGGAGAAGAAACTTCTATTAGCGCACTTTCTGCTAAGCTAAAAGGCTACAAAGTCAAACATATACAGCCCACACCACACTGGCTTTTCAACGGCCGTCTTCTAAGTGAAGTCTATGACGAAACATATCCATTTGAAGAGTGAAAGCATACTATAGGCGGCTTCTAAGCCTACTCAAGAGTATGCCAAAAGCAGAAGGTAAGAAAATAAAAAAGATAAAAAACGCTCAAAAGATTCCAATGTATTATGGCGACGTGGCAACGTACAGACATCATTATTAATGGACTACCTGTAAAAGCACAGGCTCCACTCATTATTTCTGCAAGTAGGAGTACCGACATTCCGGCATTCTATGTTGATTGGTTTTTTCATCGTTTACAGAAGGGGTATTCTGTGTGGACAAATCCGTTCAATGGCGTAAAGTCGTATGTGTCGTATGAAAATACTCGCTTCATTGTATTTTGGTCAAAGAATCCACAACCATTGTTGCCATATCTGCATATCCTCAAAGAGCGTAACATAAAGTGTTATGTTCAATATACCCTGAACGATTACGAACAAGAGAAGTTAGAGAAAGTACCTTCTCTTGCTAAACGCATAGAAACATTCAAATTACTTGTTGAACAACTTGGTAAGGGGGCTGTTATTTGGCGGTTTGACCCCATGATGCTAACAGATGACATATCTGTGGATGATTTGCTATGGAAAGTTCAGAATATTGGTGACCAACTAAAAGATTACACAGAGAAGTTGGTATTCAGCTATGCAGATATTATCATGTACAAGAAGGTAAAACATAATCTTGAAGTAAGTGGTATATCATACCATGAATGGAATACAGAGCAAATGGAAGAGTTTGCCGACAAACTGTCTGTTATGAATCGTGAGCGTGGTTGGAACTTCCAACTAGCGACTTGTGGTGAAAAAATAGATATTTCAAAATATGGCATTCAACACAATCGCTGCATAGACGGAGATCTGATTACTCGTTTGGCCTGGGATGACAAGGAGCTGATGAAATTCATGAATGTAAAGATAGAGAACGTTCCTGAACCAATGTTCTTTGGCAATCCAGAGTTACCCGATGGAGCGATACTCCTTCCTCATAACCATTACTTCATCAGTAAACACAAGAAAGATCAGGGACAGCGACCATTTTGTGAGTGCATGGCCTCTAAGGACATTGGTGAATATAACACTTGTCCGCATCTTTGTGAATACTGTTATGCCAACACCACCAAACAATTGGCATTGCAAAATTGGAAACAGCATCTAGAGAATAGATTTGCAGAAACAATAACAGGAAGATAATTATGCCATACGCAGAAGATATAAATCAATGTAATAGTATTGATGACATTATTGATTATTGTCACAATGCTTTGCCTGAAGAATATAAGGGAAAACCTTGGACACATCCAGAGTTAATGCATGGCATAAATTTATTGGCAAGTGATGTGGCACTAAATTGCTATATGTCTGCATATGGAGATATGCATGTAACCAAGTGCCGTGCCGCAATGATGAATTTTCCATTTGACGATATTCAGGGAAGTATTGAAATAGTTGATTGGGGATGCGGTCAAGGCGTAGGCTCTGCTACCATAATTGAAGTGTTAAAGCAACGTCATTTACTTCAATGGTTACATAAAGTAACGCTTATCGAGCCTTCTAGTAGTGCGATTGAACGCGCCAACGATAATATCCGAACTCTTACGAACGGTACAGTTGAAATAGATATGAAGAACCTTTTTCTTCCAGCAAACGGATTTGTTGAAGGCGAGACTCTTAATTCTATTGGATATAGATACAATAATATCATCCATGTTTTTTCTAATATTTTGGATGTAACTTCTATTGACTTGGGGGCAGTCGCAAAGATGGTGGCATCTGCGCACGGAAAACACTTTGTTTTATGTATTGGTCCACAAAATGGTGCTGCGTATAGAATTGAGAAGTTCTGTTCTGTTTTTGGAGAACAGAATTATTTTAGCCAAATAAATAGTATACGTTATGCACGCACAAGGAGAACAGCACATCCTTATACATGCATGACAAGATGTTTTGAGTACAATGGTGCAACAATTGACCTTAACAAATTAGCTTTGGTGGATGAGAGGCATGAAGCAATATATAATGAATATGATTTACGTTTACAGATACAGAATCATGTACTGTCATATCAAAAAGCAAGGGTTGCATGGAGACTCGAGAATATTTTGTCTGTGGATGACATAATGTATATTGATGCAGTAGTAAACGAAGTGGCTGTGGATTTTATTATCGTTAGACCTAATAAGGGTATTCTTCTGCTGAATGTGTTCGAGGAGAATCTTAATGAGTGTACATTATCAGAAGATAAAAGGGAAATAAATGTACATGGGCAACTATATCAATCTCCTGTTGACCTTATCAGTCTATGTCAATTGAGCATTAAGGATGGTATAGAAGAACTTTTGATGAGTACAATTGAAGATAGGCGGAATTTTAGTCTTATCAAAAAGGCGGTTGTGTTCTCAGAAAACTCTATTGACGAAATAAAAAAATTCTTTGGATATCAGGATAGCGTCTTTAATTCTACCTTTATTTTCGGCAAGGAGATTATTGATAATAGAGATGTATCACAAAATTTGTATACTACCATAAGTTTCCTATACAACAATAATGCTTTTGATGATGTTGTAAGAAGGAAATTGGCTAGAATAATATCTCCATCCTGGCATTCCTATCAGGAAGGACGCATTGATATGCAACCTATTGGTGTACAGAAGCGGCTATCGGAAAGTAGTATGACACAACAGAAAATAAGTGGTGTCGCTGGTTCTGGAAAGACTCAAGTACTTGCTTTTAGAGCAGTAAATGCCATGAAGCGTACTGGAGGTGATGTTTTAGTGTTGACCTATAACATTACATTAGCAAATTACTTGAAGTTTAGGCTTTCCGAAATTCGGGAGGATTTTTCATGGGAAAAAATAGATGTATATCCTTATCATCAGTTTTTTAGAATACGTGCAGCAGAATGTAAGTTGCATGTTGAATTTGGCTCATATCAAAACGAAGCCTTCTTCGATAATTCCAAAAGTCATAAGAAATATTCTGCTATCTTCGTTGATGAGGTGCAAGATTATACTACGGAATGGCTTCGTATCGTCATGCGGAATTTTCTCTTAGAACCTAATGGTGAACTAGTAGTGTTTGGAGACCCCAAACAAAATGTATATCAACGACCTTTAGATACAAATGGAGACATCCGCTTAGGCGTTATTGGGGGACAGTGGAATCGGCAATTAACAACCAGCCGAAGATTTACTAATCCATGCCTTGCTAATCTTGCCACGGCATTTCAAACGCAATTTATGGCAAATTTGCCTACCGATGATATAGCTGCGGAGAATGCCATGTCAAATACATTCAATTTCCAAACTTTAACCTACATTGATTTAAGACAAAATAATTCCTATGAGTCCATAGTAACTAATATAATCAACATCATTTCCAATGACAATAACGAAGCAAAAGACTTTGTTGTACTTGCTTCGTCAACAAAATTGCTTCGCAATATTGACATCCTTTATCGACAAAAGACTAACGAACAAACAGAAATAACATTTATTTCAAACGAAGTTCTTGAACGGTTAAAACAAATACATCTGGTTACAGATGAAAAGGTAGCCAACTGGAAATTTAATAGGGATTTTGAAGCGCTTGAACGAACAAGAAAGCAATTATTTACGACAGACAAACGTTGTTTAAAAATCTCTACCATACAAAGTTTCAAAGGCTGGGAATCTCCTTCTGTTATAGTTATTCTAGAGAGTGACCTTACTTTACATAATACGACATTTCGCCCAATGTCGCCACAAACGATATATACGGCGATAACTCGTGCAAGGGAAAACTTGTATATAATTAACATTGGTAATGATACTTATCACAATTTCTTCTACAATCAGACAGTATGAATAGTTTCACAACAATAGAAAAATACGCTATCATAAAAGTTCTTTCACACATTATGAAAGCAGATGGTATTATTCATCCAAAAGAGGAAAAATACATGGATAAAACATATAGTGATTTTTCTATAACAATCAATGATATAGAGGACATCGCCAATATTGATGATATACAAACTAAACTTATAATCAGTGGAATGGCTGATGAAAATAAAATGCTAGCTAAGGTCCTATTCGTTGGAATGGTTGAAGCAGATGGAATAATACACCCTAAAGAAACAGAGATTATAAACCAATTTTTTATTTGAGTTGTTCCAGAAAATCAGATGTAACCAAATGAATATCCAATTCTTCTTTACCAATAAAACGTACCAAAGCACATTAATGGCAGAAGTATAATTGGGTGCACCTTTTATAGTTGTTGAGGCTATCCATTCACGACTGAACTTTATAAAATCTATTGTTTGCAGCTTTTGTTTCTCATTGTTCAAATAATCCATTATATCTTCTATGGTATAATCATTTAATTCTATTTGAAGTTTTGCACATTTACTTTGATAGCTTTGAATTAGAGTATTTACTTCTTTCTTCAATGGTGATGTCGCTTTGATTTTAAAATCTTTTGTCAAGTCATTGGGAGTTGCAAAAAGGCTTGTTGACACACGTTTCATCTTCCTGTTTAGTGTGAATCTAAGGCGTACAGTGAAACATTCATTAGATTGTCTTTGTACTTTTACAATTTCTGGATTGATTGTCAGCATATTGCATATTGTTTAACTGGTGAAACAATAGTGAAACAAATGCCTTAAAAAGAATAAAAAGATATAGGAGCAACAACTGGTAATCGGGAGGTTGGACACGAAAAAAAGGCTCTATTTCGTTAGAAATGAGCCTTTTATTCGTGGACCAGCCAGGGCTTGAACCTGGGACCTCCAGATTATGAGTCTGTTGCTCTAACCAACTGAGCTACAAGTCCGACATTTCAGAAGAATTTGTTTGGAAATGCGTTGCAAAAGTAATGGTTTGAGTTGAAATCTGCAATATCTGGCTAGAAAAAAATGATAAAAAAAACTAATGGAACAGATGCTTGCGATATATGTTGTATTTTTGCCGTCATTAATAATTAATTATCAGACATATGTCACACAACACACAAGATTCTCGTTTTAAAGGGTTAACCGACCAGGAAGTTCTTCAAAATCGTCAAAAATATGGGATGAACCTGCTGACTCCTCCCAAACGTCCGTCAATCTGGAAACTATATCTGGAGAAGTTTCAGGATCCGGTTATCAAAGTGCTGCTCGTTGCGGCAGCTTTTTCTCTGTTGATTTCAATCATTGAAAGTGAATATGCGGAAACAATCGGTATATTCTTTGCTATTTTCTTAGCGACCGGTATCGGGTTCTATTTTGAATATGATGCCAATAAGAAGTTTGATTTGCTGAATGCCGTAGGGGAGGAGACTCCGGTTATGGTGATTCGAAATGGAAAGGTGCATGAGATTCCTAAGAAAGATATTGTAGTAGGAGATGTAGTGATATTGAATACCGGAGATGAGATTCCGGCAGACGGGGTATTGCTGGAAGCGGTATCATTGCAAGTAAATGAATCAAGCCTGACCGGAGAATTGATGGTGAACAAAACAACGGATGAGGCTCATTTTGATGAAGAAGCTACTTACCCGTCCAATTCCGTAATGCGTGGAACGACAGTAACGGATGGTCACGGAGTGATGTGCGTAGAAAGAGTAGGGGATGCTACTGAAATTGGTAAGGTGGCTCGGCAGGCTACCGAACAGAGTCAGGAACAGACTCCACTAAATTTACAGCTGACTAAATTGGCCAATCTGATAGGAAAGGTGGGTTTTACAATTGCTACACTGACCTTTGTTATCTTTACGGCGAAAGATTTATATGCATATTTAAGCGTGACGGCGGTGACCGACTGGCATCAGTGGCTTGAAATAGCACGTATCGTGTTGAAGTATTTTATGATGGCTGTCACCTTGATTGTGGTAGCGGTACCGGAAGGATTGCCTATGAGTGTGACCTTGAGTCTGGCATTGAATATGCGCCGTATGCTGAAAACGAACAACCTGGTTCGTAAGATGCATGCATGCGAAACAATGGGAGCCATTACGGTGATTTGTACGGATAAAACAGGTACACTGACACAGAATCTGATGCAGGTGTATGATGCGCAACTGGATGAATCTCAGAAGAACCTGATAGCAGAGGGTATAGCAACTAACTCTACCGCTTTCTTGGAAGAGAAAGAAGGAGAAGGTAAGCCGTCCGGAGTAGGAAACCCTACGGAAGTAGCTCTCTTGCTTTGGTTGAATGAGCAGGGAATGGATTACATCTCATTGAGAAATCAGGCGAAGACGGTAAATCAGCTGACGTTCTCTACGGAAAGAAAATACATGGCTACGCTGGTCGACTCTTCTGTCTTGAACGCACGTGTGCTTTATGTGAAAGGTGCTCCTGAGATTGTGATGGGAAAATGTAATTTGGAAGAAAGCCGGATTAAGCAATATAATGAGCAGCTTTTGGCTTACCAGAATCAGGCTATGCGTACATTGGGAGTGGCGTATAAGGTAATCCCTGAAAATAGCAGTACGGATTGTGCGGAACTGGTGAAGGAAGGCGGATTGACATTCATGGGTATCTTTGCCATCAGTGACCCGATTCGTCCGGATGTGCCTGATGCGGTGAAGAAATGTCAGTCGGCTGGTATCCGTGTGAAGATTGTAACAGGAGATACTCCGGGAACAGCAACTGAAATCGCACGACAAATCGGGCTGTGGACATCGGAAGATACGGAACGGAACCGCATTACCGGAGTGGAGTTTGCTGCCTTGAGCGATGAAGAAGCTTTGGAAAGAGTGGTCGATTTGAAGGTGATGAGCCGTGCACGTCCGATGGATAAGCAACGTCTGGTACAGTTGCTCCAGCAAAAAGGTGAAGTAGTAGCAGTGACTGGTGACGGAACAAATGACGCACCGGCATTGAATCATGCGCAGGTGGGTTTGTCAATGGGAACGGGTACTTCTGTAGCAAAAGAGGCCAGTGATATTACGTTGTTGGATGACTCCTTCCATAGCATTGCTACTGCAGTGATGTGGGGGCGCTCGTTGTATAAGAATATCCAGCGCTTTATTGTGTTCCAGCTGACTATCAATGTGGTAGCTTTGCTGAGCGTGTTGCTGGGTGCCTTTTTAGGTACGGAACTTCCGCTGACGGTTACTCAAATGCTGTGGGTGAACCTGATTATGGATACGTTTGCAGCGATGGCGTTGGCGTCTATTGCACCGAGCATGGATGTAATGAATGAAAAACCTCGCAAGCGTACTGATTTTATCATATCTCCTGCCATGCGGAACAATATATTCGGTGTGGGTGCTGGATTCTTGATTGTACTGATGGGGCTGCTGGCTTTCTTTAAGAACATGCCTGGCGGTATGGATGTGCATCATCTGACTGTCTTCTTTACGATTTTTGTCATGTTGCAGTTCTGGAACCTGTTTAATGCCAGCGTATTTGGTACGAATCATTCTATCTTTAAAGATGCCGGTCATGCGATGGGTATGTTAGGAGTGGCATTGATTATTCTGGTTGGCCAGTTCATTATTGTTACTTTTGGAGGCAAGGTCTTCCGTACAGAGCCTTTGCCTGCATTGGAATGGGCTTATATTATAGCCGGTACTTCTGTGGTACTTTGGATTGGCGAGATTTGGCGAGGAGTTAAACGGATGATGAAAAAATGAACCGGATTAAAAATATTATATTTGATTTAGGCGGTGTGCTTCTTGACTTGGATGTACACCGTTGTTTAGAGCGTTTGGAGAATATCGGGCTGCATGAAGTGCGTCAGTGGATGACCGGAACGAATGAAAAAGGGTTCTTTAAAGAATATGAGTGTGGCACATTGACCACGGAGCAGTTCCGGGACCGGATTCGCGAAGAGGTGGGTCGTGAACTTCCAGACGAGGAGATTGACCGGATATGGAACAGTATGTTAAAGGAAATTCCGGATTATAAGTTTGAATTATTGCTGAAGCTAAAGGAAAACTATAATTTATATTTGCTGAGCAATACGAATGACTTGCACTGGAAAGAGTGTGCAGGTAAGTTTACTTATAAAGGTATGCCGATGCTTGATTGCTTTACGCAGGTATTTCTTTCGTATCGGATGCATCTGGCAAAACCCGATGTGGAAATCTTTCAGACTGTGCTGAAAGAGGCAGGACTTAAAGCCGATGAAGTCTTGTTTATAGATGATTCTGAAGAGAATTGTCAGGCAGCTGCTAAGTTGGGAATCGGTGTGTGTCATTATGTACCAGGAGATAATCTGGAGGTACAGCTTCAAAAATTTATAGTGTAAGCAAATGAAAATAGTTACTGGCTCTACGGCCGCAAATCTTCCTGCATGTGTGGCAACCATAGGTTGTTTTGACGGTGTACATAGAGGACATCAGTACCTGATAGAGCAGGTGCATAATATTGCGAAGGCGAGAGGACTTGCTTCTTGCCTGATAACTTTTACTTCTCATCCTCGGCAGGTACTGGATACGGATTATCGTCCCCGGCTGCTGACATGCTTGTCTCAGAAAATAGAATGTTTTGAGCATTCTCCTATTGAATATTGTGTGTTACTTCCTTTTACGAAGGAACTGTCGTTGCTTTCTGCCTGTGAATTTATGAGGATTCTGCATGAGGTGTATAATGTGCAAGCCCTTTTTGTAGGATATGATCATCATTTTGGACATAATCAGGGGGAGGGGTTTGAGGAATACTGCCAATATGGAAAAGAATTAGGCATGCGTGTGATGCAGTCAAGAGCTTTGGTAGAGGATGGTACTTCTATTAGTTCTACGTTGATTCGTTCATGTCTGCTTGCAGGAGATATAAAGAACGCGAATGCTTATCTGGGTTACAACTACTATTTAAGCGGAAGAGTGGTTGACGGAAAGAAAGTGGGGCGTACTTTGGGATTTCCTACAGCCAATATCGAGCCATTGTGTGCTGAAAAGCTTCTGCCGGCAACGGGAGTGT
>ERZ780080.343-NODE-343-length-12519-cov-9.75473_pt1 | contig 12519 bp, 9 predicted proteins | sample MGYA00511175_ERZ780080 | MGnify/ENA primary metagenome ERZ780080 (study PRJEB29588, sample SAMEA2148733) | human gut metagenome | biome: human gut; feature: human-associated habitat; material: faeces | place: Denmark | collected 2008/2010 ...
CAGAATGTACGTCTTACGATTTCAAGGAGATGCTGGAACGCAAGAAAGTGAAGTCGTGGCTGAAATCCGTGTCGGCCTTTGCCAATACGGAGGGCGGCAGCTTGTTTTATGGTGTAAACGATGAAGGTGAAGTTGTGGGATTGGAGAACGCACAGGCGGATGCCGACTTTATCAGCGAAATGATAAAAGCGCGGCTTGACCCTGTACCGGAAGTTCAGCTCATACCGATAGAACACGGAGGACGCACCCTGCTTGAAGTGAAAGTCAAGGCCGGAGTGCTGACACCCTATTACTATTATCAAGACGGAACACGCACGGCTTTTGTACGGGTCGGCAATGAGAGTGTGGAGTGCAATGCGCAGCAACTCCTCTCGCTGGTGCTGAAAGGTACGCACATGACATGGGATTCGCTTCCTACGCAAGTGGACGCCAGCAAGCACTCTTTCATCATTCTTGCCAATACGTTCCGCGAACAGACGCATCAAGAATGGAACGACAAATATCTGGAGTCGTTCGGGCTGGTTACTCCTGATGGTAAGCTGACCAATGCCGGATTGCTGTTTGTGGACAACTGCACCGTATTCCAGTCGCGCATATTCTGCACCCGTTGGACAGGGCTTTATAAAGACGATGCCATCAGCTCGGTAGAACACAGGGCAAACCTTGTCCTACTTTTAAAGTATGGCATGGATTTCATCAAAAACTACACCATGAGCGGTTGGGTCAAGATGCCCAACTACCGCCTCAATCTGCCTGACTATTCCGACCGGGCTATCTTTGAAGGACTAGTCAACCACCTTATCCATCGGGATTACACGGTAATGGGCGGTGAAGTACATATAGACATCTACGATGACCGTGTGGAATTGGTATCGCCTGGTGCGATGCTCGACGGTACACAGATTCAAGACCGAGACATATACAAAGTACCGTCCATGCGCCGGAATCCTGTTATAGCGGATATGTTTACTCAATTGGACTATATGGAGAAACGTGGTTCGGGCTTAAGGAAAATGCGGGAACTTACGGAGAAACTGCCTAATTTCATGCCGGGCAAAGAACCACAATATCAAACGGAAGCAATTTCTTTCTATACCACATTCTATAATTTGAATTGGGGAGAGAACGGAAGGATACCTATAGAGGAAGTCGCCAACAGAGTAAATAGTAGCCTCGAAAAGTACTCTATCGATGAAGAATCTTCGGTGAAAACTTTCGGTGATTTACAGAAATCTTCGGTGAAAACCTTCGGTGATTTGCAAAATTCTTCGGTGAAACAAAAGCGATTGGGACGGACTGCACAAAGCATTCTTGACCTTGTAATATCAGATGGTTCTATATCTCAAGATAAGATGGCGGAAAAAATAGGAGTCAGTAAACGAGCCATTGAAATGCAGATCGCAAATCTAAAAGCCAAAGGGTTGCTTGTCAGAGAGGGAGCAGATCATGGTGGCTATTGGCGTATTGTAATTAATCCTAAAGCAGAAGAATAGAACTCAATGAATTTGGTAATACCATACATTATTATGATAACGAATTGTTTAACTAATAATGTATCAGACATGAACATTGAAATTTTTGAAACGTATCTTCGTCAAGGAAATATGGCGGAGAACACGATTGCGGCTTATCTCTACGCCGTAAAAGAGTATTATTCCCGACACAAGGAATTAAACAAACGCAATCTGCTTGTTTATAAAACCTATCTCATTGAGAAATTCAAGCCTAAAACAGTAAATCTTCGCATTCAGGCGATGAACAAGTATCTTGATTGTATGGGGAAATCTCGTTTAAGATTAAAATCCGTCAAAGTTCAACAGCGTAGTTATTTAGAAAATGTAATCAGCAATGCCGACTATGTTTTCCTAAAGAACAAACTGAAAAAGGAAGAAAATCAAGAATGGTATTTCGTTGTTCGCTTTCTCGCTGCTACAGGTGCACGAGTTAGCGAACTTATTCAACTGAAGGTAGAACACGTACAAATAGGATATTTTGACATTTACACCAAAGGTGGTAAAATTCGCCGCATCTATATTCCGAAGACTTTACGTAAGGAAGCCACAGAATGGTTTGGTAAAACTAAGCGTACAAGCGGTTATCTTTTCCTCAATCGCTTTGGCGAGCGCATCACCACCAGAGGAATTGCGCAACAATTAAAAAATTATGCTATTAAATACGGATTGAATGAGAAAGTGGTTTATCCTCATTCGTTCCGCCATCGCTTTGCCAAGAATTTTTTAGAGAAGTTCAATGACATTTCTTTGCTTGCCGACCTGATGGGGCATGAAAGTATAGAAACTACTCGTATTTATTTGCGACGTAGCAGTGCCGAACAGCAGGAGATTGTCGATAAGGTCATTACATGGTAATACTAGTTCTTATTACTCATAAAGTTACTTGCGTAGTCATACAAAACGTATACTTTTAGATAAGAGCCAAATGCCTCCAAAATTATGAAGGCATTTGGTAGTCTATTTTTCATTTTCTGTAACATATAATACTTTGCGACCTATCAGAAGTTTAAAGGATATTAAAGCAAACACTAGAGTAAGAAATATTTAATCATATCCTAATCATTTCCTTTTGTCGTTGTCCATTTTTTCAATAAAAGATTGACTTTGTTCCTTCACCGCCCGATACATGGAATAATGTGCAAAGGATTCTTCCTTATATTTCAGACTACTAACAGAGGCGGCAACAGCCCACGTCAAAATAATGGCTACAATAGTCACAACATATCGAAGTTTTATATGATGTCCCTGTATAAACATCCCATTGATATTGGGTGGGATAACGGTTATTGGATGTTTCAGTTCATTAATTTTTGCAAGTATTTCATCCTGCCGTTTTAATATGTTTTCTGTATTAGCCTCAATAGTCATGCGATTGAGATTGTAATCACAAACGTGGCTATATATGTACTCAAGAAACCTTGATTTTTGCTTGAATATGTCAACAAGTTTTGGAAACCATAGTGAAAATGGCAATGTATCCGGCTGTTGATTCCAAATGTGTTTCTTCACTACTGACAGTGCATCGTTCCAGCAAGTACAGAAGCTTTTGGCAACTCCATTATAAATGGTCTTTTCATCCAAATCCACCTTTATATGTTGCTCCGGTTGGTTTGGAGTTACATTCTGCCTATTAACGCATTCCTTCAATTCATTGATACTTTGACGCAAATTTGCGAGATTTGCTGCTACTACATCTTCTTTCATTATCTTCTACGTTTTGAGGGTTTATAAAAAGATTCGTTTCTTTGTTTATCCTTATCTTTATCATCCCGCCATCCCTGTTCGTTATTGGTTCCTCCGCCAGCACTAGGAACAATTGCTTGATGAGGTTGCACCATAAGTTCTTTTGCCACATTACCCAATGTTGCGCAAAGACGGTTAAAACTTAGATCTGAATCAAGTTTAGAACCGGCAATGCTAAATTCATCCATACAAAAGGATATACCACGAATTTTATCAGAGTTTTCTGCACGATTAAAACGTACATCTATTCCCTTCTCTTTGAGCATATGGAAGAAGTCATGCCATGAGCGAGATGCCGCCAACGCATCAAGAGTTGAGGAACGAAGATTATATTTACGTAATTGATGAGGGCGCAAACGGCTTTTATTTCTCGCTTTGCTGTTTTTAGTAGCAAAGTAAAGTTTATACTCTTTTGTTAGAGCACGACAGACTTTTGCATTTCGTATCCGTTCGTTGCTATCAGAAATGAGATTACCGTCATTGTCTATCCGGTTGAATACGATATGGCAATGTGGATGTTCCGTATCATGATGCCTGGCTATGATATATTGGGTATTGCGAATCCCCATTTGTTCCATCCATTTCTTAGCAATCTCCACCATAAGCGCATTTCCTTTTTCGTCGTTGGGAAAATGGATGGTATCTTGCGGAGAGAAAGCAAGTGATACGTGTTTCACCGGACTTTTTACTTTCGGGCGCATAGAGGCTTGTACCTGAAAAGAATCTGCTATGGTTTTATTGTTGATAGCACAAACACCTTCATGTGCCAAAAGTATAGCACTCTTTTTCTTGTTCTTTTGGTCATTGGCATAATTTACTATTCCTCCAAAATCGGCTCTTGTTTTAATCTTCGCTATCATGATTGTTATTTTTTACTTGGGTGATAATTCTGCTGACTTCTGATATAATAGAAAAGCATTGTTGTTTCACTGCTTCCAAACCATAGATGTGCATCTGATGGGCGATCTGGTTGACATTATTGGCTATACCGGAAAGGTCACGGATTGCCGACACCATTTCCGGACTGATGCGCTGACCAACTTCACAGCCCATTGCAGCCTGGTGGCAAAATTCATTGACAGACAATCCAGCCTGTTGGGCTTTGGATTGTATATAGATATAGTCGTTCTCGGTAAACATTACCCGGAAACATTTCGTGCGTTTCTGGTAACTCGCCAACTTTGGGCGACCACCAAGTTTCTTTTCCTTCATACTTATATAAATTTTGATGTGCATAAATTGATTTTTTGAGAGTGGCAGTTCTATCCGCTTGCCACATAGGTTTTAGTGACACTAAAACACAAACTTGCCACTCAAAAAATCTTCCTATATTTACCTTGTTCTATTCGGCTTAGTCTGCCATCTTTGATAAAGGCTTCTATCCATTTGTTTGCCGTACTTCCATTTTCACCTAAAGCTAAAACAGTTGCGTCATAATCTTTTTTGGTGAATGTTTCTGGCAACATATTATAAAGGGTATTCCTTCGTGCGTAAATGCCCGTTTCTTGTGAAAGGGATTGTAAACGTTTGGACTGATTTCCTGACAAGTTTCGATAGATGAACACTGCATGGCAAAGCAAGGTCTCGCAGATACTCATGGCTATGGAATAGTCATATTTATGGCAAATCAATTGTATAGTCTTGTTAGAGGAAGATGATTCGTGAGGCATATTCTCCAAATATCGGACAACAGTCAACACCATCATTATACGATAGGCAATCAGCCCCATCCGTCGGACTACACCCTGCATCTTGTTATCTACTTCATCGCAACATTCTTCATTCACCCGACTGAGATATTCTATAAAGTGTTCCTGCAAATCAGAGGGAAGAGAAAAGGAATAATTACCTTGTCTGACAAATTCTTCATGCAGATGGCAGAATTTATCTCCCAACAGTTTGAACATGGCATTCTTGGATTGGGAAATATCATTTGTAGCAAACACGTTTCTTATACCTCTTTTGAAACGAATGATATAAAAACAGAAACGGCTCATCAGACCGTTTTCCGCATCAGGTATCAATTTCCTTACCTGTTCGGGAGTTCCAGCCAAAGCGACTGACACTCTTGGATTGCTGACTTCGCAATATTCCCTGTCCTTGCGGCGGCTTAAACTGACTAACTCATGGTGAAATGCCTTTCGTAATACATCTGAATAATTACCATAGTCCGACTTCAAAGTTTGGCTTAATGTGTCACCTTCCGATTCAAATAGTAGTCCGATTCCGTCATTATCTCCCAGTATCTTCAGGAAAGAACTTGCGCTACTGTTGGCAGGAATGACAAGCATTCGCATAGGCGGTTCAGTTGGCATGGTCATTCCACCATCTTTCTTGCCTTTGATGTAAGCGTTCATTGCTTCCTTGTACTCCTGCTCCAATCGTTTGGAAAGTTCATGCAAATTACGATTAATAGGTGCTACAAGTTTCCGGCATAAAGTCAACGCACCTTTCCCCATACCAGCATCTGCCACTACAAACAGATAAAGGTTCGGATAAACGATGCGTTCATCGTACACTCCACAAATATTGTGAAAGCAGACAGACAAACACACAATCGCCCCAATCAATATTGTATCACGGTCATCCAGCGATATAGAATTGTTGACAACCTCATTTAGAAAAGAGGGAAGATGCTCAAATATACACTCGGGAAATGCCGGAAGTTCTTCCTCTGACTTTATCCATTTACCCGTTTTTCCATTTTGGATATTTGGCAAAATGGATAAATGTTCTTTGTTGAATGGAGCCAGCGAGATTCCAGCTTGGTTTGCAAGATGGAAGAAAGAACGAATGGTAATACCTTGTCCTTTGGATTGCAGACAATGTGTATATTGTTTGTCGGTTTCTTCCCTTTGATAGTTAGGGTAAAACCTGCTAATGCGGTGATAATACTCCCGTCCATTTTCTCCCAATCCGTCCACAAGCGCAAAGCCCAATTCTACCCAATCTTTATAATTGGGTGTTATATCAATGGCACGCTGCTCTATTTCCCACACAACATGTTCCACATCCTCTTCCACCTTATTATATAATGGAATGATACTTGGCATATCTGTTTGCTGTATTTCAGAAGGGACATTCTCCCAATCTTGGGCGAAAAATATTTTCTTCGACATCATCTTTGTATTTAGGGTTAATATATGCTTGCGGATCATGTGGCAAAAAACATGAACGAGCAACATCACTTCCGGACATATCTACCAACGGCAAGCCTGTTGCTTTGATACAGTTGGTAACAGCCTTAAAGTACCGGGAATGTTCCCAGCCTTTCAAGTCAACAGGTATTATCCATTTTAATCCATTACCGGATGGACTGACAAATAACAGTTCCGTATCGAAATACTCATGGTTGAGTAACTTTTGCTTTAGTTCCATAATATTTTCCACATGATCAAAATCCAGACACATCAGTCCTGAGTGCATTATCAGTTCCTTTTCATTCCGCTTGCGGAAAAGACCGGAGAAAGTGCAATAGTCAAAGTGAGAAGCCTTATATTTTTTGACATCTGCAGGAGAAGTCATTGAGCGCAGAGTTTCCGTTTGTGGCTGGGCATAATGGCCAACCACATATCGGTACACATCCACAATGCCTATTGCTCTTAATGGCTCAATGTTCTGAATGGGCTTGCGAAAGAATGAAAAACAATAATCCGTATATTCCATATTATCTGATAATCTTTTTGGATTCAACAAATCGTCTGGCTTCCTCCATCAATTCATCCTGTGTCTTATGCGATTTGTTCTTCAACCAGTCATCAATTTCTGATTGTAGAAAAGCCAGAGCCTTATTTATTTTATGTACGGGGATTTGTTTGGCTGACACCCATCCATAAACCGTTTGCTTGGCTGGATGTGACGGCAGATAGGCACAAAGCTCATCTATATCCATCCATTTAGGTGAATCACTTGCCTGCTTATGCTGCAATGCTTTTACGGTGGACTGCAATTCTTCAACAGTCTTAATCAGGTAGGACAATGCATTTGGCATTTCCTCCAATGAATTTACTTTATAAGCCATATCTTTCGTATTTTAGAGTTAATGCCGCAAAAGTATATGTATGTTTATGGGTGCTAAATAGGTGCTTGAAAGCCACCAATTACCCACTCATTCACCACCGATAGATTTAATTTTCATTAACACAAAAGGATGATAAAAGAGGGAGCAAACTCTTTTTATAGTAAAATGCTCTCCATTGAGAGTATCTATGATGCAAAATACCCCTCAAAAAGCAGGTGCTTAATGAGGGGTAAATTATGATGTGTTTATGATTCTTTGTTATAAGTCATTGATGCTCAATGGTGGAAGTTTCCACCATGACCTACAAGGTCAAAATTTCGATGTGTAATGTATTAGCAGCTTTTTTTTCTGTTCGTTTACGCTGGGCATATAAATCTGGGGGGCTAATGTTTGTATGCCACATTAAAGATTTAGCTATCCGGTAAAATTTTTTATAGTGAATCAAGTAAGTGGAAAAACCAAGTAGTTTTCTTTCTACTCAATTATAGGCTATATTGTATATAAATTATTATTATAGATTTATTTATCTATATTTTATTATTATAGATTATTTTACCTATAATCATTGGCGAAATAAAAGAAAATTCATACATTTGCCATCGAATCAATGAACCATAATATGTTTGCAACAATTTCAGCGGATATAGTAGCATCCACTTCCTTGTCTGTGAATGAAACTATAGGATTAAAGCAAAGGATAGAATCATTATTTGGCTTGTTAAAAGTGAGTTATCCTGATTTTGAAGGTCGCCAAATAAAAGGGGACTATATAGAGTGTGTAATGCAAAATGTATCAAACGTATTCCGGATAGCCTTTATAATCAAATCCTGCATCAAATCTTTTTCCACAGCTAAAAATGAAAAGACGAAAAATTTCCATACATACGGAATACGGATGGCCATTGGTATTGGAGATATGAGAATAGTGAATACCGAACAAGGCATTTGGGATGGTGAAGCCATATATCTGTCAGGACGTGCGCTTGAGGAAATGAGTTCCCTTAATAAGGGAACGATGTCTGTTCATACAAGTAAAAAGCAATTATCTGCCCCTTTACAAACTATAGCCCTATTGACCGATGCCATATTAAATGATATGACTGTGCGCCAAAGTGAAGTCGTTTACTATAAACTGCTTGGTTTCAAAGAGGCAGACATTGCCAAAAAACTGGGTATATCCCAAGCCAGTGTAAATAATGCTTCTACAGCTACAAAATGGTATTGTATAGAAGAATCCATAAAGTATTTTGAACAGATAAATTTTGAAGGATATGAATAGTTGGTTGTTTTTAAGTCTGATATTGGCACATGTTATAGGTGATTTTTACCTGCAGAATGATAAATACTGTGCACAGAAAGAGGAAAGGAAATTCAAAAGCTGGTTCCTGTATGTGCATTCGCTTATTATCGGCGTGGTATCATGGGTAGTTGTTCCTGTTTATGAATTCAGATTTTATGCCCTTGCCATTGCTTTTTCTCATCTGGTGATAGATGTTATCAAAACATATAGCCCCAAAGGATTATGGAATTTTGTGATTGATCAGGTTGCTCATTTGGCGATATTGATTATAGTGATATTTTCCTTTGACACTACAACAAAGTTGCCAATCCAATCGATGGATTGCAATGGCAGCTACTCTATACCTCTATTCATATTGGCTTTACTATTGTGCATCAAGCCTGCAAACATCCTGATTAAGTTGGTCTTAAAGAAATATCAAGTTGGAGAGACACAGTCTTGTGAAAATATCAAAAATGCAGGAGCGTTAATTGGAAATTTAGAACGTATTCTTACAATCATATTCGTTATCATTGGACAATATGAAGCAATTGGTTTTATAATAGCGGCAAAATCCATACTTCGATTCAAAGACACGGATACAGCAAAAACAGAATATGTCCTTGCCGGAACGTTTCTGAGTTTTGGAATTGCATTGCTGTGTGGTTTAATGGCAACAAAATAACAGATGGACAGTTTTCAAGAGAAATACAATGCGCTTGTCATTAAATACAATGCTCTGCTTGCTGAAAATGAAAAACTGAAGTCAATACTTTCACAGCATGGTATAGTGTATTCCTCCATTAAATGTGCTGATGAAAGTACAGCATTTTCTTCCATAACATATCCTCAAATCAAACTCTCTCTTGATGAGAAAATTGCATTGTTCCGTAACTTTTTCAAGGGACGAGATGATGTATTTGCACGACGATGGTTCAACAAAGCCACAGAAAAGGGTGGTTACCAACCAGTATGTATCAACGAATGGCGCAGAGGAATATGCGATAAGAAAAAGCATAAATGTGCAGAGTGTCCCAACCGCAATTTTGCCACGTTAACCAATCAAGACATATACCGACATCTGGAAGGTAAAGATGAGAACGGATGCGATGTTATAGGTCTGTACGTTGTTACTTCTGATAATAAATGTTCTTTCCTGTGTGCTGATTTTGATGACAAGAATTGTACTCATGGATATAAGAACGATGTGTTGGCATTTATTCCCATTTGCAGAGAGTGGAGAATCCCATTCAGTATAGAACGCTCACGCTCCGGCAATGGTGCACATGTATGGATTTTCTTTGATCAACCCATACCTGCCTACAAAGCAAGAAAATTAGGCAATATAATTCTTACGGAAGCCATGAAGCGTAATGGACGGATTACATTCGATTCATACGATCGTTTCTTTCCCAATCAGGATAAAGTACCGGAAGGCGGATTCGGCAATCTCATTGCGTTACCATTGCAGGGAAAAGCCAGGAAAGCAGGAAACAGCGTTTTTGTAGATGATCAGTTTCTTCCGTTCCAGGATCAATGGGCATACCTATACAATGTAAGAAAAATAGATGAAAGTACCGTAGATGCATTATTGACACAGCATCAGCAGGAAGATTTTGGAACATTGGCCACATCTTCGGAAAATAAACCGTGGGAAATACCGGTCATACAAGATGTGACCCAGGAAGACTTTAACGGCATACTTATAATACATAAATCAGACAGGATATATATTCCTTTAAAATCCATTTCAGATAAGGTTAGTAATCATTTGAAACATATTGCGGCGTTCAAAAATCCAGAATTTTACAGCAAACAGGCGATGCGTATTTCCATATATAACATTCCTCGTATTATCTGCCGTGCAGATTTTACCGATGAATATCTTGCAATGCCTCGGGGGTGTGAGGATGCCATTATCAACATGCTGTATTCCTTCAAAATTGATTATGAAATAGTTGATAATACAAATCATGGTAAACCTATTGGCGTAACATTCAAAGGAAAAGAACGCGATGAACAATTGGACGCGATCAATGCCCTCATGCCATTTTCCAACGGTGTGTTGTCTGCAACGACAGCCTTTGGAAAGACTGTTACAGCCGCAGCTCTGATTGCCCGAAGAAAGACAAATACACTTATTCTGGTACACTCCAAGGCATTGCTTATGCAATGGCATGAACGTCTGTCTGAATTTCTTGACATAGATTTTACAGAAGAGGAGATTTCCAAGAAGCGAGGCAGGAAGAAGGCTTTTTCTCCGGTCGGGTGTCTTGATTCTACCTCTAACACGTTGCATGGTGTTATTGATATAGCCCTTATGCAGTCGTGTTTTGAAAATGACGAAGTCAAGCCTTTTGTAAAAGGATACGGGATGGTCATTGTAGACGAGTGTCATCACGTATCTTCCATAACATTTGAGAATGTGTTAAAACACGTTACGGCACATTATGTCTATGGGCTTACTGCCACTCCAATCCGTAAAGATGGTTTGCAGCCTATTATCTTTATGCAATGCGGTCCGATTCGTTTTTTTGCCGATGCCAAGGCACAGATACAGAAGCAGTCGTTCCAGCGTTATCTTGTGCCGAGATTTACATCTTATAGACCTGTTACCGATGACAAACAATCGTTTACGGCACTATCACAATCCCTCGCTGAATCGGAAATACGGAATAATCTTATAATAGAGGATGTCCTTAATGTTGTGGCTGCAGGCCGAACGCCTATAATACTTACTGCCAGAACTTCTCATGTAGAATTGCTTGCCGAAATGTTGAAGCAGCATGTAGCCAACATCATACAACTCACAGGAGAAGGGACTGCAAAGAACAAGAGAGAAACGCTGCAAAAGTTACAGGATATACCCAAAGATGCCCCTCTTGTAATAGTAGCCACGGGAAAATATGTGGGAGAGGGATTTGACTATCCACGACTTGATACACTGTTTTTGGCACTACCAATCTCATGGAAAGGATTGGTGGCACAATATGCCGGACGTTTGCACCGTGAGAATGAGGGCAAGAAAGATGTTCGTATTTATGACTATATTGATATACACGAACCTGTTTGTGAGAATATGTATCGTAAACGCCTAAAAGGATACTCTGCCATCGGTTATCGTGTACTGTCAAAAGATACTCAGACACTGTTTGATAATACAGATGACTTACAAATATCATCATATGAAGGACAGATTTTCAATGGTAACACATTCCGTTTGGCATTTATGCAAAATTTGAAAAGTTCAAGACAATCTATTGTCATATCCTCTCCAAAACTCTATCGTACAGAACGAAACACATTTGTTAAAATGCTCAGAGAGTTTCATGTAAGTGGTGTTCAAATTGCAATTCTTACATCAGAGGAAAGCAGTCAGACGAATTATCTAAAAAGTTTAGGATTATATGTAAAGATTGTACCTAAACTATCTTTATCCTCGTGTATCATAGATAGGTCCACGGTCTGGTATGGCAGTATCAATATACTTGGCTATGTAACAGAAGAAGATAACATTATTAAAATCACAGATGGTAAACTTGCAAATGAGCTACTTGATGTCATTTACGATAGCCCCAAATAGGGGAATGCAAATAAGTAGAAAATAATCATCGTTTTACTCTCTAATGACAGTATTATAAGTGTAATAATTCTTGCAGAACAGATGTAATTACTGCTAAATAGTAAAACTTTTTAGCGCGATGCAATTTTAGAGCGTTTTTTTCGACAAAATAATAGGATAAAACGCAGAATAAGGCAAATTTGAGCATTCTCGCTGACAGTCAGAGAGTTTGGCTTCGGATGGAACAAATTGGCATAAGGTCGGGAAAACGGATTTAGGCAGATTGCAGAAATAGATGCACTTCCAAATCATTACCCGACACCTGATGCACATTTAACACTAACAGTCTCTATTTCTGCGTTCTGCGTAGGTTTACATTCTGCCTTTACAACTCCCGTAA
>ERZ780080.358-NODE-358-length-12079-cov-16.0789_pt1 | contig 12079 bp, 5 predicted proteins | sample MGYA00511175_ERZ780080 | MGnify/ENA primary metagenome ERZ780080 (study PRJEB29588, sample SAMEA2148733) | human gut metagenome | biome: human gut; feature: human-associated habitat; material: faeces | place: Denmark | collected 2008/2010 ...
GGCGGTTCCGCCCCTCTTCTTCTGAACACCATAACCCACTACCACTACGTCTTCGAGGGTGCGTGAGTCTTCCTTCAGCGTGATTTTCAGCTTGTCGGAAGCCTTCACCTCTTGAGTCACATATCCTATATAAGATACGACCAATGTTGTGTTGGGGTTGGCTTGGATCGTGAAGTTACCGTCCAAGTCGGAAACTGTACCTTGCGAGGTACCTTTTACTACTACTGATGCACCGATGATGGGTTCGCCACTCACGTCGGCGATGTTACCCTTACAGGTAATCTGTTGCGCCTGCATGATGGTTGCCACAAACAATGTCAGCATCACCATTAATAACCTTTTTGGTTTCATAAGCTAAATGTTTAGATTTTTATTATTGTTGTGTCTCGTTATTATTAGGTATGATGTAGGTGGACGACTTTTTCGTCTTCTACCGAAGCATTCGTTTTTCCGCTTGCAAATGTACTAAAAAAAATAGTTGGTAACAACCCAGTGATAAATAAAAGTGGATTTGTAAAGTAGAAAGTTTTTCTTATATTTCTGATTATCAGTACTGTGCGAGAAACTTGAAGATTGAAATCAGTGGACGCTTTATAAAGCTGAACTTCGAGAAAAGGGCGCTTTCATCCTTCTTGTGTGTTGACAAAAAGTAGAATTGTGTTTTTGTACGATTTTGCTTCTGTTCGTATGTTGTCCACTTTCTTCTTATCTTTGATTGTCTTTTAAACAGTTGATTATTAGTGGTTTGTGAATCTTATGGCGCTTCTGTTGTTCCACTTTTCCATTTTATGCCGAAAAATGGGTGGATTTTTTGCTTAATTTTGCGGCAACAATCTGATTTTTTTAATAACTTTAAAAACTTAAATGCGTATGAAACATTTGAATTTACTTCTGTTTGCATCTTCCATGATGTTCGTGGCGCCTGCTTATGGTCAGGACTATAAACAGGTATGGGCGGACGAGTTCAACAACGTAGGTTCAGTAGACGAAAAAACCTGGAACTATGAGATTGGAAACTATAACCAGGGATTTGGCAACTGGGAATTGGAAAGCTATCAGAAAGCCAACGCCACCGTAGGTCTCGCTCCCGACGGAACCACCAAGGCACTCATCATCTCTGCTAAGCCTGATCATACTTCGGCACGACTCTTCACCAAGGACAAGGTGTCGTTCAAATATGGTAAGTTGGAAACACGCATCATGATCCCTAAGACTGCCAATGGTTTGTGGCCTGCCTTCTGGCTGCTTGGCAACACGGGAACATGGCCTTCGTGCGGTGAAATCGACGTTTTGGAGATGGGACATTTTGACGGAATCAAGAACGGCACTCAGGAGAAATACTATAGCGGTGCCTGCCACTGGGGTGTTTATCAGAATGGTGGCTATCCCAACTATTGCAAGTTCACTACCTCACCTACGAGCCTGCAGGACGGCAAGTTCCACAAGTTTGTATTGGAGTGGACGCCCGATGTCATCAACATGTATCTCGACGACGCTGCTAAACCTTATTATAGCATGAACATCAGCGACAGAAGTCTGAATACATCGCCAGGCAACTATTTCAACAAGCAGTTCTATATGCTCGTCAACTTGGCGATAGGCGGCAACTTCACAGGCGTGCACGATAGAGCAGCCGTTACTGCCCTCAATTCTGGCGAGAAGAAGATGTATGTAGACTATATTCGCCTTTACCAGAAGGAGGGACAGGAGTGCTACACCGTCAACGGAAAAACCGTCGATAATATGAAAGAGGACACAAATTTCGAGGACACAACCACCAAGTTAGGAGAATATGGCTACAAGTCGCTCGATGCTGCAGGTAAGTCGGTCTTCGACTTCTCTAAAGGTTCAGACTACGTCATTATCAGCGCTTCCACCGGTGTAATGCAGCAGATGGGTGAGAAAATCAAAGCCGACTATTCGGTAGACAACACCAAGCAGCACCTCTATATCTGGGACAACACCTATACACCAAGCGCTGGAACAGGTGTCAATTCCTTCGGACTCAACGAGGCATACTCTGTTTATACCGTTACCAATGTAGGATGGTCAGGATTGGGCTTTCACGGATTGAAAGACCTCTCCATGCTCGACGACAGTTACTATCTCCATTTCTCGATGAAGGGCGACGATGCTCTCTTGCATGCTTCTCATGCGATTCGTGTAGGTGAGGCCAGCTTCACTATCGGCAACAACCCTGTGGAGGGCATGATTTTGGGCGACTACAAACGCGATGGCGAATGGTACAGTTTCGACATTCCTTTCAGCAAGCTCAAGAAGATGGCAGGAACTGTGTTCCCCGACAAGGACGGTGGTGCTGCTGCCTATAGAGAGAATGCTATCAGCGCGCTCAGTGGTGGAAATGCAGGCACAAAACTTACCTTCGACAACGTGTTCTTCTATAAGAAGCAGGGTGGCAGCGAGACTCCTGATGTTGACGCTACTCTCGGAGAATTTGGATCCAAGTCGCTCAACGCCGAAAACCAGTCGACTTTCGACATTGCATCGGGTTCCGACTACGTACTCATCGCCACTGGCAGCACCTTTGCCAATCAAGTAAAGGATGCAGGCAAGGTAAAGGCCGACTACAATGTCGACAATAGTCGCTATAACTTCAACCTCTGGGAGGGCACCATGACAGGCGCTACACCCACAGGCACCAACAGCTTCGGCTACAACGAGGAATACTCCTGCGTGAAGGTTAAAGGCGGAAAAGGTTGGTCGGGCGCAGGCTATGCTCCTGCAGCAGCCACCGATATGAGCATGATAGACGACAGTTACTGGCTTCACTTCTCAATGAAGACAACCAATGAGATCAGCAAGAGCGCTCCTTATGCCATCGTCATTGGCGAGAATGCTCACTTCACCATTGGCTCTGCTCCTTTCACCGATAAAGATAAGAAATATGCAGTTCTTGGCGATTTCTATCGCAATGGCGAATGGTACAGCTTCGACATCCCAATGACAGAAATCAAGAAATATGGCACTCCTGCCTTCTGGGGTAATAGTTCTTACAAAAATAACATCCTGAGTGTCCTTGCTGGCGGAACCAACGGTGTAGAGGTGAATCTCGACGGTGTCTTCTTCTACAAGAAGATTACTACTGGTATCCAGGCTTCTACTGCAGATAAGAAGCAGCAAGCCAAGGTGCTCGGCATCTACGACCTCACTGGCCGCCGTGTCAGTGATATGAATGCTGGTGGCATTTACATCGTACGAACCAACCAAGGAAACTTTAAGGTGAAAAAGTAATATTTAATGGTAAAAAAGTAAAAGGGTAAAAAAGTAAAAACAACTTTCTCAAATGGGGAAGTTAAGATAACTTCTCTAACTTCCGCACATGAGAAAGTTCAATAAATCAGGTACAAGGGGGCGTTTCTTCAAGATGAAATGCCCCTTTTATCTTAATATTTTTCAAAGCGAAGAAAAAGATAAACAATAGATAATCAGTTACTTGTGCTCTTTTTGTTGCTTCGTGAAGCCACTTTTTTACCCACAGCCAATAAACGTAATGATAAAAAGTGTAATTTTGCAAGCGAAAACTTAATAACTTAATTGTATAATTAAAAAACTATGCTTATGAATAGGAGAATTTACAAATTGTTACTTTTCTGTATGGTTAGCACGCTTTCTGTTTTTGTGCATGCTGCCAATACGCTGCAAGTAACTTATCAGATTGGTAACACCCAAAAAGTCACTTCTTTCAGAACATCATTGGCACAGATTAGGAATAACAACACACACGAACATTATAACTTTGCGTACAAATTTAAATAACTCAAGTTTCGCAAGTGGTTTAAGTACGGGCTGAAGGCCCAAAAGCTCCAGAAGCAGCACGCCCTGAACCAACGGTCACCGGCGTGTGGGGCAAAACTTGCGAAACTTCAGTAAATAATAACTAAAAAGAAAGGAGTGAGTTTCTCAGATTTTATTTGAATTTTTGCCATGTCATTCAGAGTTTTATTTGTTTTTTAAATGCAACACTAAGATAAGTGAAACTTCTGACATGACATAATCCTGGGCAACTTTTTGTTGCTAAGGTCTTTTAAAAGTTTAATTAATAATAGTGTTGCGGAATTATGGATATGAAAAAAAATATACTTTTATCAATGATCTTGCTCGCTTTGTGCTTGATACAGGCTTCAGCGGCCAATTATTACTTCAAAATCCGGCTTTACAACGAGAATGGTCAGTTGGAAGAATGGTCTAATTATATTGAGGTAAGCTATGATAATCAGAATAAAGTTTATGTTAACGGACTGGGAGATCTTATTGCTGGAAAGCCTGTAACGGATGGTAGTAAAGAATATAAATTGCCCAACAACGCCAAGAATGAGGTAGATCTGGATAAAATTTGGGGTATTGAATTTGCCAATGAGAATGGAAAAGGTATAATGGAGGGAGCTGAATATAAAATAGCGTGGAAGGAGATACATACTCACATCAAATATCTCGGATTGCGCGATTATATACGTGATACATATACTAATGATGGCTATTTCGTGGATATGTTTAAACTTGAAGAGTTGGAATTGCCTAAAGGTGGTATGAAAGTAGGAAATGGGGATAAAGATTGTAATATGTATTTCGCTAATGCTGGGAATCTGAAAAGAATAACTATATGGAGCGATGAGAAGGGTGCCCCCGTAGATATAACAGATAAAGCGGTAAAGGATAAATTCTTGCTGGATAGAGTTGGAAAATTTATGTTTTCCAATTGTTATGGCTTGAGTACCAAATATATAAACCGATTGATAAAGAATGTTACAGAGATAAAAGACAATGCTTTTTGCGCAGATGAAGGAATTCGTGGTAAATTCTCTGGCGGAGCAGACAATAAAATGGCTATTGAGATACCCAGCTCAGTAACGAAAATAGGATATCAGGCTTTTTATAATCGAGTGAAAGTTACCGGACTGAATATTCACGGAAATGGTGGCTTGGAGATTGGTTTTGAAGCATTCAGAGGATGTGATGAACTGGCAAATATAACTCTGGATAATATAACTCCGGATAATAAAGAACTTAGAATATATAAAAATGCATTTAGGGGCTGCAAACAGTTGAAAGCCTTTGAAAACATGAATACAGCTAAGATAACCTATCTTGAAACTGGTGTATTTGGTGACTGTCGATCCATGACCAACGAATTTGTTAATGGTGTGTTACAGAATTATGCAGACAATGGTGAGGAAACGAAGATTCCTGCTTATCTGTTTTATGGCTGCAACGGACAAGATGGACATGATGGAAAGGATGCGAATAAAAATAAATGTTCTTTTACCGATTTGATTATTCCTGCAAAGTTTTCTCAAATAGGAGATGGTGCATTTGCTTCTAGTGGTGATGCTGAAATAAAGTTAGAAACTATCACAGTGAACCGTGGGGTGGCTCCTGAGTGCCTACAAGGGGAAACGGACGAATATGCAGGAATTAAAAATAAAAAAGTGTTTGAAGGGCTGGATCCAAATATGACAACAGTAATCTTTAAAAATGCTGCAGAAGGATGGGAGGAAACTGAGGCAACTGGTTTTTTGACCTATATGAATGATGGGTCTGAGTTTCAGCGTCTTCTCACAAAAGACCTATATAGTAATCAAACAGAATATATTAATGTGCCGCAGCAACATGCGATAGTAAGATTGCACAGAACACTTAAGGAGGGTTGGAACACCATTTGTCTGCCTTTTGGAGTGAATTACAGATATTGTAGTTGGTGGGGTGAAGATTATAAAAAGAAACAGGCTTACAATACACGCATCATAGTGAATGGGCTTACCAATAATGATAGCGAGGCTAATAGTAATAATTTCACAATGGGTGTATACCGCGGCTATTGGAAAGATGGTAAGACTTTCATGTTTCTCCATTACACCGATTTTAATGATTATCCGCTTGATTTATGTGAGACATTCCTTGTTAAGATGAGAGCAAAAGATATTAATAATAATGGTGTTTATACGTTTAGAAATGTTGATTTGAACTACCGCTGGTCTGCATCTGGAGCAAATGGAAATGAAGGGGAATGGACGCTTACAAATAAATATTCTGCTGAGGAAATGTTACGGTCGGTAAAGGAATTTGATGGTAAAGTGAATACTGATGCGATACCATTTAAAGATAAGGCATCCTATGATGAATATGTGCTTAAAGGTTCTCTTGTTCAGCGCACGGGCACTGTGGGGGATTCACAAGGTATAATAACAACCGATGATTATTTCTTTCAGCAGTCCAAAAACGGCACGATGAAACTCTATCCCTATACAGATGGTAAAAAATACGGTATCCGTGGGTTCAGTGGGTGGTTTCATAATACAAATAATAGTAACTCGAAAGCTTCTGAATTTTCTATAAGTTTGTTTGATGATAGTTCTACCACTCCTATAGAAACAATAAAGGAAGATGACTTGAATAGAGACACTTCTGGCAAAGTTTATAGCATCAGCGGAGTGCTTATGAAAAACAATGCCGCCGATCTGAATAATCTGTCAAAGGGCATTTATGTCGTGAATGGAAAAAAATATGTAGTCAAATAAAAAAAGCAACAATGAAAAAGGAATATATAAAACCGATAATCATTAATATAAAAATATATAATGATGATGCTTTATTACAGTCAGCATCGCTTTATGATTACAACAAACGCGATCCTGATGAAAATATTGCCGGCGAAGGTGGCGAAGACGGTCCGATCACCAGCGATGATGGAAACATTTGGAATGACTAACAACTTTATTTCACGTTATTCAAAAAAGTACAAAGCATGAATACATTGAAACAAACTCTGTTTTTATTGCTCATTCTCGTATTTTCGGGAGTGAGCAAAACTATTGCCCAATCCACTGGCGTGTATGTAGGTGGACATATCCGACGTGATCGTCCCGGTACCATCGAGAAATTACGCAATTCTGGTTTCACATACATCATTCTCTTCAATATCAACGTTGAGCCCGATGGTACACTGACTACAGATGGCGAGACGGTATGCAAAGATGGAAAGTATGTGTTTGGTAACACGCAACCCAACTATGTCTCTGACATAAAAAAACTAAAACAGGCACCAACAACCATAAGTAGAATAGAAATATGTATAGGTGGTTGGGGTAACGAGTCTTTTAGTCGCATCAAGGAACTTATTAATAGACATGGTGTAGGAAGTGGTACCATCTTGTATAAGAATTTTAAAGCGCTTAAAAATGCCATTCCAGAGATTGATGCTGTAAACAACGATGATGAGCATTGCTACGATGTCGCAACGGCTGTTAAATTCCACCAGATGATGTATGAATTGGGGTATAAAACAACTATCGCGCCATATACGAACCGTAGTTTTTGGGAAAATCTTGTTTCTCAGTTGGGCGATAGATGTGATAGGGTACTTATACAGTGTTATGATGGCGGAGCAGGAAACAATCCATCCGACTGGCATTTAGGTAACAGAGCTGTCCATGCAGGAAGAATGAATTACCAAGAAGGTGGTGTAGATGCATGCATAGCTCAGATGGAGTCATGGAAGAAAAATAATGGAGTGAGCGGAGGTTTTATTTGGCTTTATAACGATGAAACATGGAATCTTAATCAGTGGGCAACGAGGATGCTACGTGTGTTTGGTACCAAAAAGTGCGATGACAATATAGCAAGTCTTTATGCAGATTCCGACTATCGTGGTTATTCAAAATCATTGGGCGAGGGTAGCTACACTCAGGCAGACCTCGCCATGTATGGCATTAGTGCTAAGGATATATCATCGTTGAAGGTCACAAAAGGCTTCAAGATTACACTCTATGAGAATGCTGATTTCACTGGTAATTCAAAGAGTTGGACAACAGACGCTTCTTTTGTTGGTGGGGATTGGAACGATAAGGCTTGTTCGGTGCGAATCGAACCAAATGGTAAGAGCGGTCTATCGGGTAACTTCAAAATCATGAACCGCAACAGTGGTAAGTATCTTGACTTGGATAATAACAAGACTGATAACAATACCGCAATCGTCCAGTTTGATGACGAGGGTGTAGATGCCTCTCAGACGTGGACATTTACAGAGGTGATGAAAGGTAAGGGTGTCTACTCCATCTGCTCCTATGGTAATAAGAACCGAGGTATGGATGTCGTTGATTTTTCTAAGGATAATGGAGCTCAGGTGCAACTATACGACTATTTGGGTAATAATCATCAACAGTTTATTCTCTACGACTGTGGTGAAGGCTATTATCAACTTGTAGCTCGTAACAGTGGTAAAGTGGTAGAGATTCCACAATCAAGCAAAGGAAATGGTGAATGGATAAAAATCTACGACAACAATGGCACCCACACACAACAGTGGGCCGTGGTTGAGAACCGATACGACGAGGCTTCTGCAGTTACATTGTATACCGATAAAGACTATAAGGGTAAAGCTGTGACCCTTTCTGAAGGCGAATATAACCTCAGTCGAATGGGGCTTTACAATCTGAAGGACAATGATATGAGTTCTTTGAAGGTCACTCCTGGTTTCAAGGTTACAATCTATGAGGATGACAATTTCAATGGCAAAAGTAAGTCATACACAGCCTCTGAGAGTTTCGTTGGTGAAGAATGGAATGATAAGATGTCTTCGTTGAAGGTTGAGGCATACGGAAAGAGTGGACTATCAGGTGACTATAAGTTGCAAAACCGCAACAGTGGTAAGTTTCTTGATTTGGACAACAACAACACAGACAATAAAACAGCCATCGTTCAATATGATGATGAGTACATAGATGCAACGCAGATATGGACATTGACAGAGATTGGTGGTGAAAAAGGTGTTTATTCTATATGTACTTCAGTCAACAAAAGGCAAGGTATGGATGTAGCCGATTGGTCGAAAAACGATGGCGCCCAGGTGCAACTCTATGAATATAGCGGCCACAGGAATCAACAGTTCATCGTTGTCGAAAAGGGTGATGGTTATTATCAATTTGTTTCACGTCTTAGTGGTAAAGTGATAGAGATACCGAGCTCGAGCAAGGACAATGGCGAGTGGATAAAGCTATATGACAACAATGGCACCAATACGCAACAGTGGAAATTCGTTAGTCCGTCAATCTATTCTGGCATCGTAAACACCGAAAGTCTCTCTGGGATGAACCTCAGAAAAGAGGGCAATACCATCATCGTGACAGGTGCAAAAGGCAAAGAATTGACTATCTATGATGTAAGCGGAAGACTGATACGTCGCGAGAGGGTTCTATCGAACGTAGACTCAATATCCATCTATGACCAACCTTCAGGAATTTATGTGATAAAGGTAGCTCAAGAAATATTCAAAATTAGATTTTGATGCTACTAAAGACGCTTATAATTGTTTAATACAAAAACTAAAGACTTATGAGATTTAAAAACTTATTAACTATTTTATTACTCTTCGTTGCTACATTGCTTTGGGCAGAGCCTATAACACAGAGTACTGCGCGAAAGAAAGCAGTAATCTTTGCAAGTAAGCATGGTAAGACTATAGCTGAAGATGTAAAAAACCTTTTTAAAGTGAGAGGCAAGACTAAAGCACAAGCAATGCCGTATTATGTATTTAATACCAATGATGATAACGGTTTTGTTATTGTTTCGGGAGATGACCGAACAGCGGAGATCCTTGCTTACTCGGATAAAGGTCGTTTTAATGCAGATGAAATACCAGATAATATGCGCGCATGGCTTCGTTATTATGCCCATGTGATAGGTTCGTTGAAATCCACATCGTCTGTCAAAGCGTCAAGTACCACATTATATGATAATGGACTACGTGAAGCCAATAGCGCTATCTCTCCCCTTCTATCTTGCACCTGGAATCAAGGTAGTCCTTATTATGATCGCTGTCCGTTAGTTGAAGGGCGCAGATGCTACACAGGTTGCGTATGTACAGCTGCTGCACAAGTGATGTATTATCATCAATGGCCTAAATCTGCTACCACTAATATTTCAGAGCATTCGTTTACATATAATAATAGGAGATACACGGAAAACGAACTAACACCTGTTGTCTTCGATTGGAAAAGCATGAATGACAGTTATCGTGATGGTCAATCAGATCATTCGGCAACTGCTGTCGCTGTACTCATGCAATATGTAGGGCAGGCCATTAAGTCTGGCTATGGACCTGATGGAACTGGATCAAGTTTTACAGAAGTGGAGCATGCCTTAAAGAACAACTTCGGTTACGATGGAAATGTTCAACATCTTTTTCGTAACAATTATAGTAATGAAGCATGGGAAAGTTTGATATATCGAGAATTGGCAGAGCGCCGGCCGGTCCTCTATGCAGGCACATCAAGTGGTGGAGCACATGCATTTGTATGTGATGGATATGATGGAAACGGTCTTTTTCATATCAATTGGGGATGGGGAGGAATGTGCAACGGCTACTTCAAACTATCCGTTTTGAACCCTAACGACAATAGTGGCATGGGTGCAAGTAGTTCAAAAGACGGCTATTCCATGAATCAAGATGTGCTCATTGGGATACAACCTCCATCTGCACACACCGATAATCCTGTGGCAACATTTTATTCTGACATCGACTACAAAGGTAAGGCTGTGGACTTACCAGAAGGAGAGTTTTTGCTGTCCTCATTACAATCATATGGGATAACAAACGATGATATATCGTCGTTGAAGGTGAAGAGTGGTTTCAAAGTCGTTGTCTATGAGAATGATGGATTCGGCGGGAAGAACAAATCTTACACAGCTTCTACTGCTAATATGGGTTCTGAGTGGAACAAGCAAGTATCATCAATAAAGATCGAACCAAATGGTAAGAGCGGTCTATCGGGTAACTTCAAAATCATGAACCGCAACAGTGGTAAGTATCTTGACTTGGATAATAACAAGACTGATAACAATACCGCAATCGTCCAGTTTGATGACGAGGGTGTAGATGCCTCTCAGACGTGGACATTTACAGAGGTGATGAAAGGTAAGGGTGTCTACTCCATCTGCTCCTATGGTAATAAGAACCGAGGTATGGATGTCGTTGATTTTTCTAAGGATAATGGAGCTCAGGTGCAACTATACGACTATTTGGGTAATAATCATCAACAGTTTATTCTCTACGACTGTGGTGAAGGCTATTATCAACTTGTAGCTCGTAACAGTGGTAAAGTGGTAGAGATTCCACAATCAAGCAAAGGAAATGGTGAATGGATAAAAATCTACGACAACAATGGCACCCACACACAACAGTGGGCCGTGGTTGAGAACCGATACGACGAGGCTTCTGCAGTTACATTGTATACCGATAAAGACTATAAGGGTAAAGCTGTGACCCTTTCTGAAGGCGAATATAACCTCAGTCGAATGGGGCTTTACAATCTGAAGGACAATGATATGAGTTCTTTGAAGGTCACTCCTGGTTTCAAGGTTACAATCTATGAGGATGACAATTTCAATGGCAAAAGTAAGTCATACACAGCCTCTGAGAGTTTCGTTGGTGAAGAATGGAATGATAAGATGTCTTCGTTGAAGGTTGAGGCATACGGAAAGAGTGGACTATCAGGTGACTATAAGTTGCAAAACCGCAACAGTGGTAAGTTTCTTGATTTGGACAACAACAACACAGACAATAAAACAGCCATCGTTCAATATGATGATGAGTACATAGATGCAACGCAGATATGGACATTGACAGAGATTGGTGGTGAAAAAGGTGTTTATTCTATATGTACTTCAGTCAACAAAAGGCAAGGTATGGATGTAGCCGATTGGTCGAAAAACGATGGCGCCCAGGTGCAACTCTATGAATATAGCGGCCACAGGAATCAACAGTTCATCGTTGTCGAAAAGGGTGATGGTTATTATCAATTTGTTTCACGTCTTAGTGGTAAAGTGATAGAGATACCGAGCTCGAGCAAGGACAATGGCGAGTGGATAAAGCTATATGACAACAATGGCACCAATACGCAACAGTGGAAATTCGTTAGTCCGTCAATCTATTCTGGCATCGTAAACACCGAAAGTCTCTCTGGGATGAACCTCAGAAAAGAGGGCAATACCATCATCGTGACAGGTGCAAAAGGCAAAGAATTGACTATCTATGATGTAAGCGGAAGACTGATACGTCGCGAGA
>ERZ780080.365-NODE-365-length-11970-cov-14.0514_pt1 | contig 11970 bp, 8 predicted proteins | sample MGYA00511175_ERZ780080 | MGnify/ENA primary metagenome ERZ780080 (study PRJEB29588, sample SAMEA2148733) | human gut metagenome | biome: human gut; feature: human-associated habitat; material: faeces | place: Denmark | collected 2008/2010 ...
TATTAAATAGTTATATAATAATATAATATAGTAAAGAAAAAAGAACAAAAAATGAAAGTTGGGACCCTCAAAAAATTAATTGAAACAACTGAAACTGAAACAAATTTTCAGCCCTCAGTCAGCTTTCCTCTCCCAGGCTGTTGGTCTCTTTTCCGCTGCATTCCACGAGCGCTTGTCGGGCGAGGATGGCTTCTAATGTCCAACTCGTATTCTTTGTTTCCTATCCTTTTCTTCCGAAGTCGGCAGGAATCTCACCCCATTTCTTAGTTTCCCATTTCAGTATGGGGGTTGTGATGTTGTGCGTACGGAGCCAATTCTCGCCTCGGGCTATAATTTGATATAGTTGTTCAGTCTGCGCGTTGCGTTCCAGCTTGGTCTTGCATTGTTTCTTCTGTACCCACAGTTGAGCGTTCACGCTGTCGCTATAGATCACCTTGTCGGTAATGCCCCTTTGCTCCATGAGAGCCAAGGCGTGCACGATGGCAAGAAATTCGCCAATGTTGTTGGTGCCGTGCAGCGGTCCATAGTGAAATACCTGTGCTCCTGTCTGCAGGTCGATGCATTGGTATTCCATCGGTCCGGGGTTTCCCGAGCAGGCTGCGTCAACAGCCCATGCGTTGGCATTCACTTCCATGGGTAAGGGCAGCACGGTGTCGTTTCTCCATGAAGGAGGATTGGCTGGCAATTTGTTCATTGATGATAGAAAATAGCTGTAGTGGGTAAAAAAACGAAATGAGCATTCCCCAGAGCTCTTGGCTCTGGGGTTGCTCATTATTTGTCAATAGTCAATATTCTTTATTTTAAATTGTAGGTTATTCATTACATTCTTTCTGGAACCTCGATGCCGAGCAGCGCCATACCGTTCTTCAGAATCTTGGCGATGTTGGCAGCCAGTACCAGACGAGTAGTCTTCTCTGCCTCGCTCTCAGCATTCAGGATGCTGTAGTCGTGATAGAACTGGTTGAACTCCTTGGTCAGCTCGTAGCAGTAGTTGGCTATGCCGGCAGGGTTGTAGTTGTTGCCCGCATCAGCCACGGCTGTGGCGAAGTCGTTCATCTTCTGTATGAGGTCAATCTCCTTCTCATTGATAGGAGCATCTGCGCTCAATGTGGCAGGAATCTCAATGCCCTCGGCGGCTGCCTTGCGCATGATGCTGCGGATACGAGCGTAGGTGTACTGGATGAAAGGACCAGTGTTGCCGTTGAAGTCGATGCTCTCTTCTGGGTTGAAGAGCATGTTCTTGCGTGCGTCCACCTTGAGGATGAAATATTTCAAGGCTCCAAGACCCACGATGCGTGAAATCTCCTGGCGCTCTTCCTCGCTCATGTCCTTGAACTTGCCCAGCTCATCGCTGGTCTGGCGAGCGTCCTTGATCATCTCTGCCATCAGGTCGTCGGCGTCAACTACGGTTCCCTCGCGGCTCTTCATCTTACCGTTAGGCAACTCTACCATTCCGTAAGAGAAGTGAACCAGGTCCTTGCCCCACTTGAAACCGAGACGGTCGAGCAGGATAGAGAGCACCTGGAAGTGGTAGTTCTGCTCGTTGCCCACCACGTAGATCATCTTGTCGATAGGGAAGTCCTTGAAACGGAGGTCGGCAGTACCGATGTCCTGAGTCATGTAGACCGAAGTGCCGTCGGAACGGAGTAGGAGCTTCTGGTCGAGTCCCTCATCGGTAAGGTCGGCCCAAACCGAGTTGTCGTCCTTGCGGAAGAAGAGTCCCTTCTCCAGTCCTTCCTCTACCTTCTTCTTTCCTTCGAGGTAGGTGTTGGATTCGTAATATATCTTGTCGAAGCTTACGCCCATCATCTTGTAGGTCTCGTCGAAGCCTGCGTAAACCCAGTTGTTCATTTTCTCCCAGAGAGCGCGAACCTCAGGGTCGTTGTTTTCCCACTTCACGAGCATTTCGTGAGCCTCCTTAATCAGCGGAGCCTCTGCCTTAGCCTTCTCTGTGGCAGCTTCTTCGTCCATGCCCTCCTTCATGTACTGAGCCTTGAGTTCTGCGATTTCCTCACGATAGTGCTTGTCGAAAGCCACATAGTAGTCGCCGATGAGGTGGTCGCCCTTCTTGCCCGAAGTCTCAGGAGTCTCGCCATAGCCCCACTTGAGCCAGGCGAGCATAGACTTGCAGATGTGAATACCACGGTCGTTCACGATGTTTGTCTTGATCACCTTGTTGCCGTTGGCCTCCATAATCTGAGCCAGAGACCAACCGAGCAGGTTGTTGCGCACATGACCCAGGTGAAGAGGCTTGTTGGTGTTAGGAGAAGAGTACTCGATCATGACGAGCGGGCTATTCTCTGTAACAGGCTTCTCACCGAACTTAGGGTCAGCGTTGATGGTGTTCAAGAGTCCTACCCATGCGGCAGGAGCGATAGAAAGATTCAGGAAACCTTTAACCACATTGAAGTCGGCAATCACATTGCAGCAGTTCTTCTTCAGGTATTCGCCAATTTCCTGTGCAGTATCCTCAGGTTTCTTCTTTGACATTTTGAGGAATGGGAACACGACGAGGGTAAGGTTTCCTTCGAAATTACTCTTGGTTTTCTGCAGGGCCACCATTTTCTCAGGCACGTCCTGTCCGTAAAGCTCTTTCACCGCAGCGATGACCGAGCTGATGATTTCGTTTTCTATCTTCATTTATACTAATTTTACCGGTAATTATTCAATAATTATGCAAGAAACATTCTCCTTCTTTGGCAGGAATGTGTTTTGCGGTGCAAAGTTACTGCAAATAAAGGACAATGCAAAATAAATCACGATAAATTTTAAGGGCAATCTCCCCCAGAGGTCTACACTCTTTCGAGAATAGTACCGACAGCAGAGAATAAAAACTCGTAACTGCTATCCTGAAGGTCTATACTCCTTCGAGGATGATGGCAGCAACGTCTTCTGGTGTGTTCCACAGAATGCCGTCGTTCAGTTCGTCATCCGTAAAGCCACGAAGGGCTTCCTCTGCTTCCTTTGCTGTGATGGCAGGAGTGCCGTCCTCGTTTTTCGCATCGAGCAAAGCCTTCAATATGGCAGCTCTGTATTCTTCGATAGTCATCATGTTCCTAATGTTGTTATGTTGTTTGTTTCTGGTGACAAAGATACTGTTTTTTTTACAAAAGAGCAAAGTTTTTTCTCATTTTATTTCGATGAATATTGAAAAGTTTTAATTATTCTTGTGTTTTGCTGGTCTTGGAGTTCTTTCAGGAGTTTTTACGGGAGTTGAGTTATCCAGTTGGGCAGATTCATTTTACCAGTTTGAAAAGTGAGAATGACGGGCGTAGATGTTTGTCTGTATGTCGATACAAAGTCATCCTTTTTGAGAGAATAAGTGTAAAGATAACATTTTTAACATAAAGAATGATTGCCAAGTCAGAAAAAAAACTTATTTTTGCAGCAAGACAACAACAATTTTGCAAAAATAGAGTTCCTGACGCTTGCGGCAAGGGGACTCTGATGAACTGGATAAACCAAACAAATCCCTTTATATCATTCAACAACAATGAAACGAAAACTATTCCTTACTTTAGGTTTGGCAGCTTTGGCCATGTACTCTTACGGAGCCAAGAAGCCTAAGACAACAGCCCGGAAAATGAACAAGACAACCGTTCAGCAACCCACTTTCACCGAGTGGCACGACCTGCAGGTGAACGAAATCAACCGTTTGCCTCTTCACACATCCTTCTTCACCTATCCCTTTGACGACATGGTGTATGAGGAAGGCGGAGTGGTAAAGAGCCGCAATCTTTCCTGTGTAGACAAGACGATGAGTCAGAATTTCCTTTCTCTTGACGGAATATGGAAGTTCAAGTGGGTGGAGAATGCCGACCAGCGCCCAACAGATTTCTATCTTACCAACCTCGATGACTCTCATTGGGGCACGATTCCTGTTCCTGGCAACTGGGAACTCAACGGCTATGGTCAGCCGGAGTATGTGAACATAGGCTTTGCCTGGCGCGGACATTTCGATGAGCAGCCGCCTGCCGTGCCAGTCAAGGACAATCATGTGGGCTCTTACCGTCGACAGATAGACATTCCTGCCAACTGGGACGGCAAGCAGGTGATAGCCCACTTCGGAAGCGTAACTTCCAATATTTATCTATATGTGAACGGACAGTTTGCCGGCTATGCAGAAGACGGTAAGGTGGCAGCCGAGTTCGACATCACTCCCTTCCTAAAGAAGGGCAAGAACCTCATAGCCTTCCAGACATTCCGTTGGTGCGACGGTTCCTGGTGCGAGGATCAGGACTTCTGGCGTCTGAGTGGTGTGGCTCGCGAGAACTATCTCTATGCCCGTGACGCCCATCTGCAGCTTGAGGACATTCGCATCACTCCCGATCTGGTGAACAATTACAAGGACGGCGTGCTGCAGGTGGCAGCCAAGGTGAAGGGCCACGGAACCCTCAACCTCATCCTCTTCGACAAGGACGGCAAGCAGGTGGCAACAGCTGTCGGGGTTGCCAAGAATGGTCTGGCTCAGCTGTCTATGAAGGTAGACAATCCTCATAAGTGGACAGCCGAAACACCTTATCTCTACACCCTGCAGGTTTCGCTGTCGGGAGTTGGCAAAAGAGCCGACATGCGCCAGGCCAGTGTGACACCTGTCAAGGTGGGTTTCCGCAAGGTGGAAATAAAGAACCGCCAGTTCTTGGTCAACGGTCAGCCTGTACTCATCAAGGGAGCCAACCGTCATGAGATGGATCCTGATGGTGGATACGTGGTAAGCATGGAGCGCATGCTGCAGGACATACGCCTGATGAAACGACTGAACATCAACGCCGTGCGAACCTGTCACTATCCCGATGATCCACGTTGGTACGACCTCTGCGACGAGTATGGCATCTATGTGGTGGCAGAAGCCAACCAGGAAAGTCACGGTTTCCAGTATGGCAAGGATGCCGCAGCCGGAAAGCCTATGTTTGCCCGACAGATTATGGAGCGCAACCAGCACAACGTGTGCAACTTCTACAACCATCCTTCAATCGTGACTTGGAGCATGGGTAACGAGACGGTGATGAGCGACAACTTCATGCAGGCTTACAAGTGGATTAAGAGTCAGGACCAGAGCCGTCCTGTGCAGTATGAGCAGGCAGGCCATGGTGATGGAACCGATATTTACTGTCCGATGTATTATTCGGTGAAAGACTGCGAGGCATACAGCAAGAATCCTGCGAGCAACAAGCCGCTTATACAGTGTGAGTACAACCACACCATGGGCAACTCGGGTGGCAATCTGAGCGACTATTGGGCACTTGTGCGTAAGTATCCCATCTTCCAGGGCGGTTTCGACTGGGACTTCGTCGACCAGGCACTGCATCGCCATCCACAGAAGCCTATGAGCATCAAGGCAGAAGCCATGAGCAACGAGCAGCTGCGGCAGATAGAATATACTTATGGTGGCGACTATAACAAATACGACCCCAGCGACAACAATTTCAACTGCAATGGAATCGTAGGTCCCGACCGTCAACTCAATCCTCATGCCTACGAGTTGGCTTATCAGTATCAGAACATCTGGACCACGATGAAGGACGCTCAGAAGGGAGAGGTGAATGTATATAATGAGAATTTCTTCGCCGACCTGAGCAACTGCGCCCTGGCGTGGAGCCTGATAGAAGATGGCGTGGAGACTCAGAACGGAACCCTTGCCGACATCGACGTGGCTCCACAGCAGACCAAGACTTTCACCATTCCTTACGACCTGTCGAAGGTGAAGGGCAAGGAGGTGTTCCTCGATATTGACTTCCGCCTGAAGAAGGCAGAGCCGCTCATGGAGGCAGGACAGATCATTGCCTACAGTCAGTTGGCGGTGAAGGAGAAATCATGCTGCGGACATTGTACGTCAAAACAGGCAAGCACCCCAGCCGGCAAGAACGTGAAGGCAAAACTCATCGACCGGAAGGGCGAAGCCGACCTGACTGTCGTCACTCCCGACCTCACCCTGAAGATAAGCCGCGCCACGGGACTCATCTCTGCCTTTACCTGTCAGGGCAAGTCGCTCCTGGGCGAGGGCGGAACCTTGAAACCCAACTTCTGGCGAGCTCCCACCGACAACGACATGGGCGCTGGTCTGCAGAAGAAGTTCAAGTTGTGGAAGCAGCCTGAGCTGACTCTGAAAACCCTCACGACAGCAAAGGACAAGAAGGCGAACACCTTCAGCATCTGTGCCACCTACACCCTGCCACAACTGAAAGCCGACCTGTCGGTGACCTATCTCGTCATGGCGAATACAGGCATGTTGAAAGTCACCGAAACCCTTCAGATGGCAGAAGGCGAGAAGGCGGACGACCTCTTCCGCTTCGGCATGCTCATGCAGTTGCCTTACGATATGTCGGAGAGCGAGTACTATGGCCGAGGACCTATAGAGAACTATTCAGACCGAAAGGAATGTATGCGCATAGGCATCTATCGCGACCAGGCCGACAATCAATATTTCCCCTACATCCGTCCACAGGAAAGCGGAACCAAGAGCGATATGCGCTGGTGGAAGCAGACCGACAGCAATGGCTTCGGACTGACGGTAAAGAGCTGTCAGCCTTTCTATGCCTCAGCCCTTCACTTCGATACCGACGAGTTGGACGATGGCGACGAGAAGGAACAGCGCCACAGCTTTAATCTGCAGAAGTCAAGATTCACCAACCTCTTCCTCGATGGCGAACATTATGGAGTGGGAGGCGAGAACTCCTGGGGCGCATGGCCTTTGGCTCCTTATCGCGTACATGCCGGCAACAAGAGCTTCAGCTTTGTCCTTGTGCCTGTGAAGAAATAAAAAAGGAGAGTCTTTCCAGGAGTTTTTCAGAACCCTGCGAAACTTGAGTTCCTTGTTTCTTAATCATGGTTTGTTTTTTATCATTCTCTCTTAAAGCTGCGCACGTTTTCCAAGGGACTTTCGGCTGCAAAGACATAAAACATCATAGAAAGGCGGCCATGATTGTCTAATCATTAGACGAACAAATGCCGATAGTGGTGTCAAAAGTTATTTTTTCTGCAACTTTTGGCACCCTTATCGGCACTTGTTTATTCAGAATTCAGATTTCTGATGCGGAATTGCTTATCCTAAAAGGGGAGTTACAGCTCTATCGGAACCACAACTTTTATGCTGAAGTTACGGCCCATATTGTAAACGCCTCTTCTGCCCGTCACCTGGTTTACGTCAAGATACTTCAGGCGGCTCAGGTGGTTCTGGTAAGCACGGTTTGTAAGGTTCTCGCCAGAAAGATAGAGCGAGAGAAGGCGCTTGCCGTGGAGCTTCACGTCGGTTCCTGCGTAAATATTCAATAAGGTGTAGGATGGCGTGGCGGTCTCCGTCTCGTTGGCTGCAAAATAATGGTTCTGGCGAAGATTGCAGTCCATCTGCAGCTTAACGAAGAGATGGTCGAAAGTCTTGCCGTCGCAGACAAACTCATACCTTACATCCGAAACCCAACGAGGGGCTGGGGTGAATGGCAGATACTTTGATTCGGCAGGCTGATGCAACTGCACGGAGTTGACATACGAGAAGGTGTTGCCGAAATGCAGACGCTCTACAGGATGGATGTCGATGCTTGCCTCACCACCCAGAATGCGGGCGTCGCCTGATGTAAACTGATAGGCGGGCGTGTCGTCGATGAGGACAGGCTGATTATTCTCATCAGCCAACTTCTCGCTGTAGATGTAATGGTTGATGCGATTGGCAAACAGAGAAAGAGAAGCCGAAATGATAGGCGAAGAATAATCTAAACCAAGGTCGAATTGCCAACTGTTTTCCGGCTTCAAACTGGTATTTCCCAATTCGTATCGCTGGGTTCCCTCGTGCACACCATTAGATGCTAATTCGCTGATGTTTGGAGCACGGAAACCTCTTGCTACGTTCAGCTTGATATTGAAATCGGGCAGGATTTCGTAAGCCAATCCGATGCTGCCGGTTACTCCCTCAAAGCTGCGCTTGAAAGCCTGGAAGCGGAAAGCATCATGATCCGAATCGGGACCAGCCAATCCTCCATTGTTTTCCGAAGACTCTTCTTCTCTCAAAGCCTCGCTGTGCAGATGGCGATGATCGTATCTGATTCCTCCGCTCAGGTTCAGTTTGCCTATCTCCTTGCTCACCGTGGCAAATACACCATAATCGAAGAGATGATAGGCTGGAATCAGGAATTCAGAGCCTTTGTTTATCGACTGCTGCCACATGCCGTTGATGCCCGTAGAGAACTTCCATCCATTCATTTCCGGCGAAAGGTAATGCAGGTCGTAATTCACGGTATGGAGCATGAAGTCGAGTCCACATTCTTTCGGATTTTCTTCCTCCTCAAACTCCTGACGTCGGTCCTGCTGATAACCCAGAAGGAGTTTCAGGTTGCCGTCGCCCAGAAACCAGGAATTATCCAGCACAGCCTTGTAATGATGAATCTGCTGATAAGGCATCGGTTTGCCATAGCTCTTCACATCGTAGCCGTCGGGCACTTCCAGCTCTCCCGTTTTCTCATCTCTTTCTCCCTCCATGATGCCCGGAGTGAGATGATAATAATCGAGTGTGAGGTGCGAATGCCCCATTCGGTAGTTCCAGCCGAGAAGCTGCGAGAAAGCCTGCTCTCTGAGCGAAGAGCCGAATACGTAACCATCGTATTTGTTCTTGTAGGCATGCGCCATCTTGCCGCTGTATCGGGTGTTCCAGACGAATCCGCCCTGATTGCCGGCAAAGTTGAGCGAATAGTCAAAAAGTCCGTTGTTGGTTTGATAGCCCGTAGAGAAATTCGCTCTCATGTCGCCCTTGGCAAGTGTAGGAGCAGAGTGGAAGATCAGGATGCCTGCCATCGCATCCGAGCCATACATGAGGCTTGCCGGACCTTTCAGAATCTCTACGGAATGAACCGAAGCCGGGTCGATTTCTATTCCGTGTTCATCGCCCCATTGCTGTCCTTCCTGTCTGATTCCATCGTTTACCACTACCACGCGGTTATAGCCCAGGCCACGGATAACGGGTTTTGAGATGCCGCTTCCCGTGGTAATCTGCGAAACGCCAGGCTGGTGGGCGATGGCGTCGATGATGTTGGTAGAAGGTTGCATTTCGAGCTGGCGGGCAGAAACAAAGGAGATAGGTGCCGGCGATTGCTTCAGCTTCTGGCTGCCCGTCAAACCTGTTACCACCACTTCGTTCAGCTTGATGCTCGATTCCGTCAGCGGCTGGTGCTTGGTAGAATCGCTTGCTTCCTCTTTATGAATGTTTGCCTCCTCCTTATCATGATTTGCTTCGTTTATAGCCATAGCAGGGGCTGTAGCCGACGAGCATAGGCTCATCAGTATTATTGATTTCAATATAGTTCTCATTATGTTGTTTGTTACCTTATTCTGTTAATATTCAGTTATTTATTCAAGTTTCGCAAGTTTTACCCCACACGCCCTGAACCAACGGTCACCGGCGCGTAGCGGAATTGAAAATCGCTGGTCGAAGGGTAAAGCAAAGGTAAAGGGCAGAAGCTCTTAGCCCAGGGCGATGCCCAGGGCTAAGAGCTTTTGGGCTTTCAGCCCGTACTTAGGCCACATGCGAAAGTTCAGTTATTTATATAATAACAGAGAATAAGGAGGAGCACGGGTAGATTTTACCCCTTTCGCCCTGCACAGGCAAGGAGAGCAGAAGGCACGGCGAGGGGAGAGATGGAGCACGGCGAAGGCAACCCAAACCAAGAGGGATGGAGCCAGATAAGGAGTGCTTTGCAATTGGCAAAGCACACAGTCGTGCATGGTATTCTGCAGGGCTATCAGATGCCCGTCGTGATGAACATGATGGGCGCAATCGGCACAAAAGAAATCGGCCTGAGTTCCCTGCGCTTCACCATGATGGTGAAACGTAACGGCTATGAGCATCGGCAGGTAAACCAATAGCAGCAGCCAGGAAATCCTGATTCTCTTATGCGTTATCCTCTGCATTTAACAGCATTTGTTTATGCAAATTATCTACAGTCTTTTGTATTTTCTGTTTGCAAAGATAATGCAAAGTTCTTCATTTTAGCTGTGGTTATTCTTTGAATTTCGATATTTTAACGAAGATTATCTGTTTTCAGCAGAAAAGCCATGTAGAGGGGAAGAATGAGAGTTTGTGGGGCTGTACCCACATTTACATCTCCCAGTTTGATGGCTTGAACTACGTGATACTTTTCTGGGTTCGAAAGGATGGTCTTGGCACTTTTGATGTTTCCGTTGCTCGCCTTTACTTCTACCAATGTGCATTCGCCTTCGTATCTTGTAACAAAGTCAATTTCCAATCCCGAATCCTTGCGGAAATAATAGAGCTTACGATTCATCTTACCAAAAATGTCGGCCACTAGATTTTCAAAGATGGCTCCCTTGTATCCATAGAGATTGCCTTGCAGAATATCAGCAGCCGTTCCTTGTTCGAGCATACTGATGAAAAGCCCCGTATCTGCCATGTAAACCTTAAACTGGTCGGGGATGGCGTTGCCATCAAGCGGGAGTTCGGGCGCAGACAGATTGTAGCAACGGCGGATAATGCCTGCATCTTCTATCCATTGCAAACTGCCCTGATATTCACGTCCTCTGCCGTTGGGGCGTACTGTGGCGTATGCGAATTTCTTGTTTTCCTTACTCAGTTGACGTGGAATTGACTCGAAGCATTCTCTGGTTCTCGACTTGTCAGCTTGTGGAGCATATTTCAGCATATCTACTTTATATTCTTCGATGATGGCTTGCTGCATCCGTAGCACGTTTTGCATATTATGAGTTTCCATAAATACGCTCACGGCTCTTGGCATTCCGCCAACAATGCAATATTGCAGCAGCAGTTGGCGCATTCTTTCGTGGATGGCTTCTTGTACTGGAGTCTTTTCTTCCAGACAGCAATGCAGGTAGTCGATGGTCATTTTCTTAATGCCATTTGCCCAGAGCCATTCCTCAAAATCCATTGGATACATGTCTATGATAGTCTCGTAACCTACAGGAATTGGAGCCTCTGACGAAGCATTGGTATGGTAACCGCTGACTCCCAGCAGGGAACCCGTACCGATGACATCGTATCTGCCATCAGTCTTGAAGAATTTCAAGGCTGTGCGGGCCCGTGGGCATTCCTGTATCTCGTCAAAGATGATACAGGTCTTGCCCGATACGAAATTGGCATCAGGTATTAAGGTAGAAAGTGTCATGCAGAGGAGATCGATGTTCAGGCCACCATCAAATACCGACTTGTATTCTGGGTGCTGGAAAAAGTCTATATACACAACATGCTCATAATTTTTATGGGCAAAATCGAGTACCGAGAATGTCTTTCCGCATTGGCGACATCCTTTGATGATGAGAGGCATTTTGTGCTCATCACTCTTCCATTCTTTGAGATATTTCTCGATTTTTCGTTTAAACATCTGTTTTCTAATGATTTATGATGTGTTGTTCTCGATGCTGTGCACGTTTTTCAAGGGTCTTTTCTTGAAACCTTGCACGTTTTTCAAGGGACTTTTTGTTCTGTTCTGCCACTTTTTCAAGGGACTTTTGGTTGCAAAGATATAAAATATCATAGAAAGTCAATCCTGATTGTCTAATAATTAGACGAAAAAATGCCGATAGTGGCACCAAAAGTTGCTTTTCCTGCAGCTTTTGGCACCCTTATCGGCACTTGTTTTTATAGTTGAGTGCAGCCTACCTTATTAAAAGGTAGTGTAAAACCCTTAATGACAAATGACACTAATGACATAATGACACCGGAGGCTTAACAGCTATAAAAACAAAAAATGGCAGCAGAAATACCTGTGCATAAAAATACACAAATATGCTATAGTTAACTGCGAAAAAATAATTTCCCAGTTAGGAAAAAATATTTTCCCAGTTGGGCAGATTATTTTTCCCAGTTAGACAATGTGTTTTTGACCATTATTGCATAAATATGCGGTATAAATATGCGTTCGTTTGTATCGTTAGGTTTGTCCAAAAGCCAGATAATCGTAAGCGGCTCCGCATTTATACCTTGCCCTTTATCGTAAAAGTTCTTACCTTTGC
>ERZ780080.375-NODE-375-length-11760-cov-12.7967_pt1 | contig 11760 bp, 10 predicted proteins | sample MGYA00511175_ERZ780080 | MGnify/ENA primary metagenome ERZ780080 (study PRJEB29588, sample SAMEA2148733) | human gut metagenome | biome: human gut; feature: human-associated habitat; material: faeces | place: Denmark | collected 2008/2010 ...
GGTATATTTACAGTCTGAATGTTAAAATTTAACGGACAATATACGGATAATCATATAAAAAAAATATAGAAGTAAATACTAAAATGTAGAAAGATATGGATAAGCACAAGGCGAACAAAGGAAACCAACACATTGTTAATCAAATAAATAAAAACACAACAAGATTAATAAAAAGTGGACAGAGAGTAGACTCCTATATACAATATAGAGTACGGAAAAGAATACAATCATCCTAACATCAAGGGGTTTTACGATGGTTCATTTGCAAATCTCAAGTTATTTTGCGAATATTGCATACGCAAGATTTAAATCAATTATTTCTAACCTCATATATATTACCTTTAACTGTAACATGAAAAGATTCATCCTGGCTGGCGCAGTAGGATTATTCACACTGCAACACATTTCTGCACAAAATTTTCAGATACAGCCTACCCCTCAACAGTATGTAACCCTACAGGATTCATTGGAAATACCTTTGCAGGTATCTTTAATAACCGATAAATCGTACGAAAACCTTCCCGCAGTTTCCCTCGTAGAAAATCTTTGGAAAGGACAGATAAAAGAAAATGGGTTCCCCATCTATCTGGGTATCCAAGGAGACAAACTCGTCAAAAAGTACAAGAAAAATATCCCCAACAAATCCGAAGGATATTACCTGAGCATTGAAAAGGACAAAATAATTGTAGCTGGAGCAGACGAACAAGGATTGTTCTACGGAATACAGACACTGGCTCAACTGCTGACACTTCCGAAACTACCGTTGGTCCAGGTAACCGACTATCCGGACCTGCCTTATCGTGGGGTTGTAGAAGGTTTCTACGGTACTCCCTGGAGCCAGGACGCCCGCCTGCGACAACTGGAATTCTATGGTAAAAACAAACTGAACGTATATCTCTATGGTCCGAAAGATGACCCTTATCACAGTACCCCTAACTGGCGTAAGCCTTATCCGCCCCAAGAAGCAGCCCAACTGAAAGCACTGGTCGACAAAGCAAAGGAAAATGAAGTCATCTTCTATTGGGCTATCCATCCGGGACAGGATATCCGTTGGAACACGGAAGACCGCGACGCCCTCATGAAAAAATTCGAAAGCATGTATGAACTGGGAGTACGCGCCTTTGCCGTTTTCTTCGATGACATTTCCGGCGAAGGCACCAAAGCTGAAAAACAGGCAGAATTATTGAATTACCTGGATGACAACTTTGTGAAAGTAAAAGGAGATGTTGCTCCGTTAGTAATGTGTCCGACGGAATACAACAAATCCTGGTCGGACGTAAAGGGAGGTTATCTGACCACTTTAGGAGACAAACTCAACAAAGGTATCCAAATCATGTGGACTGGCGACCGGGTAATTGCCTGCATAGATAAACCATCCATGGAATTCATCAATCCATTATTGAAACGGAAAGCATATATCTGGTGGAATTTCCCCGTATCCGACTACGTGCGCGACCATCTGCTGATGGGACCGGTCTACGGAAACGGCCTGGACATCAAAGACGATATGGCTGCTTTCGTATCGAACCCCATGGAACGGGCCGAGGCTTCTAAAATCGCTCTGTACAGCATAGCCGATTATGCGTGGAATCTTGAATCATACGACAGTGATAATTCCTGGAAACGGGCTATTCAAGACCTGATGCCTCAACACGCCAAATACTTGGAAACATTTGCTGCCCACAATTCCGATTTGGGAGAAAACGGACATGGATTCCGTAGAGATGAATCCGTAGCCTTGCAACCGGCTTTAAAAGCTTTACAGGAAAGTTATACGAAAGAAGGTAAAATCGATGAAAAAGCTTATCTGGAAGTTTCGGACGCTTGTCAGCAAATCATTCTGTCTGCCGATATGCTGATGGCCAGCAAAACCAACCGCCCTCTGATTGAAGAAATCAAGCCCTGGCTGATTCAGTTCAAGCTGGTAGGAGAATACGGACAACAGGTACTCCAGATGATTCAAGAGCAAGCTACCGGAAAAACGGAAGATTTCAAAGAAACCTACGCACATGCACAAGCATTACAGGTACAGATGGGAGAAGTAGATGCTACTTACAACCAGAATCCTTACCAACCGGGAGTAAAAAGTGGCTCTAAATGCCTGATGCCTACATTCAATTCTCTATTCGAGGCCAGTACCATCCGATACAACCAACAGCAAGGTACCCAACTGGATACACGGGCTGAATATCAACCTTATACCCTGAACAGTGATGTATCTCAACTCGCTCTGCTTCCTGTCCGTCGGAAAGGCCGTACCGGAGCTGTATCCTCTTCAAACGAAGTGATTCTCTGGCAGTCCAACGGCCAGTTGACGCTTGCAATGGATTATCCGAGAACTTTGGGCAACATCGTTCTGGATCTAGGGACATTAGACATTGAAGGAAAATTTGTATTGGAAGTACAGACTGCCGACGGCAATTGGAAGACTTTGGAACTGAAACCAGCCAACAACAAAACACTGTTAGTAGCCCAAGCCGGTTCAGAACAGGTTGTACAGTTCCGATTGAAGAATACCTCAGGCACGTTGCAGAAAGTCTACTTCAAACGTTGCAGCTTTAACGAACTATAAACCTATTTCCCAAAATCATGAATCTCGTACCTGCTTTGGATTCTTCAAGGCAGGTACGAATATTTTTGGGCTTCTACTCCGACACTGATGGAGCTGCTTTCCCCTAATTTGAAATTGACCAATCCTCCTAGCCGGTCAGGATTAAAATCTATTGTCGGATAGTAAAGAGGAGAACGCTTAGGCATAATCGATTTATTCCCGTATGCATAGATACTAATCCGTTCATTGACCTTAAAAGCTGCTATACCGGCTACTCCAATTGTCCGGCAATTGTATCTTCCCCAATCCATGTTACTGGCATACAATCCTCCCGCTATACTCACCCGGTTACTCAAAGGTAGCGCATAAAGGAAAGCCGCATCTTGACCGAATCCTACACCGGATGGAGCGTACTTACTGGGACTGAATGTCAAACTCATCCCTAACGAGGCATTGAACCCTTTATGAAGTTCCCATGTTCCGAAACCGTGATATGAGAATGGAGATACACCGTACATACTAAACGGACTGTAAGCAGCAGACGGTGGTATAACAGGAGAAACCAAAGGAACAGAAAGAGTATCGGCAGCCAATGATTGAACAGGTTGCAATTCACCAGCCAACAACGTATCATTCGGCTGTACCAACTCTTTACTTTGCTCAACTTGTGCCTGAGCCGTCCATGTGGCCAGACAAGCCAAAATCGATAATATCCAGTTCTTCATGATTATTCCAATTTTCTGCATCAAATATAAGGATAATTCTTCCGCACGATATCTTTCAACCAGATTTTTAATATTATACAAGAAGCATTATATGAACCTTCCGTAATTTTAACAGTTCTGTTTATTGAAAAAAATAAGCGGGAGACAGTATAAATTCCTTACCTGTTTCCCGCTCACACAAACAATCAAATCATCAGTCAAACAGACTTCTGAATTTCTTGAATATCTTTTCCTTTAAACTGGTATTCGGTTTAAAGCTTTCAGATTCCTGCCATTTTTCCAACGCCTGGCGTTCCTCCTTAGTCAATGTTTCCGGAATGTAGACACTGACATTTACCAACAGGTCTCCTGTTCCGGTGCTATAGCCATAACTGTTGATATTCGGAAGCCCTTTTCCACGCAGACGAAGTACCTTACCTGGCTGAGTACCCGGTTCTATCTTGATTTTCGCCTTACCGTCAATGGTCGGAATCTCTACCGTTCCTCCCAATGCTGCAGTAGGCACACTCAACAGTAAGTTATAAATCAAGTCGCTTTCATCACGTATCAGTTCCGGATGCTTTTCTTCTTCCACCAATACCAGCAAATCTCCGGGTACACCGTTGTGCTTTCCGGCATTACCTTTACCATTGATGGTCACCTGCATTCCTTCAGCGACACCGGCAGGAATTTTTACGGTCACCACTTCCTCGCCGTATACCACTCCTTCACCGCCGCATTCCTTACACTTGTTCTTTACAATCTTACCTTCACCGTTACACTGCGGACAAACAGTCTGGGTCTGCATCATGCCAAAGATACTCTGCTGGGTGCGGGTTACACTTCCGGTACCATGACAAGTCGGACAGGTTTCTACCCCTCCATCACCTTCGGCTCCGGTTCCATGACAATGACTGCATTGTACATATTTCTTCAACTTGAATTTCTTTTCTACCCCTGTAGAAATCTCCTTCAGGTTCAATTTCACCTTCACACGCAAATCCGCTCCACGGAACTTACGCTGCCGAGACTGACCGGCACCTCCGCCAAAGCCACCGAAACCGCCATGACCACCGAAGATATCACCGAACATTGAAAAGATGTCATCCATAGACATTCCCTGCCCACCAAAACCTCCAAAGCCTCCGGCACCTGCGGCACCTTCTACTCCGGCATGTCCAAACTGGTCGTAACGGGCACGCTTATCCGGGTTACTCAACACTTCATAGGCTTCGGCAGCCTCCTTGAATTTCTCTTCAGCAGCTTTATCACCCGGGTTCTTATCCGGGTGATACTGAATAGCTTTCTTACGATATGCTTTCTTTATTTCATCGGCTGACGCTGTCTTTTCAACCCCCAGCACTTCATAGTAATCTCTTTTCGCCATGACAGAATCTGTTTTTTCTTTATTGAGCTACAACAACTTTCGCGTGACGAATCACTTTATCATTCAATGTATAACCTGTCTGTACACAATCCAGCACTTTACCCTTCTGCTCTTCACTTGGTGATGGCACCAATGCAATCGCTTCGTGATAATCGGTATCGAAAGCCTCACCTATCGGTTCCATCTTCTTCAAACCTTCATGAGAAAGTTCCTTCAGGAATTTCTGATAAATCAAGTCCACGCCGTCATAAATGGCTTTCACATCCTCTGCCTTCTGCATATTCTGCAAGGCTCTTTCCAGGTCATCCAAAATCGGCAGAATGGAAGTTATGGCTTTTTCTCCTCCATTCTTAATCAGCTCTGCCTTTTCCTTCAACGTACGCTTACGATAGTTATCAAACTCTGCAGACAGACGCAAATATTTGTCTTTCTGTTCTTCTACCAGTTTCTTGACAGTTTCCAACTCTTTCTCCAGCTTTTCTTCGGCTGTCAACTCCTGAGCTTCTTCAGACTCAATCTGCTCTTCAGCCTCGGAAGCCTGCACAGCTTCCTCTTCTGAAGTTCCGGTCTGAGTATTATCTACTGTCTGTTCAGACTGCTCTTTCAGAATATCTTCCTGAGCCTGTTTGTTCTCTTTTGTACTCATATCTATTTATTTTTTATTGTTCATAGGAAAATTCATTTTCACACAACAAATTTCATGCCCAACTACACAAAAGTTAGGTAATCACGACTAAAATTGTAAAAAGATGCCAGACTGGCACTCCTTTTTGCCTTAAAAATCGACGTTTTTACTGGCTCATCCCGTATTAATCGCCCCGATAATAGTAAAGCAAAGCATGACGTGCTACGAAATCAGCATTTGCCTGCACCAATTCCCTTCCACTTCCATCCGGGAAAGAAGCATCCGGCAAATAGCCGTTTCTGATACAATATGTCAGTAGGTCAGGCGGACAGAGCGTCTCTTCCGTAAGCAAGCGGAAAGCTTCCTTTTGCGCCTTTCGGTAATCGTAAAGCCGATTATCAGGGTCAGCAATGTATTCGCAAATATCTTTTGCCAACAGAATTCCTTTCCTAGAGTCTACCATCAAGACAAAATTACGATACGGTTTCATCTGAGGAAGAGTATGGTTTTCGTCATCCGGCCATTGAAGGACTTCCGTAAGGAAACGATGCAGTTCGTCGTAATTGGAAAGATATACCCTCTCTTTCCCCTGCGTACCCGCCACAAACAACTTATGCATCTCAGCATTTTTCTGCAGGAGCTCATCGGATAACTCCGGCTCTTGCGGATAAAGCCCGGGAACCTCTTTCCAAGCATTGCTATCGGTCAAGGTTTCCAATATCTCCCGAAGAAACAATGCCAACGGTCCAACCGGAATAATAAAACGGTCGGATGGAGTTACTTTCTCGATGTAAGGAAGCATGGAAGGTTCTGTCAGGTATGAATGTCCGAACAACCAGTCCAGTTTTCGCTCCCTGTCTTTTTCACTGTTGAAACCATCCATACAATGCTCCAACCAGTCATTTGACGGAGCCTCTTCGTAGGCCTTGGCCAATATTTCATAGAAACAGCGTGCCTGGTCCGTTATTCTGCTATCCATCGGATGAAGATATTCATGAGGGAAAGGAGCCTTCTGCCATGTATTCCATATCAAGAAACGAATATCCTCTTCATTGACTTCATCATTCAGGTAATCTGACGAAAGTGTATAGAAAGGAAGACGTTTCCCGTAAAGCCGCTCATGCTCGGCTGTAAAACTCTGCCAAAGCCCCAAGCCGGATATGACATCTTCCAGGTAAGCAGCTACATAAAGAGCCATTTTCCGGCGGAAAAAATCAGGAAGCCCGGAAATACGGCAAGCAGCATAAAGAACATTCGCCAATTGTACAAAATAGCTGTCTGACGGTTGAAGAGAAGTATATGGATGAATAGCCAACCATTCTTTCGGATAAATTACAGATTTATTCATAAACTGTATCAATTAATGCTTTGTAAAAAATGTCAGAGTCAAAGAAACGACTGCCAGAAAGATGCCGACTCCTACCACACCTTCCCACTGAAAAGCATGCCAGAAAGTGCCAGCCAGGAACGTACCCAGCGAACCTCCGATGAAATAAGTGGTCATGAAAATCGTATTGACCCGGTTGGAAGCCTGCGGCACCAAGGACAACGCACAAGTCTGATTGCTGATCTGCACACACTGCATACCGATATCAATAATAACAATGCCGACAATAAATCCGATGTAAGTAGTCTGAAACAGCCACATGATACACCAGGCCAAAATAATGAGCGTACAGCCGATATAGTTCAACTTACGTACACCTAATTTGCGAACGTACGAACCGACTATTGAAGCCGTCAAGGCACCGGCGACCCCACATAGTCCTAACATACCGATGATATTGTTGCCTGCATGGAAAGGTTCCCCGCTTAACTTGAAAGCCAAGCAAGCCCATAAAGTCAGGAAACTACCGAAACAAAGAGCCGCACGGACAGCTACCAGACGTAAAGTCGGGTTCAAACGAACAAGCGAGAACAGAGAATGCATCAATTCCCGATAAGTACCTTTGAAATTGGAAGGCATTTCGGGCAGCATCCGCAGCACGACGAAGATACAACCAATCATCAATACCGCAGCTATGTAATACATGGTACGCCACCCCCAATATTCGCCAACGATACCGCTGATGACCCGTGAACCCAAGATTCCTGTAAGAAGTCCGCTTACCATCATCCCCACATTCCGGGCCTTGTTCTCCGGCTTCGAGAACTGGGAAGCAATCGGAATAAAGATTTGAGGCATGACCGAACAGATACCGGTTACCAAAGAAGCAGCCAGAATAAAATGTATATTGGGTGAACCTGCGATAGAAAACAAGGATACAGCCAACAACAGGAAATTGATGACAATAATATTCCGACGCTTGTACAAGTCCCCCAACGGGATAATGAACAACAAGCCCAACGCATAACCTATCTGTGTAGTCATCGGAATCAGATTGGCCGTAAACTCAGATACATGCAAATCTTCGCTCATTACATTCAGCAAAGGCTGGTTGTAATACAGATTGGCCACCGATATACCCGAAATGATAGCCAGTGTCCATAGCAAAGAAGCAGGGACCCCTTTATTCTCTTCCAAAATTCGTTTCATGCCGCAAAGGTAAGAATTTTCGGCGAAAGTTGATACAATCCCCACACGTAAGTCTGAAACTCCTTTCCGCGAAGCCCTTCCGACACACTGGAATACAAAAATTCCGGCCAGAAAGAACAAACTGCCTACAGCCTGTTCTTCCTGACCGGAATACTTATCTGTCAGTGAAAGATTATACCAGGAATCCCAACAAGATACCGGCAGCCACAGCCGAACCGATTACACCGGCTACGTTCGGCCCCATGGCATGCATCAGCAAGTAGTTGGTCGGATCATATTCCGCACCGACAATTTGCGAGATACGGGCAGAGTCGGGCACGGCAGATACACCTGCATTACCGATAAGCGGGTTGATTTTGTTTTCTTTCTTCAATACGAGATTGAATATCTTCACGAAGAGCACTCCCGACGCGGTTGCTATCACGAATGACAAGGCACCCAGGCCGAAAATCTTCAGTGAATCCCATGTGATGAATTCTGAAGCCTGGGTGGAAGCGCCTACGGTCAATCCCAACAGAATGGTGATGGTGTCAATCAGCGGACCGCGGGCTGTCTCTGCCAAACGGCGGGTCACACCGCTTTCCTTTAACAGGTTACCGAAGAACAGCATACCCAACAGCGGAAGACCCGAAGGAACCAGGAAGCAGGTGAGCAACAGACCCATAATGGGGAACAATACTTTTTCGGTATGAGATACGGCGCGTGGGGCTTTCATGCGGATGAGACGTTCTTTCTTGGTGGTCAGCAAACGCATGATAGGCGGCTGGATAACCGGCACCAATGCCATATACGAATAGGCGGACACGGCGATGGCTCCCATCAGGTTGGGTGCCAGCTTCGATGAAAGGAAGATGGCGGTCGGACCGTCTGCACCTCCGATGATGCCGATGGCAGCTGCCTGCATGGGGTCGAATCCCCATTCAAGTGCAATCATATAGGCACCAAAGATACCGAATTGTGCCGCTGCACCAATCAACATCAACTTCGGATTCGATATCAAGGCCGAAAAGTCCGTCATAGCTCCGATACCCAGGAAGATGAGCGGCGGATACCATCCCGATGTCACTCCTTGATATAAGATGTTGAGAACCGAACCCTGTTCGTAGATACCGACTTGCAGGCCGGCCTCCATATTGAAAGGAATGTTGCCCACCAGCATACCGAATCCGATTGGAATCAGCAGCATCGGCTCGAATTCCTTCGCCACGGCAAGATAAATGAAGAATATACCGACGGCTATCATGATGAAATGCTGGTAAGTCGCATTGTAGAAGCCGGTATAAGTCCAGAAATCCGCCAGGTTGCTTTGTAAGAAATTGATAAATTCTCCCATAACTATTCAATGATTATAAGGTCTGTACCTTCGAGTATTGATTCTCCCTTGCTCACCTTGATGGCAGTTACCTTACCGTCACGGTCGGCCTTGATGTCGTTTTCCATCTTCATGGCTTCCAGTACGAGCAATGTCTGTCCGCGTTTCACGGCATCTCCTTCCTTCACCTTGATTTCCAGAATCACGCCCGGAAGCGGCGACTTGATGCCTGACTTGCTTCCTGCTACAGCCGGACGGCTCACGGCGGGAGGAGGAGCTGCCGGTGTGGTAGCTGCTGTACGGACTACCGGTTTGATTTTCGGCCCGGTCTTCTTTTCCATTTCCACGGTATAGGCCGTTCCGTTTACTTCTACATGCACGTTATTGTCTTCTATATCTCCCACGGTCACCTTGTAGAGATTTCCGTTGATTTTATATCTGTATTCTTTCATGGTTTTCGTTATACTTTAGAGGTTATTTCTTATGAGGCGTTTCACGCAAGGTATAAATCTTGGAACTCCACGGTGAGTAGCTCCGTTTCACCCGGCTGATGGTCAGGATGGTTTCTTCCACATCGTGGTCGGCTCCCTGTGTTTCATGCAAGGCCATGGAAATGGCGGCAATGACTTCGCCCGGAGCTTCTCCCAGTCCGCGTTCCTTCGCTTCCTGCTTGTCGGTGACATTCTGAGCCTTCATGGCGTTGCGTTTACGCAGCTTGACGGCAACCTTGCCGATGATGCGGAAGCTGATGTACAATAGAATAAGCCCGATGAAAACCACGGTCATGGCAGTAATGGTCATGCCCAGCCCCGCCGAGTCGTGTTGTTCGAACTTGTCCATCTTCGGGTTTCCTTCCAGCGTCTGGTTGTTTGTGCTTGGAGTCACGTATTTGGTCTCGCTGTCATCCTTTACTTCCCATTGGTCTGCCCCGTCGCTTACCCGCGCATACGACTGGTCTGTCTTCAGTACACCGGCAGGCACAACCACTTCATCCAACAGTTTCCGTCCCGAATCGTATAATCCTACCCAGTTGTCACGGGTCTTGCTTAATACGAAATTGGTATGGAACGTGCCCCGGCGCGGTGCTCCGTCTGCCCAGAAGAGAGCGTGCTGGCGAGGGCTGATGGCAGTCAGTACATCTCCTTTGGGAATGAAATAAGACAGGGTGTCGCCCGGCTCACTGCTCACTTTCAGGTAACATCCTGCCAGGTTGACACTATTATAAGATGTGTTGAATATTTCCACCCATCCGCTATGCACGCCATAATCGTCCTGAAAGTTGTCTTGATTATCCACCAAGACTTCGTTGATGACGATTTTACTGCCCGTATCCGGTGCGGTGCACGAACTGAGCGCACCGACCATAGCAGATGCAAAGAATATTCCGGCTATGTATTTGTTCATAACTAAACGCATTAAAAAGGTGAATGTTACAAAGGAATATTACCGTGTTTCTTGGCCGGATTGGTCAGCTTCTTGGTCTGCAACTGCTGCAAGGCACGAATAATGCGGAAACGCGTGTTACGCGGTTCAATCACATCGTCAATGTAACCATATTTAGCTGCATTATACGGGTTGGCAAACAGCTTGGTGTATTCAGCTTCCTTTTCAGCCATAAAGGCTTTCGGGTCGGGAGCATCTTTCGCTTCCTTGGCATACAATACTTCTACGGCACCAGCTCCTCCCATTACGGCAATCTCAGCAGTAGGCCATGCATAGTTCATATCGCCACGCAACTGCTTACAGCTCATCACGATGTGAGAACCTCCATACGACTTACGGAGCGTAACGGTCACTTTAGGCACGGTAGCTTCGCCGTATGCATACAGCAGCTTCGCACCGTGCAGGATGACTGCATTGTATTCCTGTCCGGTTCCCGGCAAGAATCCCGGCACATCCACAAGTGACACGATAGGAATGTTGAACGCATCGCAGAAACGAACGAAACGGGCTGCCTTACGCGAAGCGTTGCAATCGAGCACACCGGCCAGGAACTTCGGCTGGTTCGCCACGATACCGACAGACTGTCCGTTGAAACGGGCAAAACCGATAATGATATTCTTGGCAAAATCACGCTGGATTTCAAGGAATTCACCGTTATCAACAATGGCACCGATAACTTCATACATATCATAAGCCTTGTTCGGGCTGTCGGGCACAATTTCATTCAAAGAATCTTCCAGACGGTCTATCGGGTCGGTACAATCTACATAAGGCGGTTCTTCCAGGTTGTTCTGTGGGATATAGCTCAACAATTTACGAATCAATGCCAAACCTTCTTCTTCTGTAGAAGCTGTGAAATGAGTCACACCGGAACGAGTGGAATGCACGCTGGCACCTCCCAAATCTTCCTGCGACACGTCTTCACCCGTCACGGTCTTCACCACCTTCGGCCCGGTAAGGAACATGTAAGAGGTACCTTCCATCATCAAGGTGAAGTCAGTCAAGGCGGGAGAATATACCGCACCTCCTGCACAAGGGCCAAAAATACCGGAAATCTGCGGAATTACTCCCGAAGCCAGAATGTTACGCTGGAAAATCTCGGCATAGCCGGCCAAGGCGTTGATGCCTTCCTGAATCCGGGCACCACCCGAGTCATTCAGTCCGATGCAAGGAGCCCCCATCTTCATGGCCATATCCATCAC
>ERZ780080.378-NODE-378-length-11684-cov-13.1658_pt1 | contig 11684 bp, 10 predicted proteins | sample MGYA00511175_ERZ780080 | MGnify/ENA primary metagenome ERZ780080 (study PRJEB29588, sample SAMEA2148733) | human gut metagenome | biome: human gut; feature: human-associated habitat; material: faeces | place: Denmark | collected 2008/2010 ...
GCTTTCTACATGCTTATCTCTGCCTTCGGTTTTCGTGCATAAGCAAGACCAGAGCCACCCACTTATACCTTAGTCCCTAAAACTTCATCCCGGCCTCGGAACCCGGCCGGAACTATTCCCGAATTTACTGCACCGCTGGACCAAACGCTTCGGAACAAGAGCTTTTGAGCGATGTCTCGTTCCCATCACTGTGACGGGAATAAAGTTAATCTACTATACTTCGATTAAGCAGCGAGAGCATAAGATTCGTTGCCAGATAATTGTTCAGTAACTGAGATTATAGTGCAAATCACTGACGCACTGCATGCTTACATACCACATCTCTCGCTGTCAAAACCAAACAACCCCAAGTCTGTGATAATCTTTGGTCGCAAAGATACGAAATATTTGTGATTTCGCCAAAATGTAATGGATTTTAATTATTTTTGAAAGCTTTTACAGAAAATCAAACCATAAGGAATATGAAGACATTGATAGGTGTATGTATGGCCGCTATGGCCTTGACAGGAAGCAGTTGTATGGGAAGTGCCAAACAGACAGAGGCTGTTTCTGCAGAGAATACAGATTCGTTATATTATCTGCTGGTGGGAAGTTATGCCCAACCGCAGGAGGAAGGCATCCGTGTGTATGTATTCAATCAGGAGACCGGGAAAGGAACATACTGGAGCGGATTCTCCGGTATTTCGAACCCTTCATTTCTAACCCCTTCGGCCGATGGGAGCCGGGTGTATGCAGTGGGTGAGGATGAAGGAGTGACTTCTACCGCCAACGCATTGACTTTCGACCGTGAGAAAGGAATGCTTTCTTTGGTGAATACACAACCGACGAAAGGAGGGGCTCCTTGTAACATCGTGTTGAGTCCTAAGGAAGATTACGTGTTGACTGCAAATTATATGGGAGGGAATGTAACAGTATTCCCGGTAGGGAAAAACGGTGAACTTTTGGAGGGCGATACACTGGATTTTTCCGGACACGGTCCCGATAGTGAACGACAGGCTCAACCGCACTTGCATTGCGTACTCTTTACACCAGATAACCGCTTGATGTTGGCCAATGATTTGGGTACTGACTGTATTCATGTTTTTCCGGTAAACGATAAGCAAGGTAAGGGATTGTTGGATCGTACAGCTGCATACGATGTCCAGTTAACTTCGGGAGCAGGTCCACGGCATACTTGCTTTGCGCCCGACGGGAAGCATGCGTACCTGATTACGGAACTTTCAGGAGATGTCATTGTGCTTTCTTACGATGAAATGAAGTTGGATACCATCCAGACCATCAAGGCTGATACGCTCGATGCACGGGGTAGTGCGGATATCCACATATCGCCGGACGGTAATTTTGTTTATGCTTCAAACCGTTTGAAGGGAGACGGTATTGCTATTTTCTCGGTCAATCCGGAAGACGGTACCTTGGATAAGGTGGGATATCAGTCTACGGGAATTCATCCGCGTAACTTCATCATCACGCCGAACGGTAAATTTCTGTTGGTAGCCTGCCGGGATACCAATGAAATTCAGGTATTTGCCCGCAACACTGAAACTGGATTACTGGAGAATACCGGCGAAAGAATTGAAATGTCGAAACCGGTTTGTCTGAAATTCGTTTCCATGAATTGAAGTTACAGCTCCGGATTATAGGAGATGAAAAGAGCTTGACACCCACAGAGGAAATGTCAAGCTCTTTTTATTTATGGAAAACGTCCGTTTGTTTCAGTCAGAACGTCCGTTCGTTTGAATGAGAACGTTTAGGCGTTTGAGGTAAAACGTCCGTTTGTTTTTTATTTCTGGTCTGTCATCTGGTAAACCAGTGTACCACCTTTCATGATATCGGCGTGTGAGATGAAGTTTTTGGTATACGGTTCGCCGTTCAGTGTGATGCTCTTTACGTACTTGTTGGTTTCAGAGAGTCCTTCTGCCTTGATGGTGAAGGTCTTTCCGTCGGCCAGGTGAAGTACGAATTCCGGCATCTGAGGGGCGCCAAATACATATTCGCCGCTTACCGGATTCACCGGATAGAATCCCATGGCTGAGAACATGTACCAGGCAGACATCTGACCGCAGTCGTCGTTTCCGCACAGACCGTCGGGTTCCGGACGATACTGGGTATCGAAAATTTCACGGATCAGTTCCTGGGTACGTGCCGGTTTGCCAGCCAACGCATAGAGGTAAGTTACGTGATGGCTCGGTTCGTTACCGTGGGCATACTGGCCAATCAGACCGGTTACGTCGGCTTGAGTGGTTTCCAGTTTCAACGTGAAGAAGGTATCCAGTTTGGCAGTGAAGGCATCAGCACCTCCCATCAGTTCAATCAGTCCCGGAACATCGTGCTGTACGTGCCAGGTGTACTGCCAGGCATTACCTTCCGTATAGTCGCCACCGGTACTTTCGGCATGTCCTACCAGACTCGGGTTGAACGGAGATTTCCAGCTTCCGTCGGACTTGCGTGGACGCATGAACTTCGTTTCAGGGTCGAACAGATTTTTATAATATTCAGCTCGTTTGCCAAAGTAGGCTGCGTCTTCTGTCTTGCCCATACGGGTAGCCATATCGGCGGCTGCATAGTCATCGTATACGCTTTCCAGTGAAGAAGATACTGATTCGGCTTCAGTCAGGTCTGTCGGGAAATAGCCGTACTTGGTATAGTTTTCCCAGTTGGATTTCAGTTTGTGCGAGATGGTCTGGGTACGCTTGATGGCCTGGAAGGCACGTTCGGCATCGAAACCTTTGAAACCTTTGGCATATGCTTCTGCCACGATGGAAACGGCGTGGTTGGCTACCATACAGTAGTTTTCCTTGCCCCACAGTCCCCAGATAGGCAGGAAGCCTTGTACATCGGCCTGGTCTACCAGGGAGTTGACGAAACCGTCTACACGTTCCGGAGTAACGATGGTGTAGAACGGATGAGCGGCGCGGTAAGTGTCCCATGCAGAGAAGGTAGAATAGAACTTCCCACCGGTAGCCTGTACGATGGAATCGGCTGCGTTACGGTATTTGCCGTCTACATCCGAAATTTCGTTCGGCTGGATGAAAGCGTGATACAGTGAAGTGTAGAAGTTGGTTTTCTGTTCGTCGGTTCCCTGTACCTCGATGCGGCTCAGGTAACTGTTCCATTCATCTTTGGAAGCCTGACGTACGGCTTCGAAGTCCCATCCCGGAATCTCGGCTTGCAAGTTCGCCTTGGCTCCTTCGATACCGGTTGTAGAAAGAGCTACTTTCATCTGTACGGCTTCGCCTGGCTGTACCTGGAAGGTAGCGACGATGCGTTTTCCTTTTTCAGTTTCACCCATCGGCAAATCGACTGTACTTACTACCGGACGGTCGAACTGCATGGCAAAGAAATAGTCCTGGTCTACCCATACACTGTTGTTTACGTGACCAGTCAGTGTACTGTCATTTTCCCACTGTACTTCGCAACTGCGTACATGTGAGTGATATTGGTTTTCGTTCCAGGCCGGACCGTGCTGCAGGTCTATCAGGATGGAAGCAGAATCTGCTTTGTTATAGGTATAACGGTGCAGGGCTGCATGGATGGTAGAAGTCAGTTCTGCCTTTACGCCCGGTTCATCGAGGGTAACGGTATAATATCCCGGTGTAGCGCTCTCGGTGGATTTCTGGAAGCGGCTGCGGTATCCGTCCCAGTTGCGGTGACGGTTGCCGGTGACAGGCATTACCAGAATATCGCCCAGATCCATACAGCCAGTACCGTTCAGGTGAGTCTGAGTAAATCCCCAGATGATGGAATCACTGTAGACATATTCCGAGCAGTAACGCCATCCCACAGCTCCGGTTACAGGGCTGGTCTGTACCATACCGAACGGGCGGCAAGCTCCCGGAAATGTGTGGCCGTTATCCGCAGCTCCGATGAAAGGATTAACGTATTGGGTGTAGTCTATCGGGGTGGTTTCCTGTTGAGCGGTAGAACAGCCTGCCAGGAAACCTCCGAATGCCAGGCTGAATAAGAATGTTGTTGATTTTTTCATGATAAAGATTTGAGTGGCATAAAAAAGCCATTCAGGCTACTGTTTTGCTTCAGATGTGTCTGTTCCGAAGAAAAACAGGGCCTGAATGGTGAAAGAATAGGATTATACGTAAGTTTCCAGGAATTTTACCTTGCCTTCAGGAACTACTTCCAGTGAGCGGGTTGTAGCCGGGAACAGAACTGATTCTCCTGCCTGCAGGCTGATGGCATTTCCTTCGTTGTCGGTTACGGTGCAGGCACCTTCCATACAGATATAGATAACGAATGAATCGAGTTCACTGTAATCCATATTCATCTTTTCGGTCAAATCGTAAACGGTAGTAGTGAAATACGGGCAGGTTACCAGTTCTACCGGTTCGTTTTCCTTTGGTGTATAGTTGGTACGGTAGTCATCGTAAACCGTATAGTCGATGGCATCTTTAGACAGTTCGGTATGTAGTTCACGGGTATTTCCGTTCTTGTCTTTGCGGTTGAAGTCGTAGATGCGGTAAGTTACGTTCGAAGTCTGCTGGATTTCGGCAATGAATGAGCCGGCACCGATGCTGTGGATGCGTCCGGCAGGCAGGAAGAATACATCGCCCGGTTTGATGGAATAGTCCTTTAAGGCATCGCAGATGGTATTGTCGGCAATCATCTGTGCATATTCATCCGGTGTGATGGCTTTAGAAAGACCTGAACGCAAGTGTGCGTCTGCAGTAGCATCTACTACATACCACATTTCGGTTTTACCCATGGAGTTATGGCGTTTCATGGCCAGTTCGTCGTTCGGATGTACCTGGATGGACAAATCCTGCTGGGCATCGATGAATTTGATGAGCAACGGGAATTTGCCGTTGAAGCGTTTGTAGTTGGCTTCGCCTACCAATGCTCCTTTGTATTCGTTGACCATTTGTGTCAGGTTCTTGCCTGCATCGGCACCGTTGGCTACGATGGATTCGTCGCCCGGAACGTCAGAGATTTCCCAGCTTTCGCCTACTTGTGTCTGATTGCTGTCCAAATGTTTGAACGGAATGATTTTTTCACCTCCCCACAAGGTGGATTTCAGAATCGGTTGAAATTTTAATGGATACATAGTGACTCAAAATAAAATGTTTACTTATCTATTTGCAAAAATAGAAAAAATAAATTAAGAATGAAGAATTAACTAATGGAAATGAAGAATGAAGAGCGAAGAACTAAAAAAAAACGGAAGGACAAAAGGGACGGATGCTTGTTCTGCCCTTTTGTCCTTCCGTTTCAAGGAATATATTCTTCTGTCGGTTTATCAGAATTTGTCAATCCACTGATAGACTCCGCTGCAGATACCCAGTAGGACGATACCGATGAGGCAGACAACCAGACTGGTACGCATCAGTGCTGAGGAACGGAATGCAGGTACGGGATGCTCGTTCGGAGTGATGTACATGGCTTTTACAATCAGCAGGTAGTAATACAGCGAAATGATGGTGTTTACCAAGGCCAGGAAGACTACCAGCCAATAGCCGGTGTGGAAGGCTGAAGCGAATACGAAGAACTTCGAAAAGAATCCGGCGAAAGGCGGAATTCCGGCCAGTGAGAAGAGAGCCAGTGTCATGACGAAGCTCAGTTTCGGATTGGTCTGATAAAGTCCGTTATAGGCTTCCCGGTCTACCCGACCGTTGGTTTGCTGTTCTACGGCTCCGATAACACCGAACACAGCCAGGTTGGCTACGATGTACACAACGATGTAGTATACCAGGGCTGTCATTCCCTGTTCGCTGCCAGCCAATACAGCCAGCAGGATGTAACCCGCCTGCGAGATACTACTGTAGGCCATGAATCGTTTCAGGTCTTGCTGCAGGATGGCGAAGACGTTGGCGATGGTGATGGTGAGTACAATGGTGACACTCAACATCAGTCCCCATTCTTCCGTCATTGGAGTAAAGACTTTCAGCAGGATGTTCATCAGGGCGAATGCGGCGGCCCCTTTGGAAATAACGGACAGATATCCGCTCACCGGAGTCGGAGCACCCTGGTAGGCATCCGGCGTCCACATGTGGAACGGAACGAGACTCAGCTTGAAGCCCAGACCGGCAAAGAAGAAGACCATCGCCATCAGTTGCAGGGGAGTACCTGTCAATGCTTGAGGCAGGTCGGCAAAATAGGTGGTTCCGCAAGTACCGTATACCAATGACAAGCCATACAGCATCAATGCAGAAGAGAACATGGAGCTCAGAATGAATTTGGCTCCGGCTTCGGCACTGTGATGACGGTATTTATCGAAGGCTATCAGGCAGACCATCGGAATACTGGCCAGTTCCAGTCCAACATAGAAAAGAATGAAGCTGCCTGCGCTGACCATGAAATACATACCCAGCAAGGTACTCAAAGTAAGCAGGTAGAATTCTCCGGCTTTGTGGCGGGTGTCCTCACCGGACAGCCAGCGTCCGGATTGCATGAATACCAGCAGGGTACCGGCTGTAAGGATGGTTTTCACTACCGAAGCCATGGTGGTGCTGTTGTACATACCTCCGAAGAGTTCCTGATTTACCGGTACCAGATTCAGTATCAGTTGTACTACCATCAGTGTGCAGGTCAGTGTCTGCAGGGCTTTGTGATGCGGTGCCTTCAGTATCAGGTCGGCCAGCAGGATAATGATGAGTATGACCGCCAGGCTGATTTCAGCTTGCATCGGGAATAATGCTGTTATATTCATAATTCAATTAATGTATGAGTTGTGAGATGATAGGTTCCACGCTACCGCTGATGAGGTGACTTACCCAGTAAGGTGCCAATCCCAGTCCGGCAACGGCTATAATCAGGCAGATGACCGCAAAACGTTCGTCCCAGGTGGCATCCGTCAGTTTCAGGTGTTCCGGGTTCTGACAGGTACCATAAAGGATTTTTCCTACTACACGCAGGATATACACAGCCGTAATGACGATACTGGTTGTGGCAATGATGGTGCAGGTACGGTGGAACAGATCCGGATTCTGGAAAGAACCGACAAAGACTGTCATTTCGGCCACGAATCCACTCAGACCCGGCAGACCGAGGTTGGCCAGACCGGCTATCACGTAACCTACGGCCAGGAACGGCATGATTTTCATCAATCCACTCAGCTGTCGGATGTCACGGGTGTGGGTACGGCCGTATATCATACCGATGAGGGCAAAGAAGAGGGCGGTCATCAGTCCGTGGCTCAACATCTGCAGGATGGCACCGGTAGCACTTACGCGGGTCATCATCAGCAAGGCAAAGAGTACCAGTCCGCAGTGGCTTACAGAAGAGTAGGCGTTGATGTATTTCAGGTCGGTCTGTACGACGGCACTGAAGGCACCGTATACTACGGAAATGGTGGTCAATACCAGAAAGAAGTCGCCCCAGATAGCGGCTCCGGTCGGCATCAGATACATGGCGATGCGGAAACAGCCGTAACCACCCAGTTTCATCAGTACCCCGGCATGCAGCATACTTACAGCGGTAGGGGCTGAAGCATGACCGTCAGGGCTCCAGGTATGGAACGGGAAAAGGGCACCCAATACGCCGAATCCCAGGAATACCATCGGGAAGAAGATGCGTTGCATTTCGGTCGGTATCTTCTGTTGTACGATTTCCAGAATGTTCATGGTTTCGCCTCCGGCGCCGTAGTAGATACCCAGAATACCGATGAGCAGGAAGGCGGAACCTCCCATCAGCATCAGAGTCAGCTTCATGGCTGCATATTCCTTGCGGCCGCTTCCCCATACGCCGATAAGCAGGTACATAGGAATGAGCGCCACTTCATAGAACATGAACATGGTGAACAGGTCGGTGGAGATGAAGAAACCGAATACACCGGTACTCAACAGGGTAAACCACAGAAAGTATTCCTTGGTGAGCGGTTTCAGTTTCCACGAAGCGAAGGTTCCGGTGAAGACGATGATGGCACTCAGCAGCAGCATGACTACCGAAATACCGTCTACGCCGACCGAATAGCAGATGTGCAGCGGTGCGTACCAGCTGATGCTGTCTGTGAAGAGCATTTCTTCGGTGGCACCGGCTTGACGAAGTCCGATATACGACACGGTGAGGTAGGCGGCCAGTATGAGCAACAGCGATGAACCGGCTACCATCACGCCTCTGACTTGGTTTACGTTGCGGGCTATCCAAAGGCCCAGCAGCATGAGCAGAGGTATCAGAACGAATAGACTCAATAGATTCATATCAGTTTATTTTTTCTTTTCAATGATTAGAACAACAGAAGTACCAAAGTCAGCAGGATGATACCACCCAGGAACCACATGGTATAGGTCTGTATACGTCCGCTTTGGGCTGGCTGTACGGTAACACCGAAAGCCTGTGTACACCAGGCCATGAAATTCATGAACTGGTCGATTACATGGCGGTCGAACCAGGCCAGCGGGGTAGAGATGCAACGGAAGATGATGCGTTTGGTAACGAACATCCAGACTTCATCCATATAGAAACGCTTGTAGGCAGCCCGGTGTAGACCACTGTAGCGGCGTGCCAGCATTTCGGCCACGGGTTGTTTCTCGCGGGCATACATCCAGGTAGCCAGACCGATGGCAATGAGTGCTACTACGATGCTGGTGGCAGCTACCTGTATATCGAGGTGGATGTCATAGCTTTCACCGTTTGCCGATACGAAATGTCCGAAGGGGATAAAACCGGCTATGAGTGTAACGGCAGCCAGGAACATCAGCGGGAAAGTCATGTTCAGCGGACTTTCGTGCGGAACATGAGCTGCATGAAGTTCTTTGTTCTCCTTACCCCAGAAGATACAGTAGTACAGACGGAACATGTAGAATGCGGTCATACCGGCAATGATTGTCATTACCCAACCGATGACCGGGCTGAACTGGAAGCAGGCCGTCAGAATCTCATCTTTTGAGAAGAAACCTGAGAACGGCGGGATTCCCGCAATGGCCAGACAGGCTATCAGGAAGGTGATGTGCGTAATAGGCATGTATTTGTGCAGACCTCCCATGGTTTCCATTTCGTTGCTGTGTACGGCATGGATGATACATCCGGCTCCCAGGAAAAGCAGTGCCTTGAACATGGCGTGAGTGAACAGGTGGAACATACCGGCCATGTAACCCAGACCACCTTCGTGCGGGTTCATGGAAGTACATACACCTAAAGCTACCATCATAAATCCTATCTGTGAGATGGTGGAGAAGGCGAGTACACGCTTGATGTCGCTCTGTGCACAGGCTACCGAGGCGGCATAGAAGGCGGTGAAAGCACCGATGTAGGCTACCCAGTGCAGTACACTTGGAGCAAATCCGATAAAGAGCGGGAACATGCGGGCTACCAGATACACTCCGGCTACAACCATGGTAGCGGCGTGGATGAGGGCAGATACCGGTGTAGGACCTTCCATGGCATCCGGCAACCAGATATGCAACGGGAACATGGCACTCTTACCGGCACCTCCTACAAACATCAGTCCCAAGGCCCAAGGCAGTACCATACCGGCTTTCATCAACTGTTCTTCCGAAGGGGTGAAAGTAAAGGTCTGCATGTAGTAGCCGTAAATCAGGATACCGATGAGGAAGCCTAAATCGGCAAAACGGGTAACGATGAAGGCTTTCTTTGAGGCCAGGATGGCTTCCGGTTTGGTGTAGTAGAAACCGATAAGCAGGTAGGAAGATACTCCCACCAGCTCCCAGAACACATACATCTGGAAGATATTGGTGGCTACCACCAGTCCTAACATGGAGAAAGTGAAGAGGCTCAGGAAAGCGTAGTAGCGCTGGAAACCTTTTTCACCTTTCATATAGCCGAAAGAATAGATATGTACCATCAGGCTGACGGTAGAGATGACAATCAGCATCATCACGGAAATGGGATCCAGCATGATTCCCATGTCGATGTGCAGCTGTTGGGTGAACGGCAGCCAGTCGATGTTCCACGGGGTAAGGGTCGGGTAGGTTCCTTCGGCTGTCCGTTCGGCTGTAAAATAGCTGAAGGCCGTCAGGTAGCTCAGTACAGCTACGGCTCCCAAGGAGAGGGTACCGATAGCTCCGGCCACGCGGTGCGGCATCTTCATGCCTGCCAGCGCCAGCACCAGAAAGCTGAGTAGCGGCAGGGCGAGTATTAGAATCGTATAGTCCATAAACTTGTTTGTTGAATCGTTAAGCGTTTATCCTTTCAGGTCGGTGATATCATCGGTCAATATATGCTTGACGTTGCGGTATACATTGATGATGATGGCAATGGCTACGGCAGTCTCGGCGGCTGCAATGGCGATGCCGAACAGGCTGAAAAAGTGTCCTTCCAGTTGCCCCGGGAACAGGTAACGGTTGAATACGGCGAAATTGATGTTCGTGGCATTCAGCATCAGTTCCACAGAGATGAGGAGGGCAAGCAGGTTCTTACGGGTGAAGAATCCGTACACGCCGCAGAACATCATCACGGTACTGATGACCAGGTAATGTATGACATGTATTTCTATTTCCATTTTTTTCTCTTTTTTTATTTTTAGACAGAAGTACCGAATACATGCTGGTGGTATCCGTCTATCGGCTGACCGACAGCTTTTCGGTTCCTGTCTAAAAGAGTTTCATCAATCCTTTTTTTCTTCCTTTCTGGCTATCAGTATCGCGCCTATCATGCAGGCAAGCAGCAAGAAGCTGACTACCTCGAACGGCAGTACAAACTGATATTTGTCCGTTCCTATCAGGGCTTGGCCTATCTGTTCTACAGGAAGCTCATCGCCTTGCGGAATCAGATTTAATGCGAATCCGTTGGTTACCAAAAGGAAGAGTACCAATCCGGCCCCAATCAAGGTCGTGAGCAGTACACTCACGAGTTTGCCGCGACGGATGTGGTATTTCATATCTTTATCCGACTGAGTGAGCAGGATAGAGAATACATACAGCACCACGATACCTCCGGCATATACCATCAACTGTACTGCGCTCAGGAAGGTGTATCCCAGAATTCCATAGATGGCTCCGGTACCGAAGAGTACGAACAGCAGATAGGTGGCCGCCCGCAGGATTTTGCCGGTGGTTACGGCCAATACTGAGCAGACGATGATACAGACGGCTACGGCATAGAATGCGATTTCTTGAAGTGTAATTCCCATAATCTTCTGTCATTTGGCGAGTGATGACCCTTCGTGGTTCAGTGTGAGCAGCAGCTTTTCTTTTTCGAATACGGCATTTTCAAACTCGTTGCTGAAACGGATGGCATGTTGCGGACAGACGTTCACACAGACTTCGCAGAACATGCACGAGCCCAGGTTATACTCATATTTAACTAATACTTTTTTCTTTTTCCCCTCTCCATCTTCTTGCATTTCGGTAGTCAGACGGATGGTACCGTTCGGGCAGTTCATCTGACACAGGCCGCAGGCTATGCAGTGGTGATGGTTCTCCTCATCGTGTGGCATGACGAGCATGGCACGGTGACGTTCGGCGATGTGGAGGGTGGTATGACGGTTTTCCGGATACTGTTCCGTCACCTTTTTCTGGCAGAACACCTTCATCGAGGTGCGCATGCCCACCAGCAGACTCTTGATTCCGCCGGCATATCCTTCCAGATATTCTTTCAGTGTACTCATGATCATTCAATTGACGTTAAAACACCAGCCCAAAGACCTTGCAAACGGTCATGAGCAGTAATACTACCAGTGATACCGGCATCAGGTACTTCCACTCCAGTGTCAATACCTGGTCGATACGCAATCGGGGGAAAGTCCAGCGTATCCACATCAGCAGGAATACTACCGCAAA
>ERZ780080.379-NODE-379-length-11624-cov-4.16173_pt1 | contig 11624 bp, 7 predicted proteins | sample MGYA00511175_ERZ780080 | MGnify/ENA primary metagenome ERZ780080 (study PRJEB29588, sample SAMEA2148733) | human gut metagenome | biome: human gut; feature: human-associated habitat; material: faeces | place: Denmark | collected 2008/2010 ...
AATGACAGTTACCAACTGACCGCTTGAAGTAAGAATACTATAACATTCTCTTATACCGAACTCACGTTAAATTAAGGTAGCGTAAAAACCACCGCGCTTCACCTGTCTTGCCGGCAATAAAGAAGCGGAAGCCCACGACCGGCAGCGCATAAAAACATTAATACGGCAAAAATATTTTGCCGTATCAAATTAATTTGATACTTTTGCACACGTCAAACCAAATGTGCAAAAACAACGGAAGGGAGGGATTGGCAAGATGTCAATATCAAAAACAAGACATAAATTAGTAGATGTCGCCAGGCAGCTGTTCGCCAAAAACGGCCTGGAAAACACCACGATGAACGACATTGCACGTGCGTCGGGCAAAGGCCGGAGAACGCTTTACACTTACTTCAAAAGCAAAGAAGACGTGTACTATGCCGTAATCGAGTCGGAACTGGAAAGACTTTCCGACAAGATGGACGAAGTGGCCGCGAAAAAGATACGCCCACAGGACAAAATCATAGAACTAATATACACCCACCTGAACATGATCAAGGAAACGGTAATGCGCAACGGCAACCTGCGCGCCGCTTTCTTCCGCAACATCTGGATGGTGGAAAAAGTAAGAAAGAACTTTGACGAAGACGAGATAGAACTGTTCCGGAAGGTATATGCCGACGGCAAGGCCGACGGCGAGTTCGACATCGACAACGTAGAACTTGTTGCCGACATAACACACTACTGCATAAAAGGGCTTGAAGTGCCTTTCATCTGCGGCCGCCTTGGGCACGGCATGACGCCCGAGGCAAGCAAGCCCCTCGTGGCAAAGGTAGTTTACGGAGCACTGGGAAAATCTGTCACGAAATAAGGCGCAACGGCTGACAGCACGGTTTCCAGCCCAACCACAATAGACGAACATAAGTTTCATTATAAAATAAAACGAACTAAAAATGGGATTATTATCAGGCAAGACCGCCCTCATTACAGGAGCGGCGCGCGGTATAGGCAAAGCCATCGCGCTGAAATTCGCCGAAGAAGGCGCAAACATCGCATTCACTGACCTCGTAATCGACGAAAGCGGCAAGGCTACAGAAGCAGAAATAGCCGCCAAAGGCGTCAAGGCAAAAGGCTATGCAAGCAATGCCGCAGACTTTGCACAGACGGAGGAAGTGGTAAACCAGGTAAAAGCGGAATTCGGCTCCATCGACATCCTTGTAAACAATGCCGGCATAACAAAAGACGGGCTCATGATGCGCATGACCGAGGCACAGTGGGATGCCGTGATAGCGGTCAACCTGAAGTCGGCTTTCAACTTCATACACGCATGCACGCCGATAATGATGCGCCAGAAGAGCGGCAGCATCATCAACATGGCATCAGTAGTAGGTGTTCACGGCAATGCCGGACAATGCAACTACGCAGCATCGAAAGCCGGACTCATAGCACTTGCGAAGAGCATAGGTCAGGAAATAGGTTCACGTGGCATTCGCGCTAACGCAATAGCTCCCGGATTTATCGAAACTGCAATGACACAGGCACTTCCCGACAACATCCGCAAAGAGTGGATACAGAAGATACCACTGCGCCGTGCAGGCCAGGTAGAAGACATTGCGAATGTGGCTACATTCCTTGCTTCTGACATGTCTTCGTATGTAACCGGCCAGGTTATACAAGTTGACGGCGGAATGAACATGTAAACAATAAATGAAGAATGAAAAATGAATAATGAATAATGAATAATCAAGCTTGACAGCAAGCGCAATACCACGGTTATTCATCATCACATTTTTCATTCTTCATTTTCATTATCCATCCTTCATTTTTTCCATTATCAAATTCCATATGAATGTCGTTTTCGAAGACAACCACATAATCATTGTGAGCAAACGCAGCGGCGAGATTGTGCAGGGCGACAAAACCGGCGACCGCACGCTTGCCGACGAAGTAAAAGCCTATATAAAAGAGGAATACGCCAAGCCCGGCAACGTTTTCCTTGGCATAGCCCACAGGCTCGACCGCCCCGTGTGGGGACTTGTTGTCTTCGCCAAAACGTCAAAAGCACTGGCAAGGCTTAACGACATGTTCCGTAACGGCGACGTTAAGAAAACATACTGGGCCATCTGCCAAAACCGCCCCGAGGTGCCGGAAGCCACGCTTACCCACTGGCTTACACGCAACGAGAAGCAGAACAAGAGCTACGCATACGACAGGGAGGTGCCGGGAGCAAAAAAAGCCATGCTCCACTATAAAGTAACCGGCCAGTCAGAAAGATACACATTGGTGGAAGTAGAACTGATGACCGGCCGCCACCACCAGATAAGATGCCAACTGGCAAAAATAGGATGCCCAATAAAAGGCGACCTGAAATACGGCGCACGGCGCAGCAACCCTGACGGCAGCATATCGCTGCTGGCGCGCAAGGTGGAGTTTGTGCATCCTGTTTCCAAAAAGCTTATAAGCGTTGAAAGTCCTGTACCTGACGACAAGCTGTGGCAGGAAATAACAAAACAAAAACAGGCTTAGACCGAAGACAAGCGAACAGACAATTCACAAATACATCTGTCAGCCATTAACTTCCTAATTATCAGTTTTTATCCCCAAAACTGACAGATGACATGAATTTCATTAAATAAATTCATTGTTTGTGAACATTGCCCAACCAAACTGCCGACAAACCGAAAAACACGACGGTGTATAATTTTTGTTGGCAAAACTTTTCCTGTTTTCCAAAATAATTACTTACTTTGCATATTGACTATACCAAATCCGTTTAATCTGTGCAAAGAAGAAAGTTATTGAAATGGGGAGCCGGCATTATATTGACCCCGGTTCTGCTGTTCATCATATTGGCCGTATTGCTTTATATCCCTCCGATACAAAACTGGCTGGTAGGGCAAGTGACATCATACGCCTCAAAGCAAACAGGAATGGAAATATCGGTAGAAAGGGTGAAGCTTGCCTTTCCGCTCGACCTCTGCGTAGTAGGGTTCAAGGTGTTACAGCCAAACGATTCGCTGCCAAACAAGAAAGACACCATCGCCAACGTAAGAAACCTTGTCGCCGACGTGCAACTATGGCCTCTGTTGAGACAGAAAGTAGAGATTGACGCATTCGAGCTGAACGACGTGAAACTCAACACTGCCGACTTGGTAGCTTCGGCACGTATAAAAGGCAGCATCGGCCGCCTGTACCTGCAAAGCCACGGCATCAACCTCGGAAAAGAAACTGTAAAAATAAACGAAGCCGCACTGGCCGACGCCAATGTAAACATCGAACTGAGCGACACTGTGCCGCCGGACACGTCGACAACGAAAAACAACTGGAAAATAGCCGTTGACAAACTTGACATCTCAAAATCAGGCATAACCCTGCACATGCCGGGAGACACGCTGCAGATAGCCGCCTATCTCGGAAAGACGGAAGCGAGAAAGGGATACTTCGACCTATATTCAGGACTTTACAAAATCAACCGGCTCGACATAACCGACAGCCGGCTGGCATACGACAACAATTTTGAAGAACCGGCGAAAGGCCTCGACCCTAACCATATAGCCCTGTCCGGGGTGACAATCGGCATCGACTCTATCTATTTCCGCCAGCCAGACTTGAAGCTGTCGCTACGCCAATGCGCATTCAAGGAAAAAAGCGGATTGGCCGTAGAGCGGATTGCCGGAAACATCGACATGGACTCAACACGGCTAACCATTCCGTCGATAAACATCAACACGCCGAATTCAAGCCTTTCGGCAGAACTGGCAATGGACCTTGACGCATTTGACGAGAAAGCCCCCGGCAGGATAAGCGCCAAAGCAGACTGCGCCATAGGCAAACAAGACATCATGCTTCTTATCGGAGACATGCCAACAGGCTTCGTCCGCCGCTGGCCCAACCAGCCGCTAAGCATGAAAGCAGCAGCAGCCGGCACCATGAAGAAACTGAACTTCGGAGGGATAAACATCAAGCTGCCTTCGGCGTTCAACGTCAACATCAGCGGTACCGCCGGAAACATTACCGACACTGACAACCTGCAAGCATCAGTAAAAATCGACGCCAAGACTTACGACCTTGGCTTCATGAACGAATTGTTCAAAGCCCAAGGCGCAGCCGTAAACATACCCAAAAACATCGGCCTGCAAGGCGACATTGACATAAACGGCAAACTTTACAACGCCGACCTTACAGCCACAGAAGGCGGCGGCAAGGTAAAGGCGAAAGGATTTTTCAATGCCGCCAGCATGAGCTACGACGCTTCCCTGCTGGCCGAAAACCTGAAAACAAGCCACTTCGTACTTGCCGACAGCATAGGCGACCTTACCGCCCATGCAAAAATAAACGGCAGCGGAACAGATTTCATGTCGCCACGCACAAAACTGACGGCCGAAGTGGGCATAGACAAATTCAGCATCGGCTCATACAACCTTGACAGCATCAGCCTTAAAACCGACATGGCAAACGGCAAAGCCTACGCCGAACTGAACAGTGACAATCCGCTGGCTAAAGGAGTAATAGCCCTCGATGCCAAGCTGAACAAAAAGACGGCAAGCTCAACGCTTACGGCTGACATAGCCTATACCGACTGGTACGGACTGAAACTGACCGAGTCACAGCTCGCCACATCATTGCGCTGCCGCGTCGACATTGGCACAGACATGAAGACAATGCTCCGCATAAGCGGCATGATAAACGACCTTACCATAGCAGATTCAGGCAGGATATACCGTCCTGACGACCTGCTCGTGGACATTCTGACAAGCAAGGACACAACGCATTTCGTAACTGAATGCGGCGACTTCAAGCTGCACTTCAACGGACGCGGCGGATATAAGAAAATACTCGACAAGGCCGGCGAGTTCGCCCAAGAGCTGTCTGCAGAGCTGAAAAACAAGCAAATAGACGTAGCCGAGCTACGTAAAAAGCTGCCACAGGCGCAACTATACCTCACCACAGGCAAAGACAATCCGCTAAGCCGATTCATTGCGAGAAAAGGCTTCACCTTCCAGGATGCCGACATCGACATATCTTCATCGCCGGTACTCGGCCTCAACGGCAACATACAACTGCTAAAGCTGCAAAACAGCAGCATAACGCTTGACACGATACGCTTCAACATAAACTCAGACTCTACAAACTGCACGTACAACGCCCAGGTAAGGAACAACAAGGAAAACAAGCAATACGTATTCAACGCCCTGCTCGACGGCTACATCTTCAACAAAGGCTCCGGGGCGAACATAAAATTTTATGACGCGAACGACAGCATCGGAGTAAAACTCGGCATGGAAGCGTCAATGGAAGAACAAGGCATCAAAGTCCACATGCTGACCGACGAAACGATACTCGGCTACAAGAAATTCAATGTGAACGAAGACAACTTCCTGTATCTGGGCACCGACCGGCGTGTGTCGGCAAAGCTCCAGCTTACAGCTGACGACGGGACGGGTGTACACATTTACTCGGACGACGAGAACACAGAAGCCCTGCAAGACATTACCATCGGGCTAAACAAGTTTGACCTGGAAAAAGTCCTGTCCGTTGTCCCGTATATGCCGAACATCACAGGAATAATGAACGGCGACTTCCATATAGTACAGACAAAAGACGCCTTGTCGCTTTCATCGTCGATGTCTATCGACAACATGACTTACGAACGCAGCCGCATGGGCGACCTAAGCACGGAATTTGTATACATGCCCCAAAGCGACGGCACGCACACAGTAGACGGTGTGCTGAGCTGCAACGATGAACAAGTGGCAGAACTTAGCGGCACGTACAACTCGGACGAAAGCGACCTTGACGCCGAACTTAGGATGACACACATGCCAGTCAGGCTGGTCAACGGCTTCATTCCCGACAGGATAATACGCCTGACGGGATATGCCGACGGAGAACTGTCAGTAAAAGGGAAACTTGACAACCCCCGCGCAAACGGCGAAATAAAGTTCGATTCATGCTATATGCGCAGCGCGCAATACGGCATAAAGATGCGGTGGAGCGAGGAACCGGTACGCATTGTAGGCAGCAATCTCCTGTTTGAGAAATTCAAGATGTACTCGAGCAACGACAGTCCGCTGACACTGACCGGCAATGTGGATTTCTCTGACTTGAACAACATGAGCATGGACCTGAACATCGCCGCACGTAATTTCAAGATAATAGACGCGAAGGAAAACCGCCGAAGCGTAGCTTTCGGAAAGGCGTTCGTTGACATATTCGCCACAATGAGAGGCCCTCTGGAACGGCTTGAGATGCTCGGACAGCTTGACGTGCTCGGCACGACAGACATGTCTTACATTCTGCGCGACACACCGCTTTCCACAGACAACCGTATGGATGAACTTGTAAAGTTCGTCAGCTTTGAGGACACCATAGCCACGGTGGTTGAGCACCAGCCCATTTCCGGCTTCAATATGGATCTGACACTGAACGTGGCGCAGGGCGCACACATAATGTGCTACCTGAACAACGACCACTCAAATTACGTAGACCTGATGGGAGGCGGAAGCCTGAGAATGCGATACGGCCTGACAGGCGACATTAGCCTGACAGGACGTTACACCCTTGAAAACGCCACAATGAAGTACTCACTGCCCGTAATTCCCCTCAAGACATTCACCATACAGGACGGGAGCTATATAGAATTTACAGGAGACCCAATGAACCCGAGGTTGAACATAACCGCAACTGAACGCACAAGGGCCAACGTTTCGTCGGGCGGCAGCAACGAGGGACGCACCGTCGAGTTCGACTGCGGCGTCATCATAACCAAGACCCTTTCTGACATGGGACTTGAATTCACCATCAGCGCGCCTGAAGACATGACACTGGACACCGAACTGCAGTCGATGAGCGTGGAACAGCGAGGAAAGATTGCCGTGACAATGCTTACAACAGGCATGTATCTTGCCGACGGAAACACCGGAGGCTTCTCGATGAACAGCGCCCTAAACTCTTTCCTGCAAAGCGAAATCAACAATATTACGGGCAATGCCCTGCGTTCGCTCGACCTGAGCTTCGGCATGGACAACTCTACCGATGCGAGCGGAAGCACGCATACAGACTATTCGTTCAAGTTCGCAAAACGCTTCTGGAACAACCGCATAAAGATAGTAGTAGGCGGCAAAGTGTCAACCGGGCCGGAGGTTGCCAACCAAAACGAATCGTTTTTCGACAACGTTACACTGGAATACCGTCTCGGCGAATCTTCCGACAAGTACCTGAAGGTTTACTACGACAACAACTCTTACGACTGGCTTGAGGGCACGGTACGCGAATACGGCGCAGGTTTCATCTGGCGCCGCAGCCTGCAAAACTTCAAGGACATATTCAGCTTCGGGAAAAAGAAAAAACAAGAAGCCATGCCCGCCGATTCAACTAAAAGCAACAAACGATGAGACATAATACAAGCGCACAATCGTCCATATCGAATTTGATTTCTGCGTTCCGCCACATTGCGCTGAGGGGCGGCTTGCAGGCCGTCGCCGCCATTATAATCCTTGCGTCATGCTCAACGACAAGCAAGCTGCGCGACGGCGAACAGCTGTTCATAGGACTTGAAAAAATCAAATACACACATGTCGACGAAGACAGCATCGGCGATGAAGAAGCCGACCACATGGCAACGACAAAGGAAGAAGTAGAGTCAGCCTTGGCAACGGCTCCCAACGGCGCACTGTTCGGCAGTTCTTACTACCGCACTCCGTTTCCATACGGGCTATGGATATGGAACGCTTTTTCAGGCTCGAGAAACAAAATAGCTCAATGGATAACAAAAACCTTCGGCAAGGCCCCGGTGCTGATGCGGCAGGTAAATCCCGAGCTGCGCGCATCTGTGGCGCAGTCAGTCCTGCAAAGCCACGGCTACCTTAACGGCAAAGTCAGCTACAAGATTGTCGAACAGAAAAACCAAAAGAAAGCGAAAATAGGCTACACCGTTGATTTCGGAAAGCTGTTCACCGTTGACTCGCTTGAATACATCGGCTTTCCACAAGAAACCGACAGCCTTATAAACAAAACCATGGGCGAAGCCCTGCTAAAACCAGGTTCGCCGCTTGACGTATCGGTAATGGACGCCGAACGCAACCGCCTGTCAACACTGTTCCGCAACAACGGCTATTATTTTTACCAGCCAAGCTTCGCCTCATACCTTGCCGACACAATAGCAAATCCGGGCAAAGCCAAGCTGCGCCTGCAAATGGCAGCCAACCTTCCGTCGGTAGCAAAGCGCAAATGGCATATCGGCAAAATAAGCATCAACCTGCGCAAGCAGTTCATGGAAGAGCTGAAAGACTCGTTCAGCCACCGCTATTTCGCCGTAAGGTTCAACGGCAAACGCCCTCCCATACGCCCAAGGATTATACTCGCAGACCTGAAACTGCGCCCACGACAGCTGTTCAACTACGACAAATACATAGAATCGGCGAATAAAATCAACGGCTCGGGGCTGTTCAGCTCGGCCGAATTCACCTTCACGCCGCGTGACACCACGGGGCGCAGCGACACCCTTGACGTTGACCTTACCTGCACGTTCGGCAAGCCATACGACTTTTACATCGAAACAAATTACCGCAACAAGATAAACGGACGCCACGGTCCCGAGCTTGTAATAGGTTTCACCAAGCGCAACGCGTTCCGCGGCGGAGAGAAACTTGACATCAACCTGCACGGCTCATACGAATGGGAGCAGGGCGGAAACGTCAACGGCTCGGGAGGCAACATGAACTCATACGAATACGGACTTGACGCATCCATTGAGTTTCCGCGCCTCGTTGTGCCGTTCGTCAAGTTCAGACGGCGCTTCTACACCACGCCGTCAACATACGCCAAGGTGGGCATGAACGTACTCAACCGCCCGAGTTACTTCAGGATGCACACGTTTTCAGCCGAATGGACATACACCTGGCAGCGTTCCGACAAATGGAGGCACGAGTTCAGTCCGCTCACACTGAAATACCAGAAGCTCAACCGCACCACAGCAAAGTTTGACTCCATACTATACGCCAACCCTTACCTGCAAACGTCGATGCAGGACGTGTTCATACCGAAGATGCACTATACGCTGACCTACAGCTCGAAAATGCGCAGCCGCAACCCATTCGTATGGGAAACGACACTCACCGAGTCGGGCAACATCCTTTCATTGGGCTACATGGCGGCAGGCAACAAATGGAACGAGGCAAACAAGCAGCTGTTCAACAACCCTTACGCACAATTCTTCAAAATTGAGACAAACATAAGCAAGACGTGGCAGCTGGGACAGAAGTCACAGCTCGTAGCCCACGCCGACGCAGGCGTAATCTACTCTTACGGAAACAGCCTAAGCGCACCATACAGCGAGCAGTTCTACGTGGGCGGAGCCAACAGCATCAGGGCGTTCGCCGTACGCAGCATCGGCCCCGGCAGCTACACTACCGACGTGTCGCGCCTGTCATACCTCGACCAGACAGGCGACATCAAGCTGCAGCTTAACCTTGAATACCGCTTCAACCTCTTCGGCAGCCTATACGGAGCGGCGTTCATCGATGCCGGCAACGTGTGGGCGCTGCGCGATGACGGCTACCGCCACGGCGCACAGTTCAAGTTCAAGAACGTGCTTAAGGAAATGGCGCTCGGCACCGGCGTAGGCATACGTTACGACTTGGACTTCCTCGTGCTGCGCCTCGACTGGGGAGTCGGCCTCCACGTGCCTTACGAAACAGGCAAGAGCGGCTTCTACAACATACCGAAATTCAAGGACGGACAGGCCATACACCTTGCCATAGGCTACCCGTTCTGACAAATTGGAACAACATCGCCAATATTCAAAATCCCTTTCGCAATCATAACTTAATTAATAGACAAAATGAACATACAACGCATAAAACCGCACATAATGTCAAGCCTTCCAAGATTTGCGCTGATGCTTTACGCCATTTCCCCAATAACGGAACAGAAAGAGTGGATATTCAACATCGTTTTCATATTGGCGGGATGCCTTGGCATTATCTCCATCGGATATGCCATATACACAGCCAGCAAAGGCTTTAATGCTTTTGCAAGATTCATGATAGGAACGCCAAAAGACAACTTGAACGACCTTATGCTTGCAATTGTCGGACTTACCGTATGCTATTCCATGGACTTGGGTTACGATGCTTGGCTATGGTGGTTTATATTTGTTGTAGCCATACTCGAACTTTTATACCCTACAAAAGCATAACGGCATCAACAAGAAGCCTCATTCGCGTCAAGTCTGTAATCAGTTGATTGTCAGTCGTTTCCCAATAGGCCACCTTTTGCGATGCGAAAGGTGGCTTTTTAGCGCGTAAAAGGTGGCTTTTCGCACGCTAAAAAGCCGCCTTTTGAAGCCACACTCCCAACAAGCCGGACACCCACCCCTGCCCTCCCGAAGAGAGGGAGCTTGACTGCCATTGTTTGCTTAACAACATTATGTATTTCCATTGACAACAATCGAGGCACTCGGCAATTGACTTTAAACAGTGCTGTTATTACAACCTAATGCCATACACCTGAACTGCGAATGAACCACCTTTTGACTAATAAAAGCTCACAAATATTCCTTTTTTTAACAAAAATCACTATATTTGCACATCGCAAACACCCACGCGCGGCATGGCTTGCATGCCGCACGCCGGGAACAACCGAAAAGCATGCTATATATTTAAGGTATAAACAAAAGATATTATGAAACCAACGTTATTACTCCTGGCTGCCGGCATGGGCAGCCGTTACGGCGGACTGAAGCAGCTCGACGGCCTCGGCCCGAACGGCGAGACTATCATGGACTACTCCATTTACGATGCCATCAAGGCCGGCTTCGGCAAGATTGTTTTCGTTATCCGCAAGGACTTCGAGCAGGACTTCCGCGAGAAGATACTTAGCAAATACGAGGGTCACGTGCCCGTTGAGCTGTGCTTCCAGAGCCTTGACGCTCTGCCCGAGGGCTTCACCTGCCCCGAAGGCCGCGTAAAGCCGTGGGGTACGAACCACGCAGTACTCATGGCAAAGGACGTAATCCGCGAGCCGTTCTGCGTAATCAACTGCGACGACTTCTACAACCGCGACGCCTTCATGGTTATCGGAAAGTTCCTTGCCGACCTGCCCGAAGGCAGCAAGAACCGCTACGCAATGGTGGGCTTCCGCGTAGGCAACACGCTGTCTGACAACGGCACGGTGGCGCGCGGCATCTGCTCGAAGGACGACAACGAGTGTCTTACAACCGTAGTGGAGCGCACCGAGATAATGCGCGTTGACGGCTCGGTATGCTACAAGGACGAGCAGGGCCAGTGGGTGGCCGTTGACGACAACACGCCTGTGTCGATGAACATGTGGGGTTTCACGCCCGACTACTTCACACACAGCGAGGAGTATTTCAAGGGATTTCTGTCTGACCCGGCCAACATGGCCAACCCCAAGGCTGAGTTCTTTATCCCGCTGATGGTAAACAAGCTCATCAACGACGGCACGGCAACGGTAAAAGTGCTCGACACAACGAGCAAATGGTTCGGCGTGACTTACTCCGCTGACCGACAAAGCGTTGTTGACAAAATCAAGAAACTTATCGAAGAAGGGGTATACCCCGAGAAACTTTGGTAATAAAGCAAACAAGCAACAAGCTGACGAGTAGACAAGCAGACTTGCCAAAC